>Ga0192647_102292_pt1 | contig 11984 bp, 12 predicted proteins | sample LauGreFa1BDMLBSN_2_FD_133046 | JGI IMG/M metagenome (GOLD analysis project Ga0192647, IMG submission 133046) | Freshwater lake microbial communities from Lake Michigan, USA - Fa13.BD.MLB.SN - reassembly | ecosystem: Environmental > Aquatic > Freshwater > Lake | place: Lake Michigan, USA...
AGCATTAACGGTAATAATGTTTCTAATGCTGCTACACCGGGCTCTGTTTCAGGAAATGCTGCTAACTTGGCATCTACATCATGGGGCTGATGATCAGAACAAATACTGTTAATCGTTCCGCTCGCCAATCCTTGCCTCAGATACTGCTTATCTGCTTCTGTGCGCAAGGGTGGTAAAACATGATAATTACTGTCAAAGGGAATAATGTCATTTTCAGTTAAGTGTAACTGATGAACAGCAACATCGGCACTCACCTGCAAGCCATATTTTTTTGCCTGATGTATTTTAATTACTGATCGCTTGCAACTTAACTGTCCAAAATGTACACGACAACCTGTTAACTCTACTAGCTCTAGGCATTGAGCTAAAGCAATTGTTTCGGCAGCTTCAGGAATACTAGGTAAACCATAACGAGTAGCAAAAGCACCTTCATGAACACAACCGTTATTCCCTAGCCAATAATCATTAGGCTTAAACATAACCAACAAATCATGACTCGCTGCATATTCCATTGCTCTTCTTAATATCAATAAATTTCTTACCGGCTGATTGGCATTACCCACTGCGATGCAGCCAGCCTGCTTAAGCGATAACATCGCGCTTAATTCTATACCCTCAAGTTTTTGAGTCAGTGCTGAAATTGGATAGATCTGAGGATAATCGGCCTTTTTAGCCTGTTCCTTGATAAGTTCTACGACAGCCGGTGCATCAATAACTGGGCTGGTATCTGGCTGAAGACACATGGTTGTTATGCCTGCGCTTGCAGCCGCTATAGTTTCACTTTTGAATGTTGCTTTACGCGTTTGTCCAGGTTCGCGTAAGCGAGTGCTTAGATCTATAAAGCCCGGACAGACTATTTGATTTTGTGCATTAATAACACGATCAGCTTTAAAACCGGCTGGTTCATTGGTAACAGAAATTATTTTTCCTTCAGCAACATAAACACAACCAATACGACTAATATTATTAACAGGATCTATGATATGTCCCTGTTTTATATGTATTAAACTCATCAGTTGGCGCCCTGTTTCTGCATCGCCATTGCCATAATAGCCATTCGAATGGCTATACCATTACTCACTTGCTTGAGTATGACCGATTGTGGCCCATCCGCAACTTTTGAATCAATTTCAACACCCCGATTAATTGGACCTGGATGCATCACGATAGCATCTGGCTTGGCTATTTTCAATTTATCCTCGGTTAAACCAAAACATTTAAAATATTCACTCTCACTAGGCAATAATGCCGATGTCATTCGCTCTTTCTGTAACCGCAACATGATGATGACATCAATGTCTTTAAGCCCTTCTGTCAAATCATGAGAGATATTAACACCCAAACTTTCTACATGCGCAGGCAATAAGGTTTTTGGCGCGATCACCCTAACTTCTGCGGCACCCAAGGTATTTAGCGCCTGAATTTGCGATCTGGCCACTCTGGAATGAAGAATATCACCAATAATAGCTACTCTTAAATTAGAGAAATCTTTTTTTATCTGTCGAATAGTAAACATATCCAACATAGCCTGAGTGGGATGAGCATGCTGCCCATCACCCGCATTAATAACACTTATATGTGGTGCTGTTTGTTGTGCAATAAAATGGGCAGCACCACTGATTGCATGTCGCACCACAAACATATCAACAAACATTGCCTCCAAATTACGAATAGTATCAAGCAAACTCTCCCCTTTAGATGTAGAGGACGTCGAAATACTCATGCTTAATACATCTGCGGATAATCGCTTGGCAGCCAATTCAAAGGTCGTTCTTGTGCGCGTACTATTTTCAAAAAATAAATTGACGATAGTCTTGCCTCGTAATAAAGGCACTTTCTTAATCTGATGATCACCTATCCCAACAAACGATTCGGCTATATCCAAAATTTCCGTCAACAAACTTTTTGGCAAACCCTCAATACTTAAAAAATGCTTCAGCTTACCTTCTGCATTTAACTGGAGATTATCAGTCATATTACGCTACCGCATTTAGTGTTTGCAGTTGAATAGTCAAAGGCTCGGGACCCATTAATTTAATCCTCTGACCCGCATTTAAAGTGATACTTGTACCAACACAATCTGGGCACAAAGGAATCTGCTTACCATCACGCTCTATCAATACCGCCAGGATAACTTGATTAGGTCGGCCATAATCAAAAATCTCATTCAACGCTGCTCGAATCGTTCTTCCAGTGTAAAAAACATCATCTATTAAAATAATATCCCTACCTTCAATTTGCAATGGCAATTGACTGGGCTTCACATTTGGGTTGACGCCGATTTGCGAGAAATCATCGCGATAAAAAGAGATATCTAACAATCCTAATGGTTCGGTAATATTTAACCTCTGGTGCATTTGCTCGGCAACCCACACACCTCCGGTACGAATACCAATCATCAGGGGATTGTTAAGCTGCCTTTCAACAACCTTACGTTTTAATGAATCTTCCAGTTTGTTGAGTAAATCCTGTATTTCCAACACTTAATTATCCTTTTTTAAATCATTTAACCATGATTGCAAAATAAGCTGAGCCGCAAGTTGATCCTGTACTTCCCAAAGCTTACTTGCACTCACACTAACTTCATCAAATAACATTTGTTTGGCTTCAAATGTCGACAAAGTTTCATCCTGTTGATAAACAGGAAGTTGATAACGTCCTTTCAATTGATGGCAAAACTTTATAATACGAGGTGTAACTGGATTGTCCGAGCCATCAGCCTGTCTCGACAATCCTACTACTAAGCCGGTTGGACGCCACTCTTCTATTAATTGACTGATTCTCTGCCAATCAGGACTTTGATTAATGGAGCGTATGGTTAGTAAAGGACTTGCAGAGGCAGTAATAGTTTGACCGACAGCTACACCTATTTTTTTATAGCCAAAATCAAAACATAAATAAGTATCGCCGTCAGTTTTTGTTAACAATGTATCCTGCATATTCAGATTATATTCAAATCCAACCGATAAGTGGCTGTGAGTATTTTCTTACCACATAAACTTTGGAATTAAGCATGCCCTGCCTGAGTAGTTAACTGATTTATATTAATACCAATTTCCTCAGCCGCCCCTTGCCAACGCTTATTAATCTCGGTATCAAATAGTACATTCTGACTATAGGGTGAATTTAACCAAGTATTAGCCAATATTTCCTGCTCCAATTGACCCTGACCCCATCCTGCATAACCTAAGGCAACCAGATACTTTTCAGGCCCTTTACCAGTAGCAATAGCTTCTATTACATCACGTGAAGTTGTTAAAGAAACTGTCTCTGAAACAGCCATTGTGGAATCCCATACCCTTCCAGCCGTATGAAGTACAAAGCCATGCTCCTGCTGTACTGGTCCACCTGAAAAAACATTTATTTCTGCAGCACAGGACGAAGTAAAATCTATATTCATTTGTTTAAAAATATCCCCTAGCTTCATTTCCAAAGGCCTGTTGATAACTATGCCTAGAGCTCCTTCTTCATTATGCTGACACAAATAGGTAACCGTATGAAAAAAAATAGGATCCACCAAACTAGGCATGGCTATTATAAATTGATTAGTTAAGTAGACGGTTTGATTCATATGGACTAGTATCAAAGTTTATTATGACTTAAGCAACTATTTATCGAGTTACTAGTCCAGATTCATCAGAGAATTTCCAAACACGGGTTATCACCAAAACATCAAGTTCTTTACGTAAATCTAGAGGCAATGGTGGAAATGGCGCACTCATACGGACAATTTTTTTTGCTGCTTCATCAAGTTCCGGATTTCCTGACGATTTATTAATACGGATGCTATAAATAGATCCATCTGCATTAATACCAACATCCATTGTTAACGTGCCTGAGAAATTTTTTTTCGTAGCGACTTCTGGGTAATTAAGATTACCCGTTCGTTCTACTTTACTTTCCCAATCTTTCATATACTGCGCAGCAACATATTTATGTGCCTTTACTGAATCAACAAATTTTATTTTACTTTGATCAGCACTTGCTTGACTCTCCCTAATCTCTGTACCCAACTGCTTAAGTTGTTGCTGCAGAGACTCTGCAGTTAATTGAGGTTTTTTTTCAGCTTCACTGGTCTCAGCAACCTTACTACTAGTAACCACTGTTTTTTTAGATTTTTGTTGCGTAATTATTTTTGGTACGACTTTGGGTTTACTCTTTTCAGAGGGCTTACTCTTTTCAGGCACTATTTTTTTAAGGGGCTGCTCCTGTGCAATCTGCTTACTAGAACTAGACACATTTTGCGCAGGCGCCTCTTGCTTTTTTGCCACCTCGCCAGCACCTAATTGATTTTCCTGAGCAAGAAAATCAGGTTTTTCAGGTATGTCAGTTATTACTGAGTTGACCAGTGTAATATCTATTGACTTATTGATCTTCTCAGGTTGTTTCGTAGAGAATTTTATTCCCATTACCAACGTAATATGTACAATTGCCGCTACAAATAAAGCTATCAACAATGAATTTTTTTTATTTGTCAAAAAAGCAAAATGTGCATATGTCGCTGTATTTTCCATATTATTGAAGATTTTTTTCTATATGATCCATCAATGTCCCAGCTATATTTAGTCCAAACTGTTGATCTAACTCTTGGACACAAGTAGGACTAGTTACATTAATTTCAGTCAACTTATCACCGATAACATCCAATCCAACAAAAACCAGACCCTTTTCTCGTAACGTAGGTCCTACCTGATTTGCAATCCACCAATCTTGTTCTGTTAATTCACGACCTTCAGCTCGCCCCCCAGCCGCCAAATTGCCGCGAGTTTCACCCTGAGCAGGAATACGAGCCAACGCATAAGGCACAGGCTCGCCATTAATCATCAGGATACGCTTATCGCCATCTTTAATCTCTGGTATATACTTTTGAGCCATTACATAACGATTATTATACTGTGTCATAGTTTCCAGAATAACACTAAGGTTGGGATCACCCTTACGCAAATGAAAAATAGAGGTTCCACCCATACCATCTAAAGGCTTTAAAATAATTTCGCCATGTTCATGTAAAAAACTCCTTATTCTGGCTGGCTCTCTAGCAACTAACGTTTCCGCACAACACTGAGAAAACCATGCCGTAAATAACTTTTCATTAGCATCTCTAAGCGACTGAGGTTTGTTAACAACATAAACGCCCATACTTTCTGCACGTTCTAATAAATAAGTTGCGTAAATATATTCCTGATCAAAAGGCGGATCCTTCCGCATCATAATGACATCAAGTTGATCCAGCGGAATATCTTGCTCACCAATAAACTCATACCATCGCTTTGCATCACGCTGAACAGTTAGTGTTCGCGTTCTTGCAAAAGCCCGACCATTCCTTAGAAACAAATCATTAAGCTCCATATAATGAAGCTCCCAAGACCTAAACTGTGCCTCAAGTAACATGGCAAAACTTGTGTCTTTTTTTATATTGATATGGTTAATGGAGTCCATCACCATGCCGAGTTTAATAGGCATTATTATTCCGTTTTAATTGCTTAAGAAAGTATATCGTCGTTATTTTATAGATAGTTATTTACCTTGAAAAGAATTTTTGGTATAAAGATGGGCTAACTTTAAAATTTAGGCACACAAAGAGGTTAATTATGTCTAGAGTATGTCAAGTAACCGGCAAACAGCCTGTTACTGGTAACAACGTATCACACGCAAACAACAAAACTAAAAGACGTTTTTTGCCAAATCTGCAACATCACAGATTCTGGGTAGAAAGCGAGAACCGTTGGGTGCGCCTTAGAATTTCTACCAAAGCAATGCGTATCATTGATAAAAATGGCATAGACGCCGTATTGGCAGATTTGCGTAAAAACGGCACAAAAGTTTAAGGGGATAAAAATGCGCGATAAAATTAAATTAATTTCAACCGAAGGCACTGGGCATTTTTATACCACCACTAAAAACAAGCGTACTATGCCTGAAAAAATGGAGATCAAAAAATTTGATCCCGTTGTTCGAAAATATGTTATTTACAAAGAAGCTAAAATTAAATAAAAGACCGCCGTTACACGACTTCTTTTAAAGTAGCTGGGATAATTACAGCTTTATGAGCTGTAATTATCCAGTTTATTTATACAACAAAACTTAAAGCATCGCTTATATCCATCGACTATTTCGGGTTTCAGCTATCAAATATACGGCAACTAAACTAATTACCGCCGCCAATGAAACATAACCACCAACCCAAGCCAACCCTCCTTCGTTAACCAATCGCTGTGCCAGATAAGGCGCAAAAGAGGCTCCCAAAATCCCGCCTAAATTATAAGCTGTTCCAGCACCAGTATAACGCACTTCAGAGGGGAATAATTCAGGCAACAAAGCGCCCATCGGCGCAAAAGTTGCTCCCATCAAAAACAACTCTAATGCTAAAAAAGCAGTGACCATTAAAAGAGATCCACTATTAAGCATAGGTTCCATAGCAAAACCAGACAAAAATGCAACACTACCAGCAACAAGTAAAACAGGGCGTCGTCCAAAATAATCGGCTGCCCATGCCGACAAAGGAACAGCAAGCGCCATAAAAAGTATCGCCACACTCAGCATACCAAGAAACTGTTGTCTCGGAATATTTAAGGTATTAGTACCATAACCCAATGAAAACACCGTTGCGATATAAAATAGTGCATAACAAACAACCATCGCCAGTGAGCCTAATACTAATTGGAACAAATGAGCTTTTAGTATGACAATAAAAGGCAAAACGACCTGCTGGTGTCTTTGTAAAATTTTTGCAAATACTGGCGTTTCAGTTAATGCTAATCTAATATACAATCCAACCATAACTAAAATAGCACTTCCAAGAAACGGCAATCGCCACCCCCATTCTTTGAATTCTTGTTCAGTCAGAAAATACGTTAATATCAAAAAACTTCCTGTTGCAAAAAGAAATCCGGCTGGAGGTCCTAGTTGTGGAAACATGCCATATAAACCACGCTTACCAACCGGTGCATTTTCGGTTGCCAAAAGCACTGCGCCTCCCCACTCTCCTCCCAAACCGATTCCCTGACCAACGCGCAACAAGCACAATAAAAGCGGCGCCCAAATTCCGATGGCGTTATAACCTGGCAAAAAACCAATCAACGTTGTTGAAAAACCCATTATTAATAGAGATACAACCAAAGTGGCTTTCCGGCCAACACGATCCCCAAAATGTCCAAACAATATAGCGCCTAAAGGACGAGCAAGAAAAGCCACTGAAAAAGTCAGAAACGCACTTAATGATTGGCTGACGGAGCTCTCACTGGAAAAAAAAACAGGTCCAATTACTAATGCTGACGCCATTCCATAAATATAAAAATCGTAAAATTCAATAGTAGTGCCAATAAAACTGGCTAAAGCAATACGTATAACAGACTGAGTGGCTGGATTTTTTGACAATTTAAGGTCCACTTGCTAATTATGATTAACACTATAATCGATCATTACTTCATTTTACCTTAAACAACACACTACTGAGTATCTACTTAAAAGCTTAATCATACTTAGCTTGACGACACCTAATAAAATAATTTATTTGTCACCACTAAACCTGTATCAAAATACCTTGCAGATTATAAACAACAAGGTGTAATCTTGCCCTCCAGCTCTAAAACAATAATAAACAAGGGCATATTAGCAACTTTGTTTTTCAGTTATAATTAACTAATACCAATAATATAATCCAAGAACTAATTAACCTTTAACTACGAGAAGTAAACTATGTCTAATTTTCCGATTGATCTTGGCGCCTATCAGCGTATAACACTAGACCCTAGTGTCAATACCCTTACCAACCAGCAAAGAGAAAGCCTTAAAGCCAATATTCAACTTTGCCGAGATGCTATTGTCTTCTTTACCGCCACGGGTGCTGCCAGAGGCGTAGGCGGACATACTGGTGGACCTTACGATACCGTACCAGAAGTTATGATTATGGATGCTTTATTTCGTGGCTCCGCTAATGGTTTTGTTCCTATATTTTTTGATGAGGCCGGACATCGGGTAGCTACACAATATTTAATGTCTGCACTTAACGGCGATCTACCTGCTGAACATTTGATGGAATATCGTGCAGCTCACTCCCATTTACCAGGCCATCCTGAATTAGGATTTACGCCAGGTGTTAAATTCAGCTCTGGGCGCTTAGGACACATGTGGCCCTACGTTAATGGTGTAGCTATTGCCAATCCGCGTAAAGTAGTATTTTGCTTAGGCTCTGATGGCTCACAACAAGAAGGTAATGATGCAGAAGCGGCGCGCTTGGCAGTTGCACAAGGCTTGAATGTTAAACTCATTATTGATGATAACAACGTTACCATAGCAGGTCATCCTTCACAATATTTACCAGGTTGCACAACGGCTAAAACATTGGCAGGTCAAGGTGTAACGGTCTTAGAAGGAGACGGTGAAGACCTTGACGATTTGTATAAAAGAATTTGTCTTGCCATTAATACTGATGGCCCAGTTGCGGTCATTAATCACCGCCCTATGTGTCCTGGTATTGTTGGCTTGGAAGGCTCAACCCATGGCCATGACGTCATTTCTGTAAAAGTCGCCGTTGAATACTTAGAATCTCGTGGTCAACAAGCTGCAGCAGATCACCTGAAAGAAATTAAAGCACCTAAAAATGTTGCCGTCTTCTTGGGCTCCAGTGATAAATGGGATGCTAACCGTAATGTTTTTGGTGATGCTGCTGTTGAAATTCTCGGCCGACTAAGTGCAGCAGAACGTTTTGAAAAAGTAAGAGTAGTTGATAGTGACTTAGAAGGTTCTTGTGGTCTTTTCAAAATTCACGCAGCTTATCCTGATGTATTTATCTCATCAGGTATTATGGAACGCGGTAATTTTTCAGCTGCAGCAGGTTTTGGCATGGAAGCAGGAAAACAAGGAATATTTGGTACCTTTAGTGCCTTTCTGGAAATGTTACTTTCAGAAATCACCATGGCACGTTTAAACAACTCAAATGTACTTAGTCATTTCTCCCATTCTGGGATAGATGACATGGCCGACAATACTTGTCATTTCGGCTTGAATAATATGTTTGCTGACAATGGGTTAAGTGATGGTTACGCAACTAACCTTTACTTTCCTGCCGATCCACTCCAAATGAGAGCCTGCTTAGAAACTATCTTTTTTAATCCAGGTTTGCGTTTTGTCTTCTCAACTCGCTCTAAAGTACCAACCATTCTAAATACCGATGGTGAAGACTACTTTGGTGGTAATTACCAATTTATATCCGGCAAAGATGAAGTGATTCGTGAAGGCACACAAGGTTATATTGTCAGTTTCGGTGAAGCCTTATATCGCGCATTAGATGCGGTTGAACGTCTCAAACTAGAAGGTATTGATGTTGGCTTAATCAACAAGCCCACCTTGAATGTTATCGATGAAGACATGATGACAAAAATTGGTAATTCTCCAATGGTCTTAGTTGTTGAATCCTATAACAAGAAGACTGGATTAGGAAGTCGTTTTGGCTCTTGGTTACTAGAGCGCGGTCTGACTCCAAAATATGCTCATATTGGCACTCACATTGAAGGTTGCGGCGGTCTATGGGAACAATTCCCTCACCAAGGAATTGATCCAGCAGGCATTATGGCCAAAACAAAAGCGCTCTTAAACGCTTAAATTAAACAGTCAAAATAGTCTAAACAAACCTTCTTGATTAGTTTCATTCTTGAAGGAACAACCGATAAAAGCCCTTACCTTATTGGCAAGGGCTTTTTTAAGAACCATACCCAAATTCCAAACATTATTAACATCTATTAATAAGTCTAGGCTCGACAGATAATTAAAAATGTTGAATTTTTAATCTGATTTCAATTAATAATTGCCCCAATCAACCCAGTTCATTTGTGCTGAAATTAACACAATAAATCCAAAGGCGATACGATACCAAGCAAAAACGGTAAAATCATGTTTACTTATAAACCGTATCAATCCTCTTACGGCAATAAATGCGCTAATAAAAGATACTGCACCACCGACGAGAAATAACGCCAAATCATCGACACTTAATAAATCTCGATGCTTATAGACATCATAAAATGTGGCGGCAAACATAGTGGGAATAGCGAGAAAAAATGAGAATTCAGTTGCTGCTCGCCGCGATAATCCAAAAAAAAGCCCACCAATAATGGTTGCACCTGAACGTGATGTGCCTGGAATCATTGCCAATGCTTGTGCAAAACCAACCTTTAGCGCATCTTGCCAGGTCATATCATCGATTGATTCAGCATAAATCTCATGCTGCCGACGCTCTGCCCATAAAATTAAAAATCCACCGATGATAAAAGCAGAAGCGACAACTATAGGATTAAATAAATAATATTTAATCTGCTTTAAAAATAAAAACCCCAAAATAGCTGCCGGCATAAATGCAACCATCAAGTTAATAGTTAACCGCTGACACGAGCGATCAGCTTTTATATTACGCAATGTATAACTTAATCTAACACGATATTCCCAGACTACGGCCAATATCGCTGCAAACTGAATTGCAATTTCAAACACTTTACCTTTGTCGTCGTTAAATCCCAATAATTGTCCGACTAAAATCAAATGTCCCGTGGACGATACGGGTAGAAACTCTGTCAGCCCTTCTACAACTCCGAGAATGATTGTATGTATCAATAAAGTAAAATCAGCCATATTACTGTTTGATTTTTTAACGCTTCATTGAATCAAAAAATTCAGCATTGGTTTTAAAATCTTTAAGCTTACCTATTAAAAACTCTGATGCAGCAGTCTCATCCATTGGCTGAAGGATTTTACGAAGAATCCATGTTTTTTGGAGCGTATCAGGATCAACCAGATATTCCTCTCTTCTTGTTCCAGATCGATTTATATTAATTGCGGGATAAATTCTTTTTTCAGCAATTTTTCGATCCAGATGCAACTCCATATTGCCGGTACCCTTAAACTCTTCATAGATAACCTCATCCATTCGTGATCCAGTATCTACCAGTGCCGTGGCTATAATTGTTAAACTCCCACCTTCTTCGATATTTCTTGCAGCACCAAAAAATCTCTTCGGCTTTTCTAATGCATTTGCATCAACACCACCTGTCAATATTTTGCCTGAAGAGGGTACAACAGTATTATAGGCCCTAGCCAAACGAGTGATAGAGTCTAACAAAATAACCACATCGTGTTTATGCTCAACCAAACGCCTTGCTTTTTCAATTACCATTTCAGCAACTTGAACATGACGGGTTGCCGGTTCATCAAAAGTACTTGATATAACTTCACCTCTAACGCAGCGTTCCATTTCTGTCACTTCTTCTGGACGCTCATCAATTAATAAAACAATCAGATAACACTCAGGATTTTGCTCAGCAATTGCTTGCGCCAAACTCTGGAGAATCATAGTCTTACCAGCCTTTGGAGGTGAAACAATCAAACCTCGTTGTCCTTTACCGATAGGTGCAATTAAATCAATTATTCTTCCGGTTAAATCTTCGCTAGTTCCATTTCCCTGCTCTAAAACAAATCGTTGCTTAGCAAATAAAGGGGTTAAATTTGAGAAGGTGATTTTATTTTTAGTATTCTCAGGTGGCTCAAAATTAATCTGATCTACTTTGAGCATTGCGAAATAACGCTCATTGTCTTTTGGCGGACGGATTTTACCAGTTATGGTATCGCCGGTTTTCAAAGAAAATCGTCTTATTTGACTAGGAGACACATAAATATCATCAGGCCCTGCTAAATAAGAACAACCTGGTGTTCGTAAAAATCCAAAACCATCTTGTAATATCTCTAACACACCATCGCCAGAAATATCATCTCCAGCTTTTGCCTGTTTTTTAAGGATGGCGAAAATCAAGTCCTGCTTGCGTGATCTAGCAACATTTTCAAGCCCAAGTGATTCGGCTATTTCAATAACTTCAGATATTTGTTTTAATTTTAACTCGGTAAGATTCATAAAAAAGGTAACTTAAAGAAATATTGCTAAGGCTCTAAACCATAACAATCGGGGTAGGTTTTATAATTCAGGGGGTTAATTTATC
>Ga0192647_102293_pt1 | contig 11982 bp, 14 predicted proteins | sample LauGreFa1BDMLBSN_2_FD_133046 | JGI IMG/M metagenome (GOLD analysis project Ga0192647, IMG submission 133046) | Freshwater lake microbial communities from Lake Michigan, USA - Fa13.BD.MLB.SN - reassembly | ecosystem: Environmental > Aquatic > Freshwater > Lake | place: Lake Michigan, USA...
CGCCGCTGGCGAGGGCAACAACGTTGTTGCCCTCGCCAGCTGAAAACCATTCGTCATTGACTGGATCGAAGCGAATTTACAGCAGATTTTGGACTTGACTTACAAACGCTTACACATTGTTACTGCAAAGCGGTCGATTTGCGCCGGTCTGCGGCGTTATGGTTATTACGGGAATCAACCCGCGAACCCTTCAAGGAGCATCGAATATGTACATCAAGACCCTCATGATTGCTGCGGTACTGGCTGCAGCCCCCACTGCTTACGCGCAGACGCAGGCTCCGGCGTCAACCCCCGGCGTCGACAAGCGCCAGGAAGTGCAGCAGAAACGCATCGACAAGGGCGTCGAATCCGGGCAACTCAACATCAAGGAAGCGGGACGTCTTGAACGCCATCAGACGCACATTGCGAACATGGAGAGCAAGGCCAAGGCCGACGGCACAGTGACCAAAAACGAGCGCGCCCGCCTGCATCATGCGCAGGATCAGGAAAGCAGGCGCATCCATCACCAGAAACACGACCGCCAAAAAGCCAACTGATACCTGTGGTTGATCAACCACAGCCGCCCCGCAAGGGCGGCTTTTTTTACGCTCTGTGCGACCGGCCTCGGCTAGAATCAAGGCCACATTCTGACCCGTGGAGATGGTTGTATGGATGCGTTGAAAGTCGGTATGAAGCATGTGGCGGAACGCGAAGTCACCGAAGCGATGACCACCAAGCGCGGCGAGTACCGGGTGTTTTCGACGCCTTCGATGGTGCAGTTCTGCGAAGCTTCTGCCGGTGAGCTGATCGCACCGCATCTGCAGCCGGGCCAGGGCCAGGTCGGGATCGTGGTGACCATACGCCACATGGGGCCGACGCCGATGGGCAAACGCGTACGTGCCGAGGTTGAACTGACCGGTATCGATCGGCGTCGGCTGAGTTTCAAAATCAAGGTGTTCGATGATGTCGAGCAGGTCGGCGAAGCCGAGCATGACCGGTTTATCGTTGATCTCGACAAGTATCAGGCCAAGCTTAAAAAGAAGATCGAAGGCTGAAGTCGCGCCGCACCGGCGCGCGGAGGAGGCATCATGGCGTGGATCATCACCAAGTATTTCCTGACGGCCGCGGTCGTCGTGCTGGTCTCCGAGCTGGCCAAGCGCAGCGACAAACTCGGCGGTCTGGTCGCCGCACTGCCTATGGTGACGCTGCTGACCCTGATCTGGTTGTATGTTGAAAACCAGCCAGCGGAAAAAATCGCCAACCATGCCTGGTATACCTTCTGGTACGTGATTCCGACGCTGCCGATGTTTCTGGTTTTTCCCTTGCTGTTGCCGCGCATCGGATTCTGGCCGGCGCTGCTGGCCTGCACGGTGATCACCGCTGTCTGTTTTGCGCTGTTTGCACTGGCGTTGCGGCGTTTCGGCATCGAATTGATTTAACAGGGATATTGTCTTGACGCAAAAAATAGAACTGGTGGTTTGTGACATGGCCGGCACCACGGTACGCGATGCCGGGCAAGTGCCGCAGGCCTTCACCTCGGCGCTGGCAGCCCACGGTATTGACGTCACGCCGCAGGCGATCAACAGCCTGCGCGGCGCATCCAAACGGCTGGCGATTCTCAATCTGATTCCGCCGCAGGCCCCGGATCGCGAGCGCGTGGCCGAACGGGTTTATGCAACTTTTGTGCAGCATCTGGCGCAGGTGTTTAACGGTACGGTGGAACCGGTCCCCGGCGCCCGTGTAATGATGGATACTCTGCGCGCCCGCGGTGTGCGCGTCGCGCTGAATACCGGTTTCGACCGCGAAACCACGGAGCTGCTGCTCGATGCATTGCGCTGGCGTGACGGCGTGGTGGATGCGGTGGTCTGCGGCGATGAAGTCAAACTGGGGCGTCCGGCCCCTTATATGATTTTCCATTGCATGGAAGCGACGGGCGTGAGTAATGTGCGCCATGTCGCCAATGTCGGCGATACCGTGCTTGATCTGCAGTCCGGGCACAACGCTGGCGTGAACTGGAATATCGGCGTGTTGTCCGGCGCCCATGGTCGTGACCAGATGCAGGCCCTTCCGCATACCCATCTGCTGGGCAGCGTGGCGGATTTGCCGGAATTATTCTTCGGTCGCGCCTGAACCCGGCGTCAGAACTGTTCGTCCTCGCGCAGGTAGCGCCACTGGCCGACGGGCAGATCGCCGAGCATCACCTTGCCGATGCGTACCCGTTTCAGGCCGGTGACAGTGAGTCCGACCAGCTCGCACATGCGGCGGATCTGGCGCTTTTTGCCCTGGCGCAACACGAAGCGCAGCTGGTCCTGGTTTTGCCAAGACACTTGTGCCGGCCTTAGCGCTTCACCGTCCAGTGACAGACCATGCTGCAGCAAAGCCAGTCCGTCTTTGGCGATTTTGCCAGTGACCCGCACCAGATATTCCTTTTCAATGCGCGAGTTTTCGCCGATTAGCTGTTTGGCAATGCGTCCGTCCTGGGTCAGGATCAGCAGGCCGGTGGAGTCGATGTCGAGGCGGCCAGCCGGCGCGAGGCCGCGCAAATGCTGCGGGCCGAAGCGCAGTTTGCTGCGGTCGCCGCTGAAGTGGTTTTCCGCGGTCACCAGCGTGCTCGCCGGTTTGTAGTTGTTTTCGGCCTGTCCGGATACAAAGCCGATGGGTTTGTGCAGCAGCAGGGTGACCCGCGACTGCTGCTTGTCACGTGCCGCCGCGGTCAGCGTGATGGTCTGGGTAGGCAGGATGCGCGTGCCCAGTTCGGTGACGGGCTCGCCGTCCACCAGTACCCAGCCGCGCTCGATATAACTGTCCGCCTCGCGCCGGGAGCACAGGCCTTGCTCCGACATCAGCTTGGACAGACGAATTTTTTCCATGGTGGCGTGGTTGGGTAGAGATGCGCAGGGTTAGGAAAAGTGCAGCAAAATGAAATTAACTAACCTATTGTTTTTATTGAATATTGTATTTTGCTGCGCATCAAAACGCAGCAAAGATGCTGGCGGCAGCCTTGATCGTACGTTCGATTTCGGCAGAGCCGTGCGCCGCGGAAACAAACCCGGCTTCGTAAGCGGATGGTGCCAGATAGACGCCCTCGGCGAGCATGGCGTGGAAAAACCGGTTGAACGCTTCCTTGTCGCACTCCATGACCTCGGCATAACCGGTCGGCGGCGTATCGCGAAAATACAGCCCGAACATGCCGCCGATATTGCGCGCCGAAAACGGGATGCGGTGGCCCTGCGCCGCTTCGGTCAGGCCGCTGCACAGCTGGTGGGCGGTGGCAGCGATCTTGTCGTAAAACCCCGGGGCCTGGATCAGTTTCAGCGTGGCCAGTCCGGCGGCGATCGCGACGGGATTGCCGGACAGCGTGCCGGCCTGATACACCGGGCCCACCGGTGCGATGCATTGCATGATGTCACGGCGCCCGCCGAAGGCGCCGACCGGCATGCCGCCGCCGATGACCTTGCCCAGCGTGGTCAGATCCGGCTTGATCCCGTAGAGCGCCTGCGCGCCGCCGAGGGCCACCCGGAAGCCTGTCATCACTTCGTCAAAAATCAGCACGGCGCCGTGTTCGCTGCACAAACGGCGCAGCAATTCGAGGAAGCCGGGTTTGGGTGCAACCAGATTCATATTGCCGGCCACCGGTTCGACGATGACTGCAGCAATTTCAGAACTCTGGCGGGCAAAGGTTGCTTCGAGCGCTGATTCGCTGTTGTAGTCGAGCACCAGGGTGTGTGCAGCGACTTCCGGCGGCACGCCGGCCGACGAGGGCTGGCCGAAAGTCAGCGCGCCGGAGCCGGCTTTGACCAGCAGAGAGTCGGCATGGCCGTGGTAGCAGCCCTCGAACTTGATGATTTTGCTGCGCCCGGTGAAGCCGCGGGCCAGACGGATTGCGCTCATCGTCGCTTCGGTACCGGAGCTGACCAGCCGGACCATTTCCAGAGAAGGCACCAATTGCCGCAGCAATTCGGCCATCTCGATTTCAACTTCCGTCGGTGCGCCGAAAGACAGGCCGCGCTCTGCCGCCTGCTGCACGGCGCGCACCACATCGGGATGGGCGTGGCCGCAGATCAGCGGACCCCAGGAACCGACATAGTCGATATAACTGTTGCCGTCAGCGTCCCAGACCAGCGGCCCTTTGCCGCGCTGGAAAAACAGCGGCGTGCCGCCCACCGATTTGAAGGCCCGCACGGGGGAATTGACGCCGCCGGGGATGGCCAACTGGGCGTGATTGAACAGTTTCTGGTTTTTTTTCATCAGTGCAACTCAAACAGGGATTGAAATTCACGGGCTGTCGCCTCGATGTCGGGCGCGGCGAATACGGCGGAAATGATGGCGACGGCGTCAATACCGGCGCGGATCAGCTGCGGGGCATTCGACGGTGTGATGCCGCCGATGCCGACTACCGGAACGTTGAAGCGCTTTTTGGCGCGGGTCACCAGATCCAGAGGCGGCCTGACGGCATTGGGTTTGACGCTGGAGGCGAAAAAACTGCCGAAGGCGATATGGTCGGCGCCGGCGGCCAACGCCGCTTCCGCCAGTTCCAGCCGGTCGTAACAGGAGGCACCGAGCAGCTTGCCGGCGCCGAGCCGGGCGCGGGCTGCGGCAATGTCGCCGTCATCGCCGCCAAGATGCAGACCCGCAGAATCTACGGCCAGCGCCACATCGAGGTGGTCATTGATGATCAGCGGCACGCCGCGCGCCGCACACAAGGCCTGCAATGCGCGGGCCTGGGTGAGCCGCAACTGCGGATCGGCAGTCTTGTTGCGGTATTGCACGACACGGGTACCGCCTGCGATTGCGGCTCGTACGCGATACAGCATATCGTCGGTATCAGCGAGATCCGGCGTGATCGCGTATAAACCTGCGATCTTTGAGTTCACGCCTGATTTTCGCCGTCGCCTTCGGGCGCGTCGGAGTCGGCTTCCTCTTCACGGGCCCAGAACAGGCGGTCCGGGATGTGTTGTCCCATGCCGGGACGGAAGGCAAGTTTCAGCGATTGCCAGGTGTATTCCTGGGCATCGCGCACGGCTTCCTGCATGTCAACGCCGTTGGCAATGGTGGCGGCAAGTGCCGAAGCGAGGGTGCAGCCCGAGCCGTGATAGCTGCCGGGAAGGCGCGGCCAGTTGTCACTGCGTACCACGCCGTCGTTGTTGTAGAGAGTGTTGACGACTTCACCGGTGTTTTCGTGGGTGCCGGTGATCAGCACGTATTCACACCCCGAAGCGAGAATGCGCCTTGCGCATTCCGCGAGATCGGGATTGTCTTCACCGTCTTCGGCTTCCTCGGCGGCAAGCCGGCGCGCTTCAATGCTGTTCGGCGTGATGATGGTGGTTTGCGGGATCAGCAGTTCGCGGATTGCCGTGAGCATGTCTTCGGACGCGAGTTCGTCGCCGCGACCCGAAGCCAGCACCGGGTCAAGGATCAGCGGAATTTCAGGGTAATCCGAGACCACCTCGGCAACGGCGGCAACCGCTTCCAGGCTGCCCAATACGCCGATCTTGAAAGCGGCGACAGGCATGTCTTCGAGAATGCAGCGGGCCTGATCGGAAACCCACTCGCCGTCGATCGGCAACACGCCATCGACGCCCATGGTGTCCTGCACCGTAATGGCGGTGACCACGGAGACCGGATGGCATCCCATGCTGGCGAGGGTCATGATGTCGGCCTGCAGCCCTGCGCCCCCGGTGGGATCGGTGGCGGCGAACACCATGACAATGGGCGGAGAATCAATCATGCGCGAGATTGGGCCCGGGGATGGGATGGGCTAAAATGTCAGGGTTGACGACGAAGTGCCGGCGACGAAGTTCCTACCGATGAATTGTAGCTTACATTTAACTCAGAAAACGCTGATGACCACCGATACCGGGCAGTATAAGAAATACATGTGCTTGATTTGCGGCTTTATTTACGACGAAGCTGCAGGCGCGCCTGATGAAGGCATTGCACCGGGCACAAAATGGGAAGACGTGCCGATGAACTGGACCTGTCCCGAGTGCGGTGCGCGCAAGGAAGACTTTGAAATGGTTCAGATCTGACAGGAGATTTATCGTGAGGCTCTTGCATACGATGATCCGCGTCGGCAATCTGCAGCGGTCAATTGATTTTTATACCCAGGTGCTGGGCATGCGGCTTTTACGCAAAAGTGATTACCCCAGCGGCCGTTTCACCAATGCGTTCGTCGGTTATGACGACGAGTCACGTGCCGCGGCGCTGGAGCTGACGCACAACTGGGATACCGCTTCGTACGACATGGGTACGGGTTTCGGCCACGTGGCGGTCGAAGTTGAAGACGCCTACAAAACCTGTGCTGAAGTGAAAAGCCGCGGCGGCAAGGTTACCCGCGAGCCCGGGCCGATGAAACACGGCACAACCGTAATCGCTTTTGTCGAAGATCCCGACGGCTACAAAATAGAGTTCGTGCAGCGCAAGACGGCGAACTAGACCGCTGCCGCAAGGGCATCGGCAATCCGCACAAAATCCGCAACCGACAGCTCCTGCGCCCGTGCGCCGGCATTGATGCCCAGCGCGGCGAGCTGGTCGCCCGACACAAGGCCTTTCAGCGTGTTGCGCAGCGTTTTGCGCCTTTGCGAAAAGGCATGGCTGACAACTTCGGCAAACAGGGTTTCATCGCGCGCCTGATGCGGCAGCGGATTCAGCGGTATCAGCCGGACCACGGCCGATTCGACCTTGGGCGCGGGATCAAATGATTCCGCGGGTACGTCGATCAGCATTTCCATATCGAAGCGGTATTGCAGCATTACCGACAGCCGGCTGAATTCCGAATCGCCGGGAGCGGCAACTATGCGTTCGACGACTTCACGCTGCAGCATGACATGGATGTCGCGGATGTGGCCGGCAAATGCGGCAAAGCGGAATAACAGCGGTGTCGAGATGTTGTAGGGCAGGTTGCCGACGACACGTAGGTCGTCTCCGAGCATCGCAAAATCGAACTCCAGCACATCGCCTTCGTGAATGACCAGCCGTTCCGGCGGATACAGCCCGTGCAGCCGGGCAATCAGGTCGCGGTCGATTTCGATGACCTGCAGGCGATCAAGACGGTTCAGCAGCGGATCGGTCAGTGCGCCGAGGCCGGGACCGATTTCCACCAGATTGTCGCTCCGCCGCGGCATTACTGCCGAAATGATGCCGGCAATGATGCCGTCATCGATCAGGAAATTCTGGCCGAAGCGCTTGCGCGGGATATGTCCGGCGGTGGAGCGCAAGGTCACGCCGTGCTTTTGCTGCGGGTGGCCAGTTCAGCAGCGAGTTCAATCGCGGCCACCAGGCTTTCCGCCTTGGCTTTGCCGGTACCGGCCAGTTCCAGTGCCGTGCCGTGATCGACCGAGGTGCGTATCACCGGCAATCCCAGCGTGATATTGATGCCGCCGCCGAAACTGGCGTACTTCAGCACCGGCAGTCCCTGATCGTGATACATCGCCAGCACGCAATCACAGTGTTTCAGCCTCTCGGGCTGGAACAGTGTATCTGCTGGCAGAGGGCCTAGCAGGTCGAATCCTTCGCAGCGCAACTGCTCCAGCACCGGCACGATGACATCGATTTCTTCCCGGCCGAGATGGCCTGATTCACCGGCATGCGGATTGAGTCCGGCGACAATGATCCGGGGTTGGGCAATGGCAAAGCGCTGCACGAGATCGCCACGCAGCACCCGTAGCGTGCGTTCCAGGCTTTCGCGGGTGATGGCGGCAGCGACGCCGTGCAAGGGCAGATGGGTGGTGGCCAGCGCAACACGCATACCGCCGCCGGCAAGCATCATCACCACATGCGGCGACTGCAGGCGTTCCTGCAGGAATTCGGTGTGTCCGGTGAAGGGAATGCCGGCGTCATTGATGACGCCTTTGTGCACCGGCGCCGTGGCCATCGCATCAAAAATGCCGTCGCGACAGCCGTCGGTGGCGATTTCCAGCGTGCGCAGTACGTAGCGGCTGTTGGCCGGATCGAGGCGGCCGGCAACGGCCTGTTTTTTCAGGGGCACGTGCAATACCGAAAATGCCGGGGCGCTGTCGCGACTGTTAAACCGCGGCGGCGCACCGGTAAATCCCAGCTTGCGCGCACGGGTGTGCAGTAGTGTTTCGTCAGCGATGACGACGATGCGCGCAGGGAATGTGTGATCGCTGATCATCGCGCACAGATCCGGACCGATGCCCGCGGGTTCGCCGGCGGTGACCGCAACCAGCGGCGTGTTGGAGGGGGTTGTCATGTGGAGCCGGATTTTACGTCGGCCCTTGCCGGTCAGCTGCGGTTTTCGAGACGCTGTTCGACGTAGGCGCGGTCACGCAGCTGGCGTACCCATTCCTGATAGGCCTCGTCGGTTTTGCGGTCGCGCAGAGTCTGGCGTGCATTCAGGCGCCGGCCTTCCTGGGTCATGTCCTGGTTGCGCCGTTCGATGACCTGGATCAGGTGCCAGCCAAAAGGGCTGCGCACCGGCGCGCTGATTTCACCGGGTTTCAGCGCATCCATGGCGCGTTCAAACTCGGGCACGGTGTCGCCGGGGGAAAGCCAGTTCAGTTCGCCGCCGCGTGACGCACTGGTGTCTTCCGAGCGCGACCGCGCCAGTTCGGCAAAATCGGCTTTGTTGTCGAGGCGTTCTTTCAGCGTGAGGATGCGGTTGCGCGCTTCGGTTTCGGAAACCAGCTCGTTGGTCTTGATCAGGATATGGCGCGCGCGCGTCTGCTGGATCATGACCGGGGCTGCGCCGCCGCGCCGTTCGTTCAGGCGAAGAATGTGGAAGCCGTTGGAACTGCGCAGCAATTCGCTCAGCTGGCCGGCCTGCAGCGGCCGCAGCGCATCCAGAAACAGCGCCGGCAGCCGGCTGGACTCGCGCCAGCCGAGCAAGCCGCCCTGCAGTGCTTCAGGACCGTCGGAAAAAGCAGCAGCGATCTGACGGAAATCCGCGCCGCCCTTGATCTGCGACAGCGCCTGCTCAGCGCGTTCACGGCGTTGCTGTAACTGTTCGGGCGTGGCTTTTTCGGGAACGGAGACCAGGATATGCGAGACATTGAATTCGTCGCGACCAGACTGGGCCATCTGGCTCTGGATGAAGTTGTCGACTTCCGATTCGGTGACAACGATTTTTTGTGCGACTTCTCGTTCGCGCAATCGTGAGAGGGTGATTTCGCTGCGGATGTCCTCACGGAATTTATCGTAGGGTACATTGTCCTTCGCCAGTACCGTGCGCAGTTCCACTACGGTCATCTTATTCTGCTCGGCAATCTTCAACATGGCGCGGTCGAGTTCGGCGTCATCCACGCGCGTTCCGGTGTCGCGAGCGTGCTGCATCTGCACTCGGTCGTTGATCGTCCGTTCCAGCAACTGACGCTCGAGGACCTGGCGCGTGGGCGGCTGTGTGCCCTGTTGGGCCAGTTGTCGCAGCGCGAAATCGACCCGTGCCGCCAGTTCGCGTTCGGTGATCACTTCGTCATTGACGACCGCGACGATGCGGTCGACAACAACAATCGAGCGGGGCTTGGATTGCTGGGCCTGCACAGTCGCTGCAATCAGCAGCAGGCAGGCGGCAGTCAGTCGGAGGGCGGTTCGGAGGTGCATGTCATATCCAGGGTTTGGGATGCAGCCGGGGGTTTTCCGGGCGCGCCGTTCGGACGCGCCGGTCAGAACAGTCCCGGTACATTGTATTCGACCGGCGCCGGAGAGCGCGGATCGAATGGTTTGTAGCCAATAATATTACGCTTAAGCACTTCCATCGGGCTACTGCCGATGCGAGAAACGCCGGTCAATTCCAGCATGACGAAGATTGACGTGCTGGCCGCTTTGCTGGTGGTGGCGAAGCGGTGTGCGGCAACGCGCAACGACCAACAGCGGTCGTTGTATTCGATGCCGGCCAGAGCCTCCAGCGCACGGTTGTCGCGCAGCGAGTAGTTCCAGCGGCCGACCGCTGTCCATCCCGCCTGCACCGGCCATTGCATGGAAATGTCGGTCTGCCGTATCGAGTTGGCGGTTTCGCGGTAGGCCAGATTCAGTACCTTGCCGTATTGCGGCTGGTAACGGCCCGAGACGTTGAATTTCTGCGTTTGCTGGCGATCGGTGTTGTATTGCCAGCCGACATCGGCTGTCCAGTTGGTGGCGATGTTGCCGTTGACCGCTGCCAGCAGGTCTGAAGAGTTGCTGTCGCTGGCGCGCGGCGCCACGCCCGGCACAGTCACCTGCTGCGGCTGGAAATAATAACGTTGCGCCAGGGCGCCGCGGATCCGTTCAATGCCCGTATCGGCGCTGATAAAACGGGAAGTGACGCCGAGGGTCAGCTGGTTGGCGTCGTTGATGCGATCGCTGCCGCTGAACTGGTTTTCGGAAAAGATAGTCGCGAAATTGATGTCCTGCAGGCCGCTGTCGAAATTCGGCAATGCGCTCTGGTTTTTGTAGGGGATGTAGACATAGTAGGCCTTTGGTTCCAGCGTCTGCAACACACGCTGTCCGCGGGCATTAATCTCGCGCTCGAACACTACGCCGCTATCGGCGCTGAAAATCGGCAGCGTACGCGTGGCATCCGTCAGTCCTGCGGTATTGTTGTTGCCTATGGTATAGCGCGTCATGTGCGCACCGACCTTCGGCGTGAAGTGGGCGAATGCGTTTTGCAGGGGCAGTGAATAACTGGGATAGGCGACGATTCGCTGGGCATTGACCAACGACACGTGTTCAAAAGCGGTGTAATTGCCGAGAAAATCAAAATCGCCCCGGTTGGCAGTCTGGCGCTGCGCCGTCAGCGTGAGCTGCGGCTGGCGGTTGTACGGCGGGGTCAGCGGCGCCAGCGGATCCGCCTGCAGGGTCTGGAATCGCTGGGCGTAAGCCGAAAAACCGTAGGCGCCGCTGTCGCCCCAGCTGCCGTTTCTCCGCAGCGTGACATCGTTGGACAGATTGACCTGCGAGGTGACGGCCACCTGAGTTGACAGGTCGGTGAAATATTTTCCGTCCGATACGCGGTTGAGGTTGAGTGCTCCGTTCCAACCGTTACTGAACTGTTGCTGGTGTTTGGAAAAGAATGCCCAGCGGTCACTGCCAATCTGCTGGTCGTTGGACAGAAATTCGGCGCGCGCATCACCTTTCCACTTCGGGTCCAGGTAACGGAATTCGCTGCCCAGTTGCAGGCCGCGTTTGGTCATATAGCGCGGGTAAATCGTCGCGTCCATGTTGGGGGCCAGATTCAGATAATAAGGGACGGTGAATTCAAAGCCGGTGGTGTTCGAGCTCCGGTAGCTCGGCGTCAGCACGCCGGACTTGCGCTCCTCATGCAGAGAAAATGACATGTAAGGCGACCAGAAGATTGTCTGGTCCATGAATACGATGCTGGCGTCGCGTGCAACGCCAACGTCGCGGCTGCGGTCCAGATCGAGCTCCTTGGCGCGCAGGTACCAGGCATCGTTGCCGGGTTCGCAGGTGGTGTAATTGGCGGATTCGACGCGATACTGTCCGGGTCCCTGGAATAGCAGACGCTCGGCGGTGCCGCGGCCGTCGCTGACCGGAGACGGGCCGCTGCCGGCAGGGCCGGTCGGCGGCAGGGTCATCAGCATGTAACGCGGGGATTCCATAAAGCCGCGATCGCTGGCGGTCTCGTAACGGAGCACGCTGCCTTCAATCATCTCGCGACCCTGCTCGAGGCTGACGTTACCCTTGGCGTCGAGTATCTCGTTCTGGGTGTCGTGGCGCATCCAGTCGGCGGCAAATGCTTGCCCGCGTTTGCGCATGCGCACATTGCCGAAAGCCTCAAGTTCCTTGTCTTGGGTGCCCTCGATACGATCCGCTTCCACGAACAGTGGTACGTCTTGCGGGGGGTCGGGAGGGGGCAGCAGCCGTGACTCCGGTTTGAGCATCAAAACGTCGTCGGCACCCGCAAGCAGCGGCAGCGCGCACAGTACTGCAAGTGCTAATTGTTTTTTTCTGGGGAAAGGCATCGGGAAAGGGTGTCAGGCGAGGTGCTAAAATCTCACAATTCACCCTGTGAAGCAACGATTGAAACCGTCTACTGATTCCGCGAACGAT
>Ga0192647_102294_pt1 | contig 11978 bp, 10 predicted proteins | sample LauGreFa1BDMLBSN_2_FD_133046 | JGI IMG/M metagenome (GOLD analysis project Ga0192647, IMG submission 133046) | Freshwater lake microbial communities from Lake Michigan, USA - Fa13.BD.MLB.SN - reassembly | ecosystem: Environmental > Aquatic > Freshwater > Lake | place: Lake Michigan, USA...
GATGCAGCGCCGCCACCTCCTCCGCGCTCAAGGTGTCGCTGTAGAGCGAGGACATCGCCGCGCTCGATCTCATTCTGGAGGTGGGTCCTTCTGCCTCACCCATGTCGCGATAGAGCGCGAGCGCCTGATCGGCTTCGCCGCGGCGACCTGCAATGGAGGCCCGCATCGAGCGCGCACCCGGTTGCGGGGCCAGAGCCTCGGCCCGCGCAAGCGACTCGAGCGCTTCGTCCATCTGCCAGCTCTCCGCGTACGCGTGCGCCAGGTTCCAGTGAGCAGATGCACTGTGCGGGTAACGCGCCACGCAGCGTTGAAGAACCTGCTGGGCTTCCTGCCAGAGATTGAAGCGAAAGGAGGTCTCGGCAAGCCTTGCAAGCGTGGCTTCAGCCGTTGCAGCGCTGGCGCGTTCAAATGCGCGGTGGGCCTCCTGGTCGAGCCCCAGGCGCAGCAGAATCTCGCCCAGGTCGATCTGCATCTCTGCCAGTTCATTGACGTCGAGCGGTGCCTGCTGGCTTTCGATGCGCTGGGCCATCAGCGCCTGACGCATCGCCTCGAGCGCGCGCGCAGCGTCACCACGTTCGAGCCGGAAGCGGGCCATGCGCCAGTGAATCGTGCGCAACAACTGGACGGGATGGGGACCCTCGCGCCGGGCGTCGTTCGTGCCCGGCGTGCCCGGCGTACGCTGAGCCGCAGCCCCAGCTGCCAACACCGCCCGGTGATATGCCGTGGCTGCCATCTCGAACTGACCTGCTTCCTCGAGTCCGCGGGCCATGGAGAGCATCGCCTCCCAGCGCTGGGGGGCAACTGCCATTGCCCGCCGATAGGCAACCAGCATGGCATCCAGATCGCCCTGCCGCCGCAGAACATGCCCCAACTCCAGCCAGGCACTGAAATTGGCGTCATCCTGCCGAACCACCGACTCGAAATGGCTGCGCGCCTGCGGGAGGTCATCAAGCCGGGCCGCGCAGCGCGCGAGCTGAAGACGTGCTGGCGAAAAGGCGGCATCCACTTTGAGAGCCGCCTCAAAAGCGCGTCGCGCCTCAGACACGCGGCCCAAGTCGTACAGCGCATTGCCCCAATTGAAGTAAGCCTGCATCGGTGCGCCGGGCAGTCCTGCGGCCTGCTCATACAACTTGGCAGCGGCTTTCAGGTCACCAGCGCGCCGCCGCGCGTAGCCCAACTCGATCAGTCGAGCCGCGTCGGCTGCGGGCGCAGGGACCGACTCGCGTGGGGGGGCTGCTGAGGCAACTCCGCTGCGCTTTTCGCCACGTTCACCCGAGTTTCGATCAGTAACTGCGCGTGGGCGCTTGTCTTGTTCCATACGCTCTAGGTAGTGCCATCAGCCATGTGAATGCTGGCGCGCTGTTGGTGCCGCGACCGAGTGCGCTCGACTGAGTATTGTGACCCGTGCTGTTTCCGCAGACGAAAAAGACCTGGCCGTTATCGAAATTGTCGTTGTAAATAGCGGGTATCAGGTAATCGGTCAGCCCATCACCATTGAAGTCGAGCCGTCACCGAGAGCTCGCGCCGCAAGGCCTCGGCGATCAAGGCAAGCATCATGGTCACCAGAACAAAACCGACCATCAGGTAAGCGATTTTTGGCAGCAGCGTCTGGAGTACGAAGAGTGATGCCGTGCCCGCGTAACAGGCGGTGCCGGCAAACCAGAAACGGGCAGCGGTATCGCGCTGACCTTTGAGCAGCACCCAGGCGATCGCGGGCATCAGCCAGAACTGAATCAGGCCAACAATCAGCAGCAGGGAAAGTGCGGGATGTGGGCTCACGAGAAAGACTCCTTGGTTCGCCATCGTAGCGCGGCGTTGCTCGCCCAGGCGAACGCCCTCCCGCAGACAATGCCCTCGCCTTTTGCTCTGGACACCGTCACGGCTAAACTCGCATTCACCTATTCAGATGGCAGGCCGCCCCATGCCCACCGACATCGACATCGCCCAGTCCGCCACCCTGCAGCCGATCGAAACCCTCGCCCGTGAGCGGCTCGGTATCGCGCCTGAGCATCTGTCGCCCTACGGCCGATACAAGGCGAAACTGTCGCTCGAATTCATCGATTCCCTGAAAGACCGCCCAGACGGCAAGCTGATCCTGGTCACCGCGATCAGCCCGACTCCCGCAGGCGAGGGAAAAACCACCACCACCGTAGGTCTGGGCGATGCGCTCAATCACATTGGCCAAAACGCCATGGTCTGCCTGCGCGAGCCTTCGCTCGGCCCGGTGTTCGGCGTCAAGGGCGGTGCCGCAGGCGGCGGCTACGCGCAGATCGTGCCCATGGAGGATATCAATCTCCATTTCACGGGTGATTTTTCAGCGATCGCACTCGCCAACAATCTGCTCGCTGCCCTCATCGACAACCACATTCACCACGGCAACGAACTCGGGATCGATCTGCGCCGGATCAGCTGGCGCCGGGTGGTCGACATGAACGATCGGGCGCTCCGCAACATCGTGAACTCGCTGGGTGGCCCGGGCAATGGGTTCCCGCGTGAAGATGGCTTCGACATTGTGGTCGCTTCCGAGGTAATGGCGATCCTGTGCCTCGCCACCTCGATGGAGGATCTGCGCGCGAGGCTTGCGCGGATCATCGTGGGCCGCACCCACGAGGGCCGCGCCGTCACTGCAAGCGACCTGAGCGCGCACGGCGCCATGACGGTGTTGCTTCGCGACGCGCTCGCCCCGAACCTGGTGCAAACGATCGAGCACACGCCCGCATTTGTGCACGGCGGGCCGTTTGCCAACATCGCGCACGGTTGCAACTCGGTGGTGGCCACCCGCGCTGCACTGAAGCTTGCCGACTATGTGGTGACCGAGGCAGGCTTTGGCGCTGATCTCGGCGCCGAGAAATTCCTCGATATCAAGTGTCGCGCAACAGGGCTCAAACCCTCGGCGGCAGTGGTGGTGGCCACGGTGCGCGCGCTGAAATATCACGGTGGCGCAGACCTGAAATCACTCACCCGTGAAGACCTTGGCGCCCTCGAGCGGGGGCTCGTGAATCTGGAACGCCATGTGGACAATGTCAAGCGAGTCTACGGCATCCCGTGCGTGGTCTCCATCAACCGCTTCGATGCCGATACGCCCGCCGAAATCGCCCTGATTCGTGAGCGCATCTCGGCGCTGGGTGTCGATGTCGTGCTTGCCACACACTGGGCTGACGGCGGTGCGGGCGCGGCCGATCTCGCTCGCGTGGTGGTACGGCTCTGCGACCAGCCCGCTAGCCCCGAGTTCGTCTACAGCGATGACACGCCCTTATGGGACAAGCTGCGAGCGGTCGCCACGCGCGTCTACCGCGCAGCCGATATCCGGGCCGATGCCAAGGTGCGAGCCGCCATCGACCGTCTGCAGGCCGAGGGCTGGGGACACCTGCCTGTGTGTGTCGCGAAAACCCAGATGTCGTTTTCCACCGACCCCTCGCAGCGCGGCGCGCCGGAGGGTCACACCATCGACGTACGCGAAGTTCGGTTGTCGGCGGGCGCAGGCTTTGTGGTGATGATCTGCGGCGACATCATGACCATGCCCGGTCTGCCCAAGGTGCCGGCCGCCTCACGCATCGACTGGGTCGATGGCAAGGTGGTGGGGCTGTCCTGATCGGTCGTTGCCGTGACAGGCCGCTGCGCTGATCAGCTGCTGCCCTGCCCCGACCCAAGCACCCGACCGCGATCGGCATCCGGCCGCGTCGGCCTGAAGAGCGGCAACTCGGGCTCGGCCCAGGCCTTCGGGATTTCCCCCGGCACGGACACTCGCCCGATCACCGGATCATGCACTTCGCGTACATCCCCGCGAGCCCGGAAATAGGCGCTGGCGTTGATCGTGGCGCCGTCGTGCACCTGCGCCGCTGCCACCCCTTCTCCGGCCAGGAGCGAGAGCGCGTCGCCTACCGGTAGAACCTCTGCCCGACCAACGATCTCATCAGGCGCTGACGCACGCAGCATCAGCCAGTGACCATCCGCGCAGCGCACCGCCCGCAGTGCATCGGGGTTCACCCCCGCCTCGCCGGAGGCGCCCCAGCCATAGGGGTCGTTACTGCCCTCACGCATCGGCGCACGCCCCATCCGCTCGGTCAGCGCGAGCTGACACTCGGTCATGCGGAACAGGGGCTCAAACAGCGCAACGTCTGCGTGCGATCCCTCCTCGCCGCCCACATCACGCTGATACAAACCGAGCGCAAGCCCGAATGCGGCCATGAGTCCGGCCGATGTGTCGGCAAGGCTGAAACCGATGTGGATCGGCACTTCATCAGGCGCCCCGGTGAGCATCACGATGCCGCTCATCGCTTCCGCGATCTTGCCGAAGCCCGGGCGCGACGCGTGCGGCCCGGTCTGCCCGAAACCCGAAATGCTCGCCATGACCAGGCGCGGGTTGAGCGCGCGCAGCGACTCCCAGCCCAGACCCATGCGATCGAGAACGCCGGGCCGATAGTTCTCGACCAGGGCGTCTGCCGTGGCAATAAGGCCAAGCAGCGTGCGCCGATCATCGGGGTTCTTCAGGTCGAGATCAACGCAGAGCTTGGCCCGGGCGGCCACCCCCCACCAGACCGCCACATCTTTAACGCTGATGCCCATCAGCCGCGCCGGATCACCACCGCCCGGTTTTTCGATCTTGATCACCTGAGCGCCCAGCTCTGCCATCAGGCTGCCCGCAAACGGTCCGGCCAGCGCGAGCCCGAGCTCCACCACCTTCAGGCCCTCAAGGGGCCGGCGCGCGCTCATGAGCGCCCCGCCCGCGGCACGCCAAAGCGCTCGGCTTCGCGCAGCACATCATGCGCGCGAGGCAGCATGGCGTAGTCAACCATGATGCCGCGGTAGCGCACAGCGGCATCGCCCTTGGCCTCGGCCGCCGCCATGGCCTCAATGAGCCCTGCGTAGTAGTCGACCTCCTCGGGCGTGGGTGCGAAGACCGCGTTGGCGACCGCCACATGGGTGGGATGAATCAGGATCGCGCCTGAGAAGCCCAGCGACCTGGCCCGCGTGGCGAGCCTGCGTACCGCGTCAAGATCGTCGAGCGCCGTGCCGATGAGGCTTGCCATCGGCCAGCGCGCACCGCCAGCCCGCGCATCAAGCACCATCTTGGAGGCCAGATACAGCTGCTCGGTGCCCTCGACGGTTGGCCGAAAACCCATGGCGCGCGCCACATCGCCTTCGACCACGCCACCGACAATCCCCGCGAGCGTCACGCAGCGCCGGCTTGCCGCCACCAGGTGGCGGGCATCGGCCAAGCCCTCGGCAGTTTCGGGGAGCGGCATGATGGCGATCGAGCCCAGCGGCAGACCCTCACGACCCTCTACATAGGCGAGAATGTTGTCGAGTTCGCGGATCTGTCCCACATCACGCGCCTTGGGCAGCATCACCCCGGAAAAGCCGGCGGCCGCCACGGCCAATACATCATCGCGGCCGCCCTCATCCCAGTTGTTGATGCGCACAAACGCCGGGATGCCTTTGGACTTCAGCACGCCGATCGCCTCGCGGCATTGCGGTCGCGCAGCCACCTTGAGGTGGTGCGGCACCGCGTCCTCCAGATCGAGCACAACAGAATCGGGACCGAATCGGTCAACGCGGTGAACCCAGTCGGTCTTGTGGGCGGGGATGAACAGCATGGAGCGAAGCGGCCACATTTAACGGTCCTCACGAGTGTCGTTGGGGTCATCGGCCGCCACGTCCCACCAATAGAGCGCGGTCAGCGCTGCGGCGGCCAGGGCTACCACGCCAAGAAAAAGGGGTTCGTCGACCAGATGCATCCGCACTCGCGCAACGAACGCCCAGAGCGCAAGTGCAATGGCGATGCAGCCAGCCCAGATCCAGCGGTTTCGGCGCTGTGCATTCATGACGCGCGCTCCTTCGGGGAAGCCTGTCGTCGCAACAGAATCGGGCCGACGATCACCCCCAGCAAGGCCGCACCCGTGAGCCGAAGCCCCAGATCAGGCATTGCCAGGCAGAGGGTTGCCAGCAGCAGCGCAGCCCGGCTGACCATCGAGAGCCTGCCCCGCAACCAGCCCTCCACCGCAATCGCGAGCGCAAGCACAGCAAGGAGCGCTGCTATCGAGGTCTGCACGATTGCCCCGAGGTCGTCCTTCAGCAGCAACCCCGGGCTGTAGACAAAAATGAACGGCACCACAAACCCGGAGATTGCGAGCCGGAGCGCGACAAAGCCGGTTTTATTGAGGTCGGCACCTGCGATGCTCGCCGCGGCATAGGCGGCCAGCGCAACCGGTGGCGTCACGTTGGCGAGAATGCCGAAATAGAACGCGAACATGTGGCTCGCAAATTCCGGGGCCCCCATCCGCACCAGCGCAGGCACGATCAGCACCGCCACCGTGAGATACACCGCCGGGGTCGGGAGCCCCATGCCAAGCACCAGCGCCACCAGTGCGGTGAGGAGCAGCGCCACGAACAGCTGGCCGCTCGACACCGCAATCACGAAGTCGGCCAAAAGATTCCCCGCGCCTGATACCCAGAGCGTGCCCATCAGAATGCCGGCGGTGGTCACAGCCGCGCCAACCGCCACGTTGTTGGACATGGCATCAATAACCGATTCGAGATACTGGCTCATCGGCACCCGCGTGGACCGATGGAGGAGCGACACCACGAAAAGCGAGGCCAGCCCGATGAACGCCGACAACTGCGGCGAGGCGCCAATGAAGAGCGGCGCAATCAACGCGGCAAGCGCGATCATGAGGTGGCCACCCGATCGCATCGCCTCACCCACGGTGGGAAGCTTTTCGGTGGTGGCCTGCAATCCCTGTCCGCGAATATAGATCTCGACCTGCACATGAAGCGCGATGAAGTAGAGCAGCGCCGGGATAAGCGCCGCCACCACAATTGACCAGTAGCCGATTCCAAGGAGTCCGGCCATGAGAAAGGCGGCCGATCCCATCACGGGCGGCATGATCTGCGCGCCTGATGAAGCCACCGCCTCGATCGCGCCTGCCGTATGCGGCGCAAAGCCGGTCCGCATCATGAGCGGGATGGTGACATTCCCCATACCCACCACATTCCCCACCACGCTCCCGGAGGTGGTGCCCTGAAGCGCGCTCGACAGGATGGATACGTGGGCCGGGCCGCCCGCGCGGCGCCCAAGTAGCGCAAGCGACAGCTTTTCAAAGAATTCGATGCCGTTGGTACGCACCAGCATGGCACCGAAGATCAGGAAAATCATGAGGTAGCTCGCCGCCACGCCGGCGGTGGGACCGAAAATCCCGTTGTCCTGCATGAAGAGCACTTCGATGAAGGTTTGCCAGCGCACATTCGGCGCAGCAAACATGCCGGGAAAATGCTTTCCGAAGAGCGCCTGCAGACCGAACGCCAGACACACCACCACCATTGCAAGTCCGATGAAGCGGCGCGTCACTTCGAGCGCCACCACCAGATACACGATGCCGATCGCGAGGTCTTCGGGAAACGGAAATCCGATCCGCCGGGCGAAGTCTTCATAGTCGATAAAAATGTAGACCATGCCCGCCGCCATTACTGCCACCAGCAGCAGATCGGGCGCGAGACTCGCCCAGCTGCGCGCGCTCCAGCGGCGGCCGCCCGCAGAGCGCAACAGCAGGCCGATCGAGAGAATGGCCCACACGAACGCGCAGCGCTGCAGGAAAGCGGTGAGCGAGCCGAACAGGGCGCAATAAATCATCATCACGCCGAGAAACATCGACAGGAAGATGATGAGCGCCGCGACCAGACGCTGGCGAAACGACCCGCGCCGGATCACCGCCCGGATTGACGGGAGCGCATCGGTTGCATCCCGAAGCGTGGCGGCCGCGCGCGCCGCCTCGTCCGGGTTGCGGAGGTCGCCGCTGGTCACGGCTTTTCAGCGCCCACCGCAATCGTTCTCACGGGGTTGCCCAACTCACGATGGCAGCGTTCGGCACCGGGGTGGAGCGGAACGAAGACGGTCTGCGCGGCGCGGTCGGTGAGTTTCTCTGCGCCCTTCCAGCCTGGCACCGATTCACCCCAGATGCCCGCGGTCTTGGGCGAATAGAGCTGCATGCAGATGGCATACACGGTGGCCTCGGGCAAATCCTTGTGCACCACATAACCCAGCGACAGCTGTACCCCCACCACCTCATCGGCCTGCCAGGCGTAGGTCTTCCCCGGCATGACATTGCGCGTCATGGTGGGATAGTTTTCCATCAGCGACTTGAGCACCCCGTCGCTCATGCTCACGATGCGCGCCGAGTGGCTGGCCGCAAACTGGGTGATCATGGGCGAAGGATGATCGGCGGTCACGAACACCGCATCAAGCTGCCCGTCGCCCAGCATGTCCATCTGCTGGTTCCAGTCGCCGGTGTGCACCAGACCGCCGTTTCGCTTGATCTGGTCATACGACAGGTTCGCCCCTCGCAGACCCACGTTGACCATGGTGGAGGTAAGACTGTCGGCCGGCCCCACGCCGATCTTCTTGTCCTTGAGATCCGCCCACGACTTGATGGATGAATTGGCCTTCACCACCATGGTGGGGCTCGCCGAGGGCTTATTCAGAAAACCGAGATAGGAGCCCATGTAGCGCAGGTCCTGCATCTTGGGACGACGCGCGAAGGTGCGTTCTGCATTCCAGGCATCGACCACGCTTTCACCCACGCCATGGCCGATCTGCGCCTCGCCGTTCTGAATGCGCGGCGGAACGGCGGATGCCGTACCGGGGAGTCGGCGGATCTGAATGGCCTGCCCGGGAAACGAACGCTTGATGGCTTCTTCCATCACCACAAATGCGAGGTCGCTGGTGCTGCCGGCGGAGCCTCGCCCGATCAGCGTGATCGCCTCGGGCGCCTGCTGCGCGGAAGCGACACCCGAGGCGCCCAGCAAGGCAGCAAACGCCAGAACCCGGAAAGGCCGGCTGCGGCCCTCGCAAAGGGACTTGTTTCTCTTCAGATTGCTCATGATGGCCTCCTCCTGTTGTAGTCGGTCACGCCCAGTTCGCGCAGGACGGTTTCGGTGTCGGCCCCCACGGCAGGGCCTGCATGGCGTACACGGCCCGCGAGCGCGGACAGGTGCGGAAGAGCCGCCGGCATGGGAAGTTCGCCTCCGCAACCGTCTGCGACCCGCACGATATCGCCTCGGGCGGCGATGTGTTCATCGCGAAGCAACTCGGCTGCGTCAAAAAGTGGCCCCACCACGACATCGTTCTCCAGCACTTCACGCATCGCGACGTCCGAATCGCGCGCAGCCATCCATTGCGCGATTCGCGCATCGAGTTCATCCATGTTGTCGCGGCGGGCCTGTGGGGTATTGAAACGCGGGTCAGTGCGCAGCGACTCGCCACCCACCATGTTGAGCATCCGGTCGGCCACGCTGGGCGTGGCGGCAGACACGGTGAGCAAGCGCTCGTCGCGCGTACTGAAAATATTGCCGAGGTTCCAGTTCATGGGGAACCGGTTGCCATTGCGCGGCTCGGCATGCCCCTGCACAGAGGCCACCTGCAGTTGCCATTCATTCATTCTGAGCAGGGTCTCGTGCAGACCGAGCTCGATGGGCACAGGCTGCACGCCCGCCAGACGCGCACGGCGAAGCTCGAAGAGCGCGGTGGTGGCGGCCATCATGCCGCTGGTGGCATCGGCAAGCGGAAACTCGGCCTGGATGGGTGCGCCGTGCGGGTGGCCGGTAAGCGCCACCACGCCGGTCGCAAGGCCCGCGAACCGGGGATCGGTGCTGCCTGCGAAGCTGTCGGGACGGTCTGCCCCGGGGCTGAAGAGTCGAACGACAAGCGCCTGATGCTCGACCCCCTCGGCCGCCTCGCGCAGCGCACGCCCCCAGAAGGAGTCGTCGGTGATGAGCAGATCGGCAGCACGCACGATTGCGCCCAGCACCTGCGACAAATCGGGATCGGCATCGTTCAGCACCAGCGAGCGCTTGTTTCGTCCGATGATCGGCCACCAGACCGCCTGCACCGCCTGTGACCCCAGCCGCCGCAGCCCCGAGCCTTCGGCCGATTCGATCACCGTGACCTGGGCGCCAAAATCGCCCAGCAGCGCGGCCGCAAACGCGGGCGCAGGCGTATCGCACGCTTCGAAAACTTTCAGATTCAACGACTGGTCACCGGCTGGCATGGTTGGGATCCTGTACAGAACGGAGGCAGGTGGCAGGGTTCATGGAGGATCCTGCCGCCGCCTCAGAGCGGTGTGGCAAGCAACGTGGGAATGAGACCAGTATCGGCCACCACCACGGCCGATCGGATCCTTGCAATACCCGACACCATGAGGAGGCCCATTCTGTAGCGGCCCACCGAGAACAGCCGGGTCGCGCCTTCGAGGTCGGTCTGAAACGCACTATAGGACGCTTCGACCTGCCAGAGTCCGTCGACCTGCCCAAAGTGACGCGGCAAGCCGATGACGTGCCGGTCCCAGTGCAGGTTGTATTCATTCACATGACGGTATGACTCGATGCGATCAAGCAGCATGGCCCGGTTGTCGCACCAGATCATCACATTGGGCAGGTTCTGCTCCTCGTTTTCCCGGCTGATGACCCGGTAGTCGCAATCATCGGTGAAGAGCGAAGCCCAGTCTTCGAGCCGGTCCTGATCGAGCGCCATGCCGTATTCGGCCAGCAGGTCGGCGACCGCATTGCGAACCTCCTGCGGGATGGCTGCCGTCACACTCATCGCACGCCCCCTTCGGGCTCAACACCCATCAGCTCCGACCAATACGACCAGAAACCACGGATGGGTGTTTCAGTGACACGGTGGGCCAGATCGCGAAGCGGGCCACGCCCGCCCATCTCGACCACACTCGAACTGCCGGCGGGCGCGCTTGCGCTGGTGCGATGCGCGATCTCGATCGCCTCGCCGTCTTCCATGCTGACCAGCCCCGCGGGCCCGACCAGATTGGCGAGAACAAGTCGATGCCGGGTCATTTCGGGCGTGTCATCCTCGTAGCCAAACAGCGTCTGGAACACTTCCAGCTGGTCGACCCCCTTGGGCCGGATGTGCCGGGTACCCAGTGTGTTGTTGATCTGGATGATGATCGAACTGGGAAAGAAAGTGGGCGCGGCGAGATTCATGCCGTCTTCAAATTCGGGAATGTACTGAAGGAGCTTCTGATCCCGTAGCCGCATCCGGTCGAGTTCTACGCCCGCCGTGCCGGCATAGGCTGCGCGCGCCTCCTCCTGGGTGTCCGAGGCCGCATACGCATGGTTCATGTTGTGCCGGTGCCGGGCGTCCATCTTGACGCCGCCCCGCTGCGTGGCCCGGTCCACACCGTAGGTCACGAAGAACTCATGCAGCAGACTCGCGTGATAGGTGTCGCGCAGGTTCTCGGCATAGAGCTTCCAGTTGCCGTGGATCAGTTGTCGCGAATAGCCCAGGATGCGGATCGGCTTGTGCATGAAGCGTCGAATCATGCTGGTGCCGAATTCGCCCAGGAAGTCTTCGATCGATTCACAGGTCTCGGCAAAAGTTCCGAACAGCACCCCGTGAAAATTCGCCAGCCTCAGCTTACTTGGCGCCACCGACGCCGGGCTGAAATCGGCTGGCATGCCGCCCTCGCCCTTGAGACCACGTCGAAACGGAATGCCGGTCAGATCGCCGTTCGGTGAATAACACCAGCGGTGATAGATGCAGACATGGTCGGTTGCATTGCCCTGCACCTTGCGGACGATGGTGGCCCCGCGATGCGAACAGCGGTTCACCCAGGCGTGCAGATCGCCCCCACGGTCGCGGCTCACCACGACAGACGTATCACCGACCCAGGTGGTGCGGAAGTCGCCGGGATTGGGCACTTCGGCCTCCAGGCACAGGTAGTGCCAGAGCGGGCCGCGGAAGATACGCTCCATCTCGAGGCGGTACACCGCTTCGTCGTGATAGAGCCAGTGCGGGATCCGCGAGTAATCGCTGCGCTCCCAATCGACCTGAAAACCCATCGTGCTCCCCGGGGAAATTCAGCCTGATACGCAACGATACCCCAGACCTGCCGCAGACCGCGAAGTCGACGTTTCGCTGGCGGCTATCCTTGGCTCGGTCTACGATACCGTCCGCTTGCCATCCCCAC
>Ga0192647_102302_pt1 | contig 11959 bp, 11 predicted proteins | sample LauGreFa1BDMLBSN_2_FD_133046 | JGI IMG/M metagenome (GOLD analysis project Ga0192647, IMG submission 133046) | Freshwater lake microbial communities from Lake Michigan, USA - Fa13.BD.MLB.SN - reassembly | ecosystem: Environmental > Aquatic > Freshwater > Lake | place: Lake Michigan, USA...
AGATGAAGCAGTTCCACTTGATAATGTAGTGATTCCTCCTACATTCATTGCGCCACCAATACCTACACCACCAGTACCACTAACAACTAAAGCTCCTGTAGTAGTATTATTTGAAACAGTTCCACTTGATAATGTAGTGATTCCTGTTACTCCTAATGTTGTTGTTACACTAGCAGAATTTAATGTTGCTAATCCTGAAGTGCTAAGAGTTGATAAATTAGTTGCTCCTGTTACACCTAATGTTCCTCCTACATTCACTGCTGAACTTGCTGTAAGATTTCCTACTGATAATCTATCAGTTCCAGCGTTATATTTAAAAAGAGCATCAGTATTAATAGCTTGATTACTAGATTGAGCGGTTACAAAAGTAGGAAACCAATCACCACTAGTTGCGGTGTTAACATTAACTAAAGTAGCCGACCCAGAATTTCCAGCAAAATTTGTATTCCAAGTAGGGACACCTGTTCCATTGCTTGTTAAGATTTGGTTAGTTGAACCATTCGGTATAAATGCTGTTGTATTAGCTGCTGTTTGGTAAGGTATTTGACTTGCTGCTCCATTAGCAAGATTAGTTGCCGTAGCAGCATTCCCAGTACTAAAAACAGTCCATAATACCGGTGTAGTGCCTATAGTTCCAGGAGAAGCACTACTACATACAAAAATATAATTTTTATAGGTATTCCCATTTAAAATTATTATAGCAGTTGATAAAGCAATATCACCAGTATCTAAATAAGAAGGTCTTGTCCAAGGTCCAGAATTTACAATCCAAATACCATTAGATACATCGGCTATAATTCCGCTTTGTGCATTAATTAATACAGCACTACCATCGTAAGTAGAATCTAATGTTACTCCATCAATAGTGTAACCATATCCAGAAGGTGGAAAAGTAGAAGGAGGAGAAGGTAAAGGTGCATAAAGTGCATTTGTATTTTCAACTAAAACACAAGGAGGTAAAACTTTTAAACCAGTAGCAAAAGTATCAACATAAGATTTTGTAACGACTGAATTTGGAACATTCACAACAGGACCAGTTAAATAAATTTCATTAGCAGTAACATTTCCATCCACATTTACATTTCCGCTACAGTCAATATCACCGGCAACATGTAAGTTCCCACTTAAATCAAAATCACCATAAACAAGTATATTACCACTAATATCGCTGTCAAAATTAATATAAGTATTTGGTTGTCCAACATTTTGTGTAACATATAAATTATCTGATGTATTATATCTGTTTTTAACAACATTTTGCGTAGCAGAATATTGTACTCCTCCAACCTTTCTAAATGACATATATATATATCCACTTTTAAAAAAAGTGGAGCAAAATCCACTTAATCCACTTTTTCTTTATTTCATTGTAAAAGTAGAAAGATAAAATTGATTTAAAAAACAATATTAAATATAAAGTAAGAAAATATATAATGGAACTTTCAAAAGAACAGCAAATAGCATTTGATAAATATGTTCAAGGTCATAACATATTTATCACAGGACCAGGAGGTTCAGGAAAATCGGCATTAATTAAAATGATTCATAAACACGCCTATTCTAAATTCAAAGATATTCATGTCACCGCTCTTACAGGTTGCGCAGCTGTTTTACTAAATTGTAAAGCAAAAACGCTTCATTCGTGGGCTGGAATTGGTTTAGGAAATGGCACAATTGAATATTTAGTAAATAAAATTAAAAAGAATAAATTTGCCAAGGCATTATGGAAAGGCACTGATATATTAGTGGTAGATGAAGTAAGTATGCTTTCATTAAAATTATTCAACCTATTAAATATAATTGGCACAGTAGTTAGAAACAATCCAGCCCCATTTGGTGGAATCCAGTTGATATTTTCAGGTGATTTCTTCCAATTGCCTCCGGTTGGCAACAAGGATGAGCCAGATACTCAGCAGTTTTGTTTTGAAAGCGAAGATTGGGACACTGTATTTCGTAAGAACTGTCAAATCCAATTAGTAAAAATTTTCCGACAAACAGATGAAATATATTCGACTATTTTGAATCAAATCCGGGAGGGAAAAATTAAACGCAGGTCTAATGAATTAATACTACAATATGTAGGGCGCCCTTTGGACCCCAATTTGGTAGCCGAGCCGACCAAATTGTTCCCTACTCGCAACAAGGTAGAAAATATAAATAATACAAAAATGTGCGCACTACAAGGCGATGAAAAAGAGTTCAAAATCAAATATTTGAAGGATTTGGAAATGACAAAGGCGGACAGAGAAGCCCGCATGAACTTTACAGATAAAGAGATACAATTAGAGTTGGAATTCTTATCAAGTAATCTGATTTGTGATAAAGAGATGAAGTTAAAAATCGGCGCCCAAGTGATGTGCGTTGTAAATATCCAATCGGATACAGGGTTGGAGGTTTGTAACGGAAGTCAAGGGATTATTACTGATTTTTGTGAAATAACAGGGTGTCCTCGTGTGAAATTCAATAATGGAATTGAGAGGATAATGACACGTAATATTTGGGCAAGTGATAAAATTCCAGGCATAGGTGTTTCACAAGTGCCGCTTATTTTGGCGTGGGCATTGACAATCCATAAATCACAGGGTGCGACGCTAGATGCTGCGGAAATTGATGTAGGTAGTGGAATATTTGAATGTGGGCAAACTTATGTGGCGCTTTCAAGAGTAAAGAGCTTACAAGGTCTCTATTTGACATCCTTTGACGCAAATCGTATACGAATAAATAAAAAAGTAAAAGATTATTATGATGCTTTATCTTTGTATCAAGCAGAAGAAATTTCTCAACCCAATATCCTTGTACCTGTAGCCGAAGCGGTTCATATGGCTGAAGCCGTATTAATAACTAATGAAGAGACAATTTCGAATCCATTACCAAATTATCTTTATGTAGAACCACAATCACAACCTGAATTAGCAGAAGAAAATTATGAAGAAGAAACAAAAAGTGATATAAAGGTAATTAGATTACGATAAAAATATATTAAAATTAAATAAACTAAAAATTATTCAGACTTGATAATAGACATTAAAATATCCATATTAATTCTTGTTTTTGTTAGACCATTAAAAATAGTATGATATGTTTTTTTGTCAAGAGTACAATCTTCAAATGCTAAACCACAATAAGAATCCAATATGGGGTCAATTATTTCAAATATATTATTTATTTTTTGGTCAAATTTGCTTATTCTATTTAATTCGAATAAAATAGGTTTAACCAAATTTTTTCTTTTTTCTATTTCTTCACGCTGTTGTTGAAGTAATTTTTTTTCCAATTCTTCATGTTTTTGTACTTCATTTTGATATAATTGAAGACTCTGATATAATGCTTCATCTAATTGTTTGTCAAAGACGCTTCTATTATGTTGTAAAAGGGTTTCTCTCTTTATTTTGTCAGGAGGACGAATTTCATCTTCATAAAAATTCATTGATGAGTCCATTTATAAATAATAATTATAATAAGTAATCATTATATTGATTTCATAAATATTTAAAATAAAATTGATTTTTTTGAATGGCTTAAAAATATTTATATACTAAATATATACACTGTAATTTAAAATGCTGTATGATTATGTTGTGGAATCTTATCTAGTAATTGAATATCTTGACGAAAAAAATAGAAATTCTATGCTAACAACGAATTGTGAGAGAAAGTATTACTATTTAGACAATTCATCAGAAGAAAACAAAGATATTCTTTTAAAAAAAAAATTAGAAGAAACCACGCGTAAGAAAATGATGTTTGAAAATAATCAGTGGGTTAAGTGTTCTTATAAAAAATGTTATAAAAAAATATGGTATATAAATATAAATAAATTATTAAAGGTTTACAAAGTTTATAAAGCATTTGAAAACCAGAATTTATTTTATTTAAAGTCATAAATAAAATTGAAATAGAATACTTTAAAATATTAAATGTATAAACACTAAAATAGATTACTCTAAGTAAAATGGAAATCGCAAACAATTTTATTGAGATTGATAATGACGTTACAAAATTATCAAATGAAAAAATGGAGAAGGATGATATTTCATTACTTCGTGAAAACGGTATAAATATCTTTCGCTATAAATTTACAGAAGACTTTACAAATGAGCTGTATAAATTTTCAAAAATACATCAGTATGACCATAGAAGTGATTTCAAAGAAGCATGGAATATTTGGACCGAAGAAAATGAGGAATTAGTAGATGATGAAATTAGAAGACTTACCAATTTAGGTTATGATGGAGACATATTAGATAAGATGTTTAAAAGCGCACGTTATTATTTTAGAAAAAAAAGCACTGAAAAAAAGGAACCACAAAAAAGACGCGTTTATGTTGGAGTTGAGAAAGAATTGCTTGAGTCGATGGATAAACACATTACAAATAATATTAATGACAAAGAGTACAAGCCATCAGATGGGTTTAGTATATTTTGTAAGGAAAATACTGAAACCTTACAAAAAGAGGTATCTAGATTATGTAAATGCGGATTAACAGACCATATTGAAATTAAAAATAAAATTAAGAAAACCTACAAAAATAGATATTTTATGTTAGTGAAAAATAAAATATAAAATAATAACTCCTATAAGTAATATAAATGAATACAAATATTGATATATCCTTATTAAATAACTATTTTACTAATAAACCAAAAAAAAAAGAAAAAAAAGAAAAAACTCAATCAAAAATAGTCCCTTATAGTTTTTTTTCTATAAATGAAATAAATGTGATTAATATAATAAATAAAATACCTTATAATTCAAATTATTATGATATAATGATAGATTATGATTTTATAGATATTGGCAAAATAGATGAAAATATCATTAAAAATGTGCAATTAAATAATAATAAACAATACATAATAACTCATTATAATAATGAAAAATATATAGATTTTCAAGATTTTTTGTTTAATAATCAAGATAAGAAACAATTTTTATTCAATATACTCAATTCATATTCGATGTTATTAAATAGTTTAATTACTTTAAATGATAAAAATGTGTGTTTTTTTGATTTAAATACATATAATATTGTATTTTTAGAAAATTCTATGCCTATTCTACAAAATTTCCAAAATGGGTTGATAATTTCAGAGCTAAATGAATCATATATTAAACAAATAATTGAAAATACTGAAATATATACTTATAAACCATTAGAAGTACATGTTTTGTTTTATTTGATAATGAATGAACAAGAAACCTTATCATTTTCATTTATAGAAAGTATTTGTGAAAATTATGTAAAAAACATGTATATATTGAACCTTTTCTCTCAGAAGTACAAAGAGTCATATGAAAAGGAATGTATAGAAATGTTAAAAAAATATATAAATATTCCCAAATCAGAAATAATATGTGACATATTAAAACATTATAAGTATTGGGATAATTATAGTCTTACAATCATATATTTACATATTTTTGGCAATATTTCAAGATTTTTCTCTCTAAAGGGTACTTTTATAAATAAATTTACATTATTATTAACCAAAAATATTCATCCGAATCCTTTAAAGAGAGAAACATTAAAAGAAACTAACCAAAAATATCATAAGTTATTTAATGAATTTACAGATTGGTCCTTTATAAATGATGTTTCAAATGAAAAATTAAAAAATTTATATGATTATTTATTAAAATAATATTATGGTTCTGAATACAAACTATTAATGATGATTTCTTGCATTTGTGGAGTTACAACTCCAAAATTAGTTAAACGCAAACGTATTTGTTCTTTTAATTTATCTATCGTAATTGAATCACTTTGAGATTGAGATAAAGGCTCTAGTTGTTTTAAGATTCCTTTATTAATAGCCAAAATAGAACGTTTGAATTTGTCTAATATTCTATAACATTCTCTGATGTCCAATTTTGTATAACCAATTTCAGTTATGGGATTTCTCGTTTTTAAAATTTCTAAAAACCCAATATATTTAATGTAAAAATATATTTTTTCATTTAGAATAGACTCTATATCAGGACATGTAAATAAAACATGTGTATTTAATTCAGGTATAAAGAATGGATAATTAACTACATTTTCAAAAAAAGCACCTACAGGTTCAGCTAAATTTTTAAAATCTATATCGGCAAATGGCTTGTAATCATTTGTTTCAACCAATTTATTTTCTTTTTTACTAAAAAATTTTTTCGTGATAGTCTTTAAATAGCTTAATTTGTAAATATATTGATTTGTATCTGGTTTGCTAGAATCAGGTGATTGTATAGATATGTTTAATTTTATATCAGTTCTATTTAAAAACCACTTCATCAAACAGGCAAGATTCGCAGCTAAACTTTTAATAGATAAATCATCACGTTGTACACCTAATTTTGGTAAAATTAATAAATCTATATCTTCAGTTTTATATATATCAGGTTGTGGTATATTAGATAATACTAATTGTATTGCCTTACCTCCTTTGATTATAAATTCATAATCCTGTTCTCTCATTTTGTAGGATATAACTCCAAAAATAATCAAGGCAGCACATAAAATTATATTGTAATTAGAAAAATCATCTTCAGTGTCCATTAGCCAACTATCAAATACACTATACATTTCATTTATTGTTTGAACAAAATAAGAAGGAATTAATGCTTGATTAATTTGGCAAACGCCCCATATATTTTCAATTTCTTTATAACTACTTTGAGGATTTTTCTTAATTAAAGGAATATTTACATCTATATTTATCATCTCCATAATTTTTTGTCTGAGAATAGTCATTTCATTTTCTTGAAATATAGGTTTCCAAAAATCAGGTTCAATATCCTGATTATATTCACTTGGTAATTCAGAAGATATTATTAATTTTGCTGGATGAAATTCTGGAATAATAGTTTCTTCTCTTGACACTGATACATCTTCTAATGGTGGCATATCTAGTTGTTCCTCGCGTGAAACATTTACATCTTCTAGTGGTGGCATATCTAGTTGTTCCTCGCGTGAAACATTTACATCTTCTAGTGGTTTTCTCTCTTTTTTCTTTTTAATTTTTACTGTTTTTCTCATTAAATCATCAAGCATACTTTTTTGTTCTTCTGATAATATGTTGATATCAGCACCATTATCAATCAAAAAATTAACAAGATTTTTATCTTGGATTTTAATAGCAGAAGATAAAGCAGTTATGTTTTCTCTAGTACTTTTTAAATTAATATTACCCATATGGTGTAGATAAAATTTGGTAATTTGTTTTTTAATATTGAAATCATCTATATTTTCAAATATGATAACTAATAAAGGTACTAGATTTTTAATCACTTTATCGGGTTCTACTATATGTTCTCCAGCTAAAGATGGTACTTTATTGATTGGCAAATTATTATTTGCTATGGGTATTAAAGTATTTATTCCACTACGATTACTAATAAACCCATCTTGAAAACTTTCTACAGCATTATTTATTTTAATTACATCATTAGACTCAATGGCTGATTTTAATCTATTAAATAAATTAATAAAAGTATTTCTAAAACGCTGTTTTATTTCTTGTTGGGTTCTTATATAATCTCTTTGCATTTGTATTCTTTCTCTTTCTGCTCTTTCTCTCTCCTTTTTTCCATAACCTTTTTGTTTAATAGTTTTTTTGTATTTTTTATGTGTATATTTTCTATTTTTAGATTTTTGTGTTCTTTTTTTAGAATTATAATTTTTTTTTGTTTTCATTATATGTATATATTATATGATGAAAATATTATACGGTAAAAATATTATACGATAAAAATATTATAAAGTAAAAGTATATTGAAAATATAATTATAATTAATATATAAATTATGGAAGATGTTAATAAAAAATTAAAGAGAACTACAAATCCTGCTTTAAATGAATCTAAATTAATAACAAACCAAATAACTAAAAAAATATATAAAAATTATAAAACAACCCCTCACACTTCAATAAGCGAAGAAGACGCGAATGATAATATATCAGATTTAGTTTCTATACAAGAAATTATTCATAGAATAATAATTCGTCGAAATAATTCGTATATTTAATGTCTGCGGGTTCCTCGTCTTTTGCGTGTTCCCTTTGTTGGGCATTTGCAACCCTTTTTAGATTTCATAGATTTCGCCCCTTGTGAACCCATTTCACCCTTGCGCCTACTAGCTTCTTTTAAAGCATCCTTGAATTGAAAATTCTTATTTTTTTTCTTATTTTCCCAATAAATCTTTTTGACAAAATCGTTCCAAGCACTCATTATATTATTAAATGAGATAAAAGTATTTGACGCAAATTATATTTATTTCTAAAATAAAAAATAAAATTGATTTTAATTTACCCAGATTATTAAAATCAATAAAGTTAAACATTCAATATTTTAAAATACGTTTTTATAAAATGGACAATCAAATACAGCTTACACGTTATCTTTATGAGAAAGATGAGGTTAAATTATCTCTTCTATTATGTATTCTAAATAAAAAAGAAGAGGCGATATTTTGGGCTTATGAGTTATATTATTCCGGATTCAAAGCAGAGTTGGTAAATTTATTTTGGACTATGTATTATGACTTTTATTATACTTCAAATCCATCATTTGAAAAATATTTATTAAAAAAACTGAATAATAATTTGAATTTCGAAACCAATTGTGAGCATTATTTGTCTATGATTGTTAATAATTTTATGATAAGACCTCATTCAATGGATATTTTCATGTTAAAACAAATAGTAAACATGTGTGAATTTGAAACAAACGATGTTCTATTAGAGAGCGTATTACAAAATGAAGATTATATGATACTAGCATCACTCATTTTATCTGAAATTAAAGACGACTGCTTGGTTGATACTTTGGCCAATGTAATACAATATTTTATCAAAAAAGGTTTAAATTTAGATAGCAAGAAGATTGTTGCCGAATATAAAAAAATTATAAAAAATGACTATCATTCAAATAATAATAATAAAAGAGTTATATTATTGGCAAGATTAATACATTATTTTGCCAGTACTAAAAATATAAAAATGGGTAAAAATATTTATGTCCATATTGAACCAGAGGATGTAATAATATATGAAAATATTTACGCAGATTTAAGAAGGAATGATTTGACACCTGTTTTGCCAGCTTATAAAATTCTTCCTTTGGCTACAATTTATTACATAGACCAGTATAATTATCTTTCATTATTTCATTTGAAGAGAGAAAAAAATAATATAATTACTGCGTATCGTGATAATTGGTTATATTATGCGTCATTTTCGCTTTTATGGAGAGAAAGAATTATAAAACATAATGGTGTTATTGATGAAAAAAACAAAAAAGTTACATTTAAAGAACAAGATAATAGTGATGATAATGAACAGGGTTTTTACGATGAGTTTGGTTATGAACCAGATGAGCAAAAAATAGAAACACAAAATAAAACAATACAAGAAATAAAAAGTGAAAGAACATGGAGTTTATTTTATGATGAACATAAAAATAATGGAATTCTTGAATTAGATGATGATATTTTGAATGATATGAATAAGGTAATATATAATTTGTAAATGAATATTAATCTAAATTTTATACCTTTATTTATATTGTATATATATAATGGCTACATCTTTTTTATTTAACTCTACCAATGGACTTGATATGTATAGAAATGATTCTGTAATCCAAGGACTCTTAGGTAGTAATTTTGTGTTATTAAATTTAGCAGAGTTTTTAGATTGGTATATGCCTGACCCATCTAGAACAACCCCACATAGAGCGGCAGCAGCTAAAACCCCCTATGCTCCTACTCTTATGCGTAGACAAGTTAGTTATGACGATAAAACTATTGTGGCAAGAGATGTTTTACCAAGATTAGCAAGCATATGTCAAGATATATCGGAAGGTTATGGACAATATGCGGTTCAGAGTTTACTAGATAGGTCAAATCAATTTGACTTATTAGTTGCATTACACGCTGATTATAATGATGTTGATAGGTTAGGAAAAACAACAACAGTTTCTGAACGTAAAATAAACAAAATTGCTGCTTTTATTATTGTAGAACTAGGTGAATGTAAAAAGAAACCAAAAACAGTTAGTGTTAATTTAATTTGTGGAAAAAATATACAATTATATCCACGAGGTGTACCAGCGTTTAAAGCGGCTATATTATTAGGAGCGTATTTATATTGTATAAAAAATTCTAATTTAGACCAAGAAGGTATTTTAGAACTAGCAAGTGGATATACAAATGCGGCAGGTTTTATGACTTATACTAAATTAGGATTTAATTATGATAAAAATCTCCATGGAGATAATTGTTTTGCGGATTTTATTAATTTACCTATGAGTGTTAATCTTGTAAAAATGACTCCAGAAACTATTATTAATTTGGTTGGAGATGTAACAAAGCGTAGAATAGATAATACTGATGACCCAACTATGTTATATAAGTTAAAACCTTATAAAGATACTAAAAAAAACGAATTGTTACTTTTACAAAATATAAGTAATATATTATATAGATTAGAATTAGACGGAGGGAAAGCACTAACACATTATACATCCATGCCCCCAGACACAAACCCTGATTTATATCCAATTGAAAAAAAGTTAATAAATGATTATATGACAAATCAAATAAAAGTTAACGGGTCAATTAGTGTAGAAAGTTTTAGAAGTTTTATGAATGATAAAAAAGATAGACTAATTGAATCTATTGGTGTAAGCTGTAGAGATGGAACATGTGATTATACTATAAGGTGTATAAATGGTATTTGTAATTTTTTAGGGAAGCCAGATGTTTTTGGTGGAAAACATAAGACAAGAAAACATAAGATAAGGAGACATAAGACAAGAAAACATAAGATAAGGAGACATAAGATAAGAAAATAAATAATATAATATAAATTTTTAAGTATAATTATAAATTTATATAAAAACAAATAAAACAAAATAAAATTGAAATACTTTTTACAGATATTTTTAATTTATAAAACAAACAGCGTGATTATCAAAAATGATGAATATTTTATTGGTTCTTTTGGGGTGTAATATTTCCTATTTATTAAATGATAGGATTACTACATCAGTACTGTTCGCAAGTGGGTTTAATAAGACCAGTGTCAATTGGTTTTTAAGTGGTGGAATAAAGAATCCATCAGAGGACACCGTGACGGAAGCAGAAAAAATGGCGGCACAAATTTCGCAATATGAACAAACATATTTACGCGAATTAGCAGGTAATAATTGGAATTATATTTATGATACTGTAGCGACAAATACAGCGGAGAATTTTATTATGGTGAAAAAATACTTGGATGAAACAAATATTGACTATTCCCAAGTATTTGTGGTAACGTCCGATTTTCATTATCTTAGAGCAAGAAAAATCGGAGAAAAAATTATTGGAGAAGAAAAAGAAATTCGTTGGGTTCTATCAGAAGCAGAATTACATGATTCAAGATATTGGGAAAAAATTCATATAAAAAATGTAGATGCCGATGTGAATAAAGCGATTGAAAAGTTTAAAAAGTAAAAGGTAAAAGGTAAAAAGTAAAAAGTAAAAAGTAAAAAAAGAAAAATAAAGTTACCAATCATATCCAATTTCGAATTCAAGAGAGAAAGAAAAATCCATATTATTTAAATTAAGAACTTCACCATATTGATTTAACAACTGAATTTTCAAACGTTGAATATTTACTGGGCCGTAATATTCTCTTTTTTTTTCCAAAAGATTATTTCCATTATCGAAACAAATATTGAAACTTTTGCTTGTTACTGGTATTACAGCTAATATATTATCTCCAAGTATACTTTTAGAGTACATTCCAAAAATATTTTGTGATTGAGACAAATTATAATCATTTAATGTAAAATAAATGTAATCATAAGGAGAGCTATTATATAGAGCTTCTGTAGTAAAACTTTGTGCTCCACCATATTCAGGTTTTCTATATCCCATAAACCATCCAAATTTTGTATATATTTGCGTTATATCAACACAATCATTTTTTCTATA
>Ga0192647_102304_pt1 | contig 11950 bp, 13 predicted proteins | sample LauGreFa1BDMLBSN_2_FD_133046 | JGI IMG/M metagenome (GOLD analysis project Ga0192647, IMG submission 133046) | Freshwater lake microbial communities from Lake Michigan, USA - Fa13.BD.MLB.SN - reassembly | ecosystem: Environmental > Aquatic > Freshwater > Lake | place: Lake Michigan, USA...
TGCCGGGGGCTTTCTCTTTGTCTATTGCGTTAGTCTTACGCTGATGCTCGTGTGGGATACTTAGGACATGATGACACGAGCCGAAGCGATAGCACAGGTATCCTTGTTTGTCGATGCCCAGTCCTACCCGCAACTGTCCACAACCGAGATAGGGAGCATCCTTGATTCCTACTCACGGTTCTCCACATGGACAGCCAGCACGGCTTATGCTGTTGGCGATCGTGTAGTCCCTACTACTCCCAATGGCAGGGTCTATGAGTGTCGTGTGGCTGGCACTACAGCGACCACAGAACCAGAATGGGCAGAGTATCCTGGTGGACAGTGGAAGGGCTGGAGCGTCCTAGATGGCACCAGCGACCCTGTCCTAATGTGGGTTGATATGGGACCTGCTAACGTGGAACGCTACGATGTCCGGACTGCGACCCGGCAAGCATGGTTCATCAAAGCATCCCGCTGTGCTTCCGAGATTGATGCCAAAGAAGGCACAAGCGATGTGAAGCTAAGCCAACTGAAAGCGCACTGCATTGAGATGGCTGAACGTTATCGCCCGGTGGTGTTCGCATGAGCCCTATCCTCCGTGCAACGCTTCAGGCTGGCTTGGTACGCAACCTCTGCCAGACACCTATTGAGGTTCACCGCTTCACGTTGACCGAAGACGGCAGAGGCGGTGTTACTGAGACGTGGCGCAAGGTTGCAGACTACAAAGGCAGGCTATCTAACCAATCAGACACAGAGAGCATTGTAGGCGGTGGCATCCAGCCATCAGCAGGGTGGTCTGTTACCCTTCCGGTAGGTGCTGATGTGATGGCGCATGACCGTGTTTATGTTGTTGGCGATGAATCAAAATATTACGACGTTGTTGGGACAGACTTTGGACAAACCGATCTGCTGGTTCAACACGTTGGACTTGTGGAGAGAACGGCATGAGCCCTGAGATGTGGGTGCAGATGGGCATCCAAGCTTTTGTTACGTTGTTTGCGATTGGTTCGGCTTGGGTTGCTTTGCAGGTGCGTCTTGCTAAACTCGAAGTGCAGAACGCTAACATAATTCAATCGCTTGACCGCCAAGGGCAAGAAGTCCGAATGATAGAACAACGGCTGGGCAAGTTAGAGAACAAGGTTAGCGCCATGGAGGCACGAAGGACATGAATGGAATTTCAATCAAGCGATTGGTCGTAGTTGTGATCGTGGCTTTCGTGGCTTCCTTCACCAGCGTATTCGGCGATGGCATCCGTACAGCACAAGCGCAAGATGTCGCCGAGCTGGGCGCAGTGATGGCACTGTACGGAAGCAAGGCGGTAGCGGCTGGTGTTTCCGCTGCGGTGAGCAGTGTGCTGGCGTTCCTTACGATGCCGTTCAAGGGTGTGCAGGCGAACAGCCTGAAGGTGGGCAAATGAATCTCCAGAACTTTTACATTCAAAAGGAACCAGCACCTTCTACCGACTGGCGTGTGTTTGGTGACATTGAAGATGACAACGGGAACATCCTTGGCACGTTTGGTGTTGATGGAACGTCTGTCAATGTTTGGTGGGTCACGCAGGATGAAGAGTTTCAGTATAGCATCGTGCAACAGTTTGCAAGTGTTATGGCAAATCAAATCGTAACAGGGGCAGCCGAATAATGGCAACAGCATATGTGTCAACTACGGGTGGTGCGGCGTATCCCGGCACAGTTGGCTCACCAACTACTCTAGCGTTAGCGTTAGCAAATGCAGCGGCTGGAGATACGGTTTATCTTGCACCGGGAAATTACCTCAATGCTTCAAGCCTCACTTATACTGGAGCGACAGGGACATCTGGAAGTCAAATTAACTTTATCGGTGACTCTACTGGTACGTTTACGTCAAGCACAGCAGGGCCAGTTCGTTTGACACCCGTTGCAAATATTGCAACGGGAACAACAAACAATGTCCTTACGATTACAAACAAAGATTACATAAACTTTTCAAATATAGTATTTGAAAATGCATCCGCAAAATCAACATTGTTGACTTTGGATGGGTGTACATACATTACGTTTACCAAGTGTGTATTTATTGGCAGTATTCAAACTGCAAACAACGGCCCTACAAAACCGCTGTCACATACGTGGTCTAAATGCGTTTTATTAGCTGGAAGACCAATAATTAACTTCAATGTTGGATCTCATACTAGTGCCTATAACAATCCATTTGTTATTGAGGATTGTTTGATTTTTCCATTGTTCACAAGTGGCATTATTCGGGGCATCGAACTGAGTAATGGTAATGCAAATGCTGGTGGTGGGAATATACGAAACTGTACATTCTTTGGTGGAGACTACGGAGTTAACTGGTTCGGTGCATACAGTACAAGTAATCCGCTGGTTGTTTCAAACTGTCTATTTTTATTCTTTGCTATTGCATTACATAGTGACACAACTGCAAACAAAGTCATCTCAAATTACAACAGGTTTACGACTGCATCATTGTCTAATGTAACTGTAAACACAAACTCAACCACTGGGGGACTTTCTGGGGTTGACCTATTCGATTCTCTACTAACTGGAATCAATAACCTACAGCCGTTTACCAGTACTCTTGTCAGTTCAAATGCATCATTTGGTACAGCAAGCGGCGCACCTGCTACTGATATGTATGGCGTAACGTGGACTGGTACAAGCCCGGATGCAGGTGCTGGCACATACAGAGTAATTACAAATAACCCTACAAATATTGGATACAGTGGTGGTATCGAGCGCAACGCCTCAACCATTACAATCGCACCCGGCTCAACATCACAGTCCATCGAACTGTACCTCGGTGCTACAGGTCTTACAGCCTCCACCGCTGGTCTCTCAGCCCGCTACAACCGCACACGCACTGCATCTGTAAGCATCCCTCTAGTAGCCCGTACTATCGCTCAGGCGTGGACATCTGGTGGATTTGCCGAGGTAGACGCAACCAACATGCCGGGGATTTATCGCCTCGACGTACCTGATGCTGCTTTGGCTGCTGGTGCTGATGATGTGACAATCGTGGTGCGTGGTGCAAGCGGTACAAACGGTGCGGTAATGACGGTCAAGTTGTCCTCTGGTGGCTTGACATCTGCACAGACTGCCTCGGCTGTTCTTGATGCTGTTGGTTCCTCTTATGTCACCGCCGGTTCGATTGGATACGCAATCCAGAACAGTAACGTGGCAAGCATCAGCGGTAGCACTAGTGCTGCGGATGAGCTTGAAGGTGCTTTGCTTCACAACGGTACAGACTACATGAGTGCAGAACTGGTAACTCCTGTAACATCAGCCGCTCTTGTTCGCATGGGTCCTTTTGAGGTCAAGGCTGACGGTCTTGGAGCATCTGATCCGCTGGACATTCAGAAGGGCGCACAGCACGGCGTAGATATCCAGTGTGTAGATGGCAACGGTAACGGCATTGACATCACGAGCGCAACGGTTACGGCTAAGGTCTATAACTCTGGTGCATCGCTGGTTGATACTTACTCCTGTACGGCAACCTATGCAGCTGATGGACGTGCTACCTTTACCATTGACACGACGGTAACGAATGTGCCGGGCACTTACACTACAACGATTACACGCACAACGGGTGCAAGCGATACGCAGATATTCGGACCTCTGCGGATCTATGTGAGGGATATCTAATGGCATTGATATTTGATTTGACTGAAGACCCTCAGCAGGTCGTGCAAGTCTCCGCATGGGTCGGAGACTGGCACTCCTATGTAGTACGCTTGGTGGACGAACTGGGAAGCCCTGTAGACATCACTACGGGTACGCTTGGCATTACCTATACCAACATCGCTACCGGGGCGGCTTATACTTTTGCATCTGGAAGCGTTACGCTCACGAAGCAGTACAGCGCACAAGGTATCCTGAGCATCCTGAATCCTGCGGCGTACGGCACTGCGGCTAACATCAGGGTTACTGTATCCTTCACGGTTGGTACAGATGTACGCAGGTTTGGCCCTCTTGAAATCGAGGTCTTGGCTCCGTGAGTATAAGTGTAAGCCTAAAGACAGTGCCTATAGACCGCTACAAGGCGAATCTACGCACTGTAACAATGATTGTGGGTAAAGCTGCGGCAGACGTGGAAGCGAACGCAAAAGACAGCATTATGAAAAGTAGTGGCAACTATAGGCAATATGGAAACCATTACTCAAGCCCTCCAGGTACTCCACCGAATACTGACACTGGCTATCTTGCAAACAGCATAATGCACCGGATGCTAAACGCTTCAACGGCGGAGGTTTCTGCTATCGCAAAGTATGCCGCACCACTTGAACTCGGTTGGACATCTAAAGGCGGTAATAGCGTCCCGCCTCGTCCATTTATGGAACCAGCACTTATGTCTATTCGTCCACAGTTTGAACGAGCGGTTAAGTCTGTACTAAGGGGTAAGTAATGGCATACGAACCAGCCGTAATAGAACAATGGATTTACGAGACCCTAAGCGGTGATGCTACACTTTCTGGTCTACTTGCCATTGATAACAAGCCTGATGGTTACCAGATGGGCATCTATAACACGGTAGCACCACAGCTTGACCCAATCAGCCGGAAGCCTGTACAAGTGCCTTACGTGGTCTTTAGCCGTAACGGTGCTGGTGCAGATGATGAAGATACGCTGTGCGGTGGCAGGGCTTTCACCTATCCAAACTATCGAATAACCGTGTGGGATACTGAAAGCGGTGCGATGAGCATGAGTAGGATACAAACCATCATGTCTCGCATTGACACACTTTTGGATAATCAGACGGTAACCAGCACGACCCCAAGGCTTTATGTACGGCGGGTTTCAACGGATCAAACCTTTGCTTTATCTGATGGTGGTCGGACGGATTACGGGGTGACAGCGGTCTATCGCTGCCTCACACAGCAGTAGGAGTAGACAATGGCATTTACAAAATCGTTCGGTCTGGTCGGTGAAAACTGTACCGTGACCATCGCTTTCGGTGGTTTCCAAGATGGCGCACCGACGGCTTTCACCGCTAACACTTACACCTGTTTGGCTCGTTCCGTGCGAACATCCACAAGCGTAGACACAGCAGACCTTTCGGCACTCTGTGACACAACCAAGAAGATGCAGGTTACCAAGGCATCCGGTTCACTTGAAATCGAACTGTTGGTAGATGGCACGACACAGGCTGATGGTTCCCCTGTCTTCTTCAATAAAGAGGGCTACTACTGCCAAGTGGTTATTACTCCAGGCGCACTCACCGCAAAGACCTTTGTTGGCATCGTTACCGCTACAGGAATCAGCATTTCCAACGGTGAAGCAGTAACCGAGACGGCTACAATCACTCTGGGTGCTAACGGTGTTGCTACCGCTTGGACATCTGCATAATGGGTATCAAAGCCATCAAGGCGGTTGAGCCTGAAGCCAATCACGGAATCCTAGAAGTAGACCTCAGCGAGTGGGCTGGTGAAGGAGCGATTGTCCGCTTCCGCCAGCCTAAAGCTGCAGATATCTTTCCGGATGGCACTGCGCTCAAAGCGTTACAGATTGCATATCCTGAAATGAACCACGGTATGTTGGTCAATCTTTCCATCATTGCTCGGTGCTACGTTGCCGAGGCTGATGATCCGGGCGAGATTGCTCCTATTCGTGCGCTTGCTGACCTATCCCGTAGCAACCGTTTTGCATTCTTTCACCTGTACGAAGCGTTCGTTGATAAGTTCCTTGTAACGAACATTGTCGCAGAGGTTGACGAAGCAAAAAACGCCTAACCGGTGTGGGGGCTGTTGTCGCTTATTACTGCGTCAAGTTCCTGCACCGACATCCTTCTGAAGTAGACCTTACGCTTGACCAAATATTTGAGGTTGCCTTCATCGGTCAAGACCTTGAAAAGCAAGAGGTAGAACTGGCGAAAGCCATGCGGGGCATATTATGACGATAGCAGAACTCAGCGTACGACTAGGTGTAACCGGTCAAGGTCAACTGCAATCTGCGCTTGACAAAACAAAAACCGGATTACAGTCTGTCGCTAGTTCTGCTAGGTCAGCAGGGCAAGCACTAACCCAGAGTATGGGCGTACAGGTTGCAGCCCTTGCCGGTACGGCTGGTCTTGGGATGTTGGCTAAAGGTGCATTTGATTCTGCTGTTTCCTTTGAATCACTCAATGCGCGATTGACTGCTATTACCGGTAGTGGTGAACGTGCCGCCAAGGTTCTAGATACGGTTCGCAAAGTTGCAGAGCCTTCACCGTTTACATTCAATCAACTTGCTACAGCGGCAACACAGCTCGAAGCATTCGGTCTAAAGACTGAGGCGATTCTGCCACGCCTTGCCAACCTTGGTGCGGCATTCGGTGCAAGTGAGGAAAACCTAAAAAGCCTAGTCAACCTTTTTGGTAGGCTTGCCGCTGGTAACTTCCCAGACATCGAGCAGTTATCTGCATTCGGTTTATCAAAGTCAATGTTTGCGGCTGAAGGTATCAAGTTTGATGCGGGTGGATCGTTGCTATCAAGCGCAAGAGAGACGTTTGATGCACTTACTAGAATCATCGATACCAAGTATTCAACCATCTTGGATAAGATGGCAAGCACCACGGAAGCCAAGCTTGCAACCCTACAGGATAAGTGGGAAGGTGCTATGCGCTCTCTTGGTGCTGGCATCATAAAGGTTGTTACTCCAATCACTGATTACCTTGCCACGTTCTTAGACAAACTAACCAAGAGTGGTGCGATGGATGATTTGGTTACTAGGTTCCTTTCACCATTCAAGGGTTTTACAGACATTCTGAAAAGCGGTGATATGCAAGCCGCTATGGACAAGATTCTGTCCTCTGTATCTGCGTTCATTGCTAATATTCCGCAGATTCTTATTTCTACATTCGAGAATGTCGGTAAGTTATTCCAAAACATTTTTGCACAAGCAAGGCAGTTAGCGGCTGAGCTTGGTTTGACTAAGGACGAGCGATACAACGAGTTTTCTCGCAAGGCAGGAAACATTCGGTCTTTTGAAAGTAGTGGTCTATATTCAAAAGAACGTGCCGCCCGTGAAATGGCAGACCTCGAAGGCAGGTACGGTTTTAGATCAACCACCGACATTATGGCAGGCATTGACTTTGGCAAGGTTTTTGCCGAAAGTCAAAAGTTTGCTGATGACATCATGAAAAAGGTTGGCGAGACAAACCTGCCCGAAACTGCAACAGGAGCGGTAAAGCCTGAAGGGCCAGTTGGTGCAATCGCTGAAACCGGAAAGACTCAAGGTGAAAGCACCACAAGTGACCTGCTTCTACGTATTGCTAACAATACCAAGACAAGCGCAGATGCTTTGACGCTCAGAAAACAAACCCTCGGTGGTGGTCAGATTGCAGCCATGGGGCTAACAGCCGCAGAAGTTGGTGCAGCTGGTCGCACTGTTGGAACATTCGGTAATGGTTTGATTCCTGCTGGCACTGACCTTGAACGAGCCGTAAGGCGTACCATACGGGACGAGGGACGCAGGAACGGCGTACCGGGTTACATGAGGCGGTTCTAATGGCTACAACGCATCCACTGTTGGTTGAGTTCGATGTACCAGAGCCACGCCCCCAGAAGGGGCGTTTGGCTATTGCAGGCGATGGTACGCAGTGGGATATGTACTACTCCTCCAATGTCTGGCAAGACCCTGCAACGCTTACGGTTATGCTTGCTCCTCTACCAGTCACATCGGCATGGGCAACCACATACAGCGGTAACTATGCCCGGTACCAAAAGTCTGACTACACGCTAACCACGGCGGCTAAGTGGAAGAACATCCAGATCAAAGCGTCCGGGGATTATTACCTGCAATCCTTGGACGTTACTGAGCGGGCTACGCTTACGACGGCATGGGCGGCTAACACCGGTGCTTATGTTTCCATGTATGTCCCAGGACTGAAAGATTCCGATAAGAGCATCATTATTAAGTGTGGGTGGGGTGTAGGTTCGGCAGGAAGCGTAGAGGTTTGGTTTGCGGCTGACGGTGCTGCACAAGTTCTGAAGAATGGCATAGTCGTTGGTACTTACGATCGTGGTGATTCAAACGTACAACCTAACGTAGGTACTCAAAGCCCTAAAAGCCAGCGGTCGGACTTTGTGAGCTTCATGATTATCCCCGGTAGACGTAGGGAGATAATCGTAGCAAGCACAAACGGGTCTAACTTTAGCCATGTCTTTGAAGACCTAAACCCGTTGATTGCAAATACCATCTTGCCTAATGCCGCATTTTCTTGGCTTGTGCCTACTGGTCAAGCAACGGTGCAGGTTTCTAGGGTCTTTTATGAAACATCCGGATACGTCCTAACGCCGATAAAGCAGTTACGTTATGCACCGCCAACTGGAGCAACTTTTGCCAATCTAACATCCGTTGAGATTATGGGTAATGGCACGTTTGGATATACACCATCTGTAGTAAAAACTGATGGGACAACGTACACGCCTAACGGTTCAATCAGTCAGGTTAGAGGTAAGGTTGCATTTACTGGTGCAGGCACTGGTTCAAACGGCATTCTATCTGTTGACCTTTATTACGATCCGGAACTTACCGCTACTTATGATGGCACGGTTGACGTTACCGAATACATCAAGACTCTAAGCTTGTCAGTAGATGAGCAAGGCAAGGCTACTTGTGACCTATCAGCCATTGCAAAGCAGATTGTCGATGCTGGCGTAGAACAGCCACAGGTGACCAGTGACAGAACAATCAGGGTTGCTCTTGGTGATGACACGACACCTACGCCTGTCTACATCGACCTTTTCCGAGGGACGCTTGAACCACCTAAGATTGAGTACTTGGACAGGGACACAACCTACCAATGGGCAACGTATCGATGGAACGGCGTAGACCGTAGCAGAGATTTTGACCTTGCTTGGATTGTTGAATGCGTACCTTATGACGGTGTTGCTGCCATTAATGCCATTATTGACCTAATGCTGATTGCTGGCTACGATGCAAACATCTACTACTACGGAGACACGCCACTCCTTGACCTTCCGTATACAACCAATATTTCAAAAGGACAGTACACACTTGCGCCAGATTACGGCGATACGGTTGGTTCATACCTTGAGAAGATAAAGCAGGACTATTACGCCACGTGGATTACCGGGTGGATACCTGACACGGCTGGATACTTCTACCGCTGGCTTGATGTAGCCTCGGCATCAACTACACCTGCAATGAACCTGTATCAAAGCACTGCGGCGGCAGCGGCGGCTGGAGTACCGGCAGACCTCCAACCAAAGCGGGTGATACGCAAACTGTCAAGTTATTACGAGCCACCAGAAGCCACACAGGTTACTGTCATCGGACAAGACCCTAACACTGGCATATGGATACCGTATACACAGATTGATGGTGCTGCCGAGATTGCAGACACGCCACCTGCAAGCCGTCCTCGAAACTGGAGGGGCAGGCCTGTACCTTTCCAATACCGTGACCCTTCACTAACCACAGCGGATGCAGTGCAGACAGCTGCACAGATTCTTTTTAGCAGGCTTACACCGGGGCGTACGATGATCGAGTGGGAATCAGACCTTTTGATTCTCAGCGGTAACAATCGCCCATTGTGGCTTGGTGATGTGATTCAGCTCTATCAGCCCGATGGCGTAACAGCGCAAGGTGTCTACCGCATCATCGCTATTCCATCGATTGATTTTGAGCAGGAGAACGTAGCAGGTAACAGCACCTTATTCAATGTTCGCCGGGCTGTCTATCGTGCGGTGGATGTTTCCTAATGGCATATCTTGACGGCACACGAACTGCCACGCTCACAATGAGCCACACCCAGAATGTCTTGGTGCGTATCTGGAATCCATTCGCAACTCAACCGCTCGAACCTGACTACGATACACACTACACAAACTTCACCTTTGGTGGGCATCTAGGCTTTTCCGGTAGTCTTGCCATTGTAAGTACAGTGGTAGCACCTTCTCCAGGTTCTGCATGGTCTTGGGAGCTTAGGGCAAACATCACGGTAAACAATGGGCACGGTAGCAGTTCAACGAGTTACAAGGTGCTGGCATCTGGAAGCGAGACAGGTGGGACAAACTACAAGGATGTAAGCGCAACCTGTGCCGGTGATTTCTCTGCATCCGTTAGCGTGGACAAGCTCTGGGACATTGCCGAGGCTGGCTTTTCTTCATCTAGCGCACCAACACGTTTCCCCAGCCTAACCTCCTACACTTGGTACGAAAAGACCACATCGGGCGCTACAGCGGCTTGTAGCCTATCTGCTGGTGGTAGTGCTGTGAGCGTTTCGGCTGCTGCATCATCTAGGCAAACGGCTAACTACACTGCAACGCTTGATGCATACGGCTTCAGCTCCGGTAACAGTCGGCATGACTTTTCTGTAAGCCTTGTCAAGGTCAACGGTACAGCCGTACACAACATTGCACACGCTCATACTTTCCATAATCAGAGCGCCACCGAATGGAGTCTAAGCGTTCTTGGTGAAACCGACGGCTTTGGCATTGTTAGCACGGCATCAGCTGACATTGGTACTTCTTCCTGTCTCGATCGTAATGTCTCTATTGCCGGTAGGATTCGTGCTTGGGAGGGAGCCTATCCTGATGCCCTCAACGTTGTGGTTACTGGCTATGATGGTGGAACCCGTACTGTAGGCTCTTCTGGTGGCTCATACAGTGGATCTGACACCTTTGTGGACTACAGCACTACATCCGTACTTGTTGACCCTACATACGGCACAGACACGCTAACCACTCAAGCAGACGATGTACCAGCGTGGATATCGGCTGAACTCTCCGGCAGTGGTCTAACAACCAACGGAGACAGTAGCACCGATAACCGTGTGTTGTTTCGTGGTTGGCGCTTTAATGGCTGGTCTATCTCTGAGACGAATAACCGAAGCATAAGCGGTACAGGTAACGATCGAACCTACGCACCATACGAAGGAATGTCTGGTTATCGATATCTACAGATACAGATAAAAGCGCAATCAGGCACTAACGCAACGGGAACCATCGAGTTGACCGATTACCACGGCAACTGGAAAAGATGGCAGGTTGTGGCTCCTACGACCTCATACAGTACCGTTACACTAGACCTATGCTCTCCTGATACGTGGAGCCTTGGCGGTATTCCGGCAACCGATGACAAGGACAACCCGTACCCACGGAAAAACACAGCATCGAGCAGCTACGCAGGAAGCGAAAGCGTAGACTCAGCTTACTGGGGCATCACGTCCTGCCAGCGGTTACGAGTGCAAACAGGAAGCATTGACATCGGTACTACCACGCTGGTTTACACCAACACAGACAGCACTTATGTCCCTGATTCATTTACGGCACAGTTTGAACGCATCACACCTGCTATCGTTTCAGAGGCAGACACAACCACCTACTACTACGGCAGACGTTTCTGGCAACAAGACCGTGATGGCAGGATGGAAGAGGAATCAGATGTCTGGTGGAGCAAGACTGTAGGCGGTGCTACAGGGGTAACGTCATACACTATAGATCCGGTTACAATCAGCGAGCTGTGTGACCAGATAAACGCATCAGATGCTAGCATTGTCAGGCATCCCGGCTGGACTGCAACAAACTCCGTACCATATCCATCTGGTGCTACCTGCTCGGTTAGCCAGCCACCGCTTAGGGATTGTTTCTTGAATGGTGTCACTGGCTACAGTACATGGCTCAGAGGTGGCGGTATTCTTGCCACGCCTAACGCAACATCAGGGACAGACTTTGCATACGGGCATCAACTAGCACAAGGCACTATCGTTGCACAGACTCTCTTTGACCGCATCAACGGTAACTTCCCACCAGACTTGAATGACCCGTTCGATGTCAATGGTGGTACAGATTCCGGATTGTACTTACCGGCTGGAAGTTTGCTCCGTGGCATTGCCCACGGCGCTCTGCTTGACAATGCTGGAGACCCGCTAACCACTGGCACTGTTGATCTATTGCTAACCAGTACGAGCGCAAACCGTGGCACTGATTCAAGCATTGATGCCGAAGGGCGATACTACACATCCACTCCCT
>Ga0192647_102305_pt1 | contig 11949 bp, 13 predicted proteins | sample LauGreFa1BDMLBSN_2_FD_133046 | JGI IMG/M metagenome (GOLD analysis project Ga0192647, IMG submission 133046) | Freshwater lake microbial communities from Lake Michigan, USA - Fa13.BD.MLB.SN - reassembly | ecosystem: Environmental > Aquatic > Freshwater > Lake | place: Lake Michigan, USA...
AATCATAGTGAACTTCAATATCATGGTACCAATTTTGATGGTATTTAACGCTTCCAGCATTTTTTGTAACCGGAAAGAATGGGTCTCCTTTGGTTGGGTTGAATTGCTTTACATATTCAGCACCGTTGTACAGGAGACTGATGGGGCCGGTTGAATCAATAAAGAAATTTGCGAACAAAAATGAAGGCAATAAATTGATAATCAATGATATGAAAAGTGTTCGCATGGTCAATCTTCCTACAATATATACATTATATATATCAATCCATTGTTTAGACGCTTATTTTAAACTTGACTTTCGTTAATTTCAAAGCTATCTATTGAACCTTTGAACAGTTGAATAGTCAAAGTTATATGACAACATTACAAAAGAACATATTTGTGGTTGCTATGGCAGTTTCATTCTTATGTTGTAAAAAAGAAGATGAACCATCTAGTACAGTTCAGCAAAACAATGCACCGGTACCAGAAAACTATAAAAAAATCTATGGAGCAATCAGCATAACCTCTGATGGAAACTTTGTTTATATCAAAGCAAATGGATTGCCTGATCACAAGAGTGTGTATTATAACTCTTCCAATGCATTGTATGAAAGTTTCTCAGGAACAACATTCAAGGGCACCAATTTTTCAAAAAATCCAAACTCCATTTCATCGCAGAGTTATACTTTTAAAATCCCGGTAACACCTGCTGAAGCAGCAACAAAATCTGCTACTCCCTTGGGCCCCATTGGTATTGCTTTGAATGGCGTTCCATTCTTTAATCAATATGCCGGTCCAAATCAGCCCCTCAGCGGAGAGATTGTAAGTTTTGATCAATATTGGGGGCATCCTGCACCAAGAGGAGATTATCATTACCATGTTGAGCCCACCTATCTTACCAGGGTAAAATTTGCCAAGTCCGCATTGTTGGGCTTTCTACTGGATGGTTTTCCAGTATATGGTCCGGAAGAAAATGGAGCAACAGTCACGAATGACAAATTGGATGCTTATCATGGTCATAAGCATGCCACGACTGAATTCCCCAATGGCATCTATCATTACCATGTTACAGATGCAGATCCTTATTTGAATGGAAACGGCTTTTATGGGGTTGCAGGGACAGTTACTCAATAGCATCTTTCTCTGTTTGCTGCTCTTCATGGGTTGCAATCAATCACCTGTTCCGATAGGATACAATAGAATCATCAACGGACTCGAAGAAGGAGAGTGGAGGAAGTATCATGACAACGGAGTGCTCAAAGAAAAACGATTTTACAGCCATGGGGTAAAAGTTGGAGTATTGAAAACATGGTGGGACAATGGACAATTGCAGGTCCTTTATCGTTTCAAGAATGGAGAATACAACGGCACTTGTTTTGAATGGAATCGAAATGGGGTGCTGATCAAAAAAATGAACTATGAAGCGGGTATTGAAGTGGGTCAACAAAGACAATGGTATGATGATGGGTCGGTAAGATCCAATTATGTGATGAAAAACGGACGAAGATTCGGATTGCTTGGAACCAAAAATTGTATCAATGTCAAAGACAGCTTGGATCATTTTTAGCTGTTTGTACCTCTCTGGGTGCAGAACACCTGCGCGTGATGCGCTTCCTTATTACAACGATCCTTCATTCTCTCCGATATTTTTGGACTCATCCGATGCTGCTAAAAAAATTACGCATCATATTGGAGCATATGCTTTTACAGATCAAAAGGGAGAGACATTTGATTCAGAGTATCTGAATGGAAAGATTCACATTGCAAATTTCTTTTTCACAGGGTGTGGAAGCATTTGTCCGGGTATGATGCAAAAACTATCAGCTGTTCAAAAAGCATTTTCAAAAGAAGATGTTAGTTTTATTTCATTCAGTGTTACGCCCTGGTCTGACAGTGTTCAGAGATTGAAGGCTTATGCTGACTTGCATCAAATCGATTATCCAAAATGGAAATTACTGACCGGAAAGACTTCAGCAATATACCATGTTGCCAGGCGCTATTATTTTGCAGAGGAGGCGATCGGATTTACCAAAGACAGTACAAATTTTTTACATACAGAGCATGTTTTGCTCATTGATAAACAAAAAAGAATTAGAGGGATTTACAATGGCACCATCCAGTTGGATATGAACCAGCTGATCAAAGATGTTCAACAGCTTCAATCGGAATAGGCAGGGTATTAATTTCATATATTTGCTAAATTAATGTGGTGAAATCATCCAGACACTTTCTTGTTTTGCTCTTTATACTGATGCCTTTTGCATATGCAGCGTACTTGTTCCCTTCTCTTCCTTACCGCATACCGACTCATTTCAATGCTTCTGGTGCAGTAGATGCATGGGGACATAAATCCACTATTTTTCTCTTGCCATCCATCATGGGTGCTACCAGCATCTTCGTTTATCTTATTCTGATCAATTCAAAAAAACTCGATCCTAAACGATATGCTGCAACAGACGATGGTGTTCTCAAACAATTTGCTTTCTATACTGTATTGTTTTTGACAATATTGAGCTTCGTAATTCTTTATGCAATTTCACATGTTGGAATACAAATAGATAGAGTCCTCTTGCCATTGCTTGGATTGGCATTTGGATTATTTGGAATCTACATGCCCAAGATCAAGCAAAATTATTTTGCTGGACTAAGACTGCCTTGGACGCTTGACAGTGAAAAAAATTGGAATGCAACGCATGCATTTGCAGGAAAAATTTGGACTTTAGGAGGGTTCCTTCAATTTTTTCTTGGGCTCATGCTAGATGGGAGTTTGATGTTTCCCGTTTTTATCTCACTTGTTATTTTAATGGTATTGATTCCATCCATTTATTCCTATCTATTTTTCAAGAAAGAGAAAACAGCGATATGACCTTCGTAAGAACTCTGTGCTTTTCAATGGCTGTTTTTTTTCATGTTATATGTTTGGCACAAGATGACAGTTTATATAAAAACTGGAAGCATCGAAAAAATATCTTTACACTCGGATTGTACAAACAGCCTGGAGCGGACTCTATGGTTGATGTATGGGATGGGTTTGAGCGTATACTGGGTGTTAAGAAAAAATCTCATGAAGGAACTGCACTTACAAAGCCCCAAATATCTTTTATCCCAAGCGTAGAATATAGCATCATAACTGGATTGGCTGCTTCCATAAACTCCAATATTGTATTTCCAAAAAAAGTCAACAATGCCTCATTCATTTATTTTGATGTAAAAAGAACAATCAAAAAGCAAACCATTTTGGAAATGGTTTCAAACCTGTGGTTTGCCAATGACCGTTTCAATTTGAGTACAGATTGGAGCATCATGCGCTTCCCCCAAAAAGATTTCGGATTGGGGTCCAACTCTTCGCTTTCGTTATTTGATCAATTGAATTATTCATACTTAAAATTGCATCAAACGGTTTCATCAAAAATTGCACGTGACCTGTATGCAGGTATTGGATTGAGAATGGATTATCACTGGCGTATTTCTGATACAACCACCATGAATAAGCCCCCATTTGGATTCAATGATTATGGATTTACAAGATCCTCATTATCAAACGGCTTTTCGTTGAATCTGCTCTATGATACAAGGAGAAATGCTGTTCATCCGGAAGGGGGACAAGGTTATTTTCAAACAATACTCAGGAATAGTTCAACCATCCTGGGTAGTACTACCAATTGGTCATCCCTCACGGTCGATGCCCGAAAATATTTTTCATTTCCTCAATCTTCTGGCAACGTACTGGCATTTTGGTCTTACAACGTTTTAACTCTGGGTGGCAGGCCACCTTATTTGGTTCTTCCTCATACTGCTGTTGATCCATTCAAAAATACAGGAAGGGGTTATATACAAGGCAGATACAGGGGGAGAAATATTTTGATGCAAGAGATGGAGTATCGATTTTCTTTAACGGAAAATGGCTTTTTGGGAGGAGTTGTATATGGCAATCTTCAATCTGTTGCCAATCCCATATCGAATCGAATATCATCAATGATTCCTGGATATGGCGTAGGACTCAGGATCAAGTACAACAAAAAATCGAATACCAATATTGCATTGGATTATGCATGGGGCAAAGATGGATCTAGGGGGTTCTTTATGAACCTTGGAGAAGTATTTTGATTCACTATTTTCAATTCACCGTCGTATAGAGATCGACTGTATTGGTTTTCGTATCAATCATGATTTTTTGGGGATGCAGTACATTCAGTTATTTATCGATTGAAAGATCCAGGAAGTATGTTTTTCTATCATATCTCATGATAGATCCTGTTAATATATCGATGCCCCATCCCAACAATCGATCCTGAAATATTTGAAAAGAAACAATAGCTATATAACTTTTACTACTTCTTCATAAGGTACTCTCAATCGCTTGCCCCAAATTCCTTTTTCAGTCCCTTTACCAACAGAAACAATCATTCCTATTTCTGCCTGATGTGGAAGTCCCAAGGCTTTTCTGGCCCTGACCTGATCAAAACCCTCCATCGGGCATGACTCATAACCCTCTGCTGCAATAGACAACATGAAAGTTTGTGCTGCAAGTGCGCATGATTTATGTACTACTATTCTGGTGTCAGTTACACTTCCCATTCTGGTCATGGGTCTAAAAAGTGAAATACCATTGGAGACGATCCATCTCAACAGACCCATCAAACCAAGCCAATCGTTTCCATATGCAAAAGGAACGATTTTGGTATAGTAGTCCATCATCCTTTTTTGATATTTATCCGGTATGCCATCTTTTATTTCAGACTCAATATTTTTTTTATGCCATTCTACTCTTTGTTTCCATAAATCTCTTCTGGTGACAAAAGCGACCATATGTGAAGCTGTTTTTGCAGCATTTTGGTTTAAACAAATGGGAGTGAATGTATTCAATTGCTCTCTTGATTTTATCCAGTGAAATTCCCACAATTGCATGTTGCTGCTATTGGGTGAAAGAATTGCTCTTTCTAAACTTCTTTGTATAACTTCATCAGGCACTTGAATAGTTTGATCGTAATATCTGTTTGATCTTCTTTTTTCAATAATCAGTTGAAAGGAATCCGAATGTAAGTTTTCCATGTTTTAACTTGAGGATATAATTCTATATAAAAAAGGTTGTTCACATGAACAACCTTTTTTTGTGTGATTTGAATAATTATTTATGCAAATCAAAACGATCTAAATCCATTACTTTAGACCACGCGGCTACAAAATCATGCACAAACTTTTCTTTACCATCTGCACATGCATAAACTTCTGCAATGCCGCGAAGCTCACTGTTTGAACCGAATATCAAATCAGCACGAGTGGCAGTCCACTTCACTTTTCCCGAACTGCGGTCTTTGCCTTCGAAAAATCCTTCAGCACTTGCTTCCCACTTGGTTTGCAAGTCAAGTAAATGCATGAAGAAGTCATTGCTCAGTACAGCAGGAGTATGGGTAAATATTCCATGCTTGGAATTGTCATAGTTGGTATCAAGTACCCTCATGCCACCCACCAGCACCGTCATTTCGGGTGCAGACAAAGTGAGGAGTTGTGCCTTGTCAATCAACATTTCCTCTGAATGGGCAGTATGTTTTTTCTTGATGTAATTTCTGAATCCATCAGCTGGCGGCTCTAATACTCCGAATGATTCTACATCTGTTTGTTCTTGGGATGCATCCGTTCTTCCTGCACGGAAAGGAACTTTTACATCAACACCGCCGTCTTTGGCTGCTTTCTCAATAGCAGCACATCCTCCCAAAACAATCAAGTCAGCCATTGAAACTTTCTTATCGCCTGATGACTGGTTGAACGATGATTGAATGGAATCCAATGTGTCGAGCACTTTAGAAAGTTGTGATGGATTGTTAGCTTCCCAATACTTCTGAGGAGCCAGTCTGATGCGAGCGCCATTGGCACCGCCTCTTTTGTCTGATCCTCTGAAAGTAGAAGCTGAAGCCCATGCGGTAGAAACAAGTTGAGATACGCCAATGCCTGCATCCAATATTTTTTTCTTCAACGATGCAATGTCCTGTTCATCAATCAATTTATAATTTGCAGCTGGAATAGGATCTTGCCAGATCAATTCCTCTGTTGGAACTTCTGGTCCCAAGTATCTAGAGCGCGGACCCATATCGCGGTGAGTCAATTTGAACCATGCTCGTGCAAATGCATCTGCAAGTTGATCAGGGTTTTCATAAAATCTCCTGGATATTTTTTCATATGCAGGATCCATTCTCAATGCAAGATCGGTTGTCAACATGGTTGGTGCATGTTTGATGCTCTCAACATGTGCATCTGGGACAGTTCCTGCACCTGCTCCACTTTTTGGTTTCCATTGTTGTGCACCCGCTGGACTCTTGGTTAATTCCCACTCGTATCCGAAAAGATTTTCAAAATAGTTGTTGCTCCATTGTGTTGGTGTAGTTGTCCAGGCGCCTTCCAACCCACTCGTAATGGTGTACTGTGCATTTCCAGTTCCAAATGTATTTTTCCAGCCAGTACTTTGTTCCTCGATGCTGGCACCGGCAGGTTCTTTCCCAACGTATTTACCAGGATCAGCCGCACCATGTGTTTTTCCAAATGTATGTCCGCCTGCTATCAGTGCAACTGTTTCCTCATCATTCATCGCCATTCTTCCAAATGTTTCACGGATATCTCTTGCTGCTGCAATAGGATCAGGATTTCCATTGGGACCTTCCGGATTTACATAAATCAGTCCCATTTGCACTGCTGCCAAAGGATTTTCCAAATCTCTGTCACCTGAATACCTCTTGTCATCCAACCATTCTTTTTCTGATCCCCAGTAAACATCTTCTTCTGGTTCCCATAGATCCTCTCTTCCTCCACCAAATCCGAATGTTTTGAATCCCATAGATTCCAATGCGCAGTTGCCTGCCAAAATCATCAGATCAGCCCAAGATAATTTTTTGCCGTATTTCTGTTTGACAGGCCACAACAGCAATCTTGCTTTATCCAGATTTGTATTATCGGGCCAACTGTTAAGAGGTGCAAAACGCAAGGTTCCTTTTCCACCACCGCCACGGCCATCTGCAATTCTATAGGTACCTGCACTGTGCCAAGCCATGCGAATAATAAACGGACCATAATGTCCATAATCTGCTGGCCACCATTCCTGTGAAGTGGTAAGTGCTTTTACGATATCTTTTTTTACTTCTGCAAGATTGAGTGTATTGAACTCTTTTGCATAGTTGAACGATTCACCCATTGGATTTGACAATGAGGAATGTTGTCTGAGGATATTTAGTTTCAATTGATTTGGCCACCAATCGCGGTTTCTTGTGCCGCTGCCTGCAGGTTGTTTGATGGCGCCACCATGGAAGGGGCATTTGGCTTCACCATTGTTGGAAGCATGTTGATGCAGATTTTTTTCCATAATTACATACAATTTTTTAGGACGGTAAAATTATGTGATTGATTACAACTTTTGTGTAATACAAATCACAAGTTTCTGAATTCGTAACGTATAAATATTTAATATATTTCACAATACTGATTTTAAACAAATTTATATTCAAAAGGTTCTGTAAATCAGCACTTACTTTAAAGTAGCAATCGGCGCTGGATCCATATCTGAATACACCAGGTTTTCGCCTGCCATGCCCCAAATAAAACTGTAATTGCTTGTTCCGCATCCGAAGTGCATGCTCCAGGGCGCTGAAATCACAGCCTCATGATTGGCAACCACCAGGTGTCTGGTTGAATGCGGTTCTCCCATGAAATGAAAAACGCGGTGATCATTCGGTACATCAAAATAAAAATAAACCTCCATTCTACGGGTATGTGTATGGGGTGGAACGGAGTTCCAAACCGAACCCTCGTGCATGGAAGTGAGTCCCATCACCAACTGACAACTTCTGATTCCTTCAAGGTGTATGTATTTATATACAGTTCTCTTGTTCGCCGTTTCCACTGCACCCAATTCAACTGGCTGTGCTTCATTTTTTTTGCAAACTGCAGTTGGATATGCATGATGGGCAGGGGAGGAGAGAAAGTAATACAAGGCAGGACTCGCATTGTTTTTTGAACCGAATGAGACTGATTTAACACCCTTGCCTATATAGAGACAATCCATTTTTGCAAGTGGGTATTTTTCACCATCAACTTCAACGAAGCCATCACCTCCTACATTGATGATTCCCATTTCTCTTCTTTCCAAAAAATAATCTGCACGCAGTTCAGCAGGATTGGGCAGCTCTACGTTTTTATCAACTGGCATGACACCGCCTATGATCATCCGATCATAATGACTGTATGTAAGTTGGATATTGTTTTTTTGAAAAAGCTCCTCAACCAAAAAGCGCGATCTCAAGTCTGTTGTACCAAGTTGAAGTGTTTCAGTGGGACTCTCTGCAAATCTTACTTGCATGTGAATTATTTTTTAGTGAAAATGCTATAAGTGCTTTTACAAGCTGTTCAGCTGCCTGTACATTTTGATAGGAGCTTGGAAGCCTTCTGTGATGAATATATTCATTGTACAGCCATGGATCTCCTACTGCTATTACATGTCCCCTGCCATATGTTGCATACGCAATGACTGGCTCGCTTCCATTGGTGGCTATTGCAATTGCATCGCTTGATAACTCCAATGCGCTTACATCTTTCATGAAAATATTCAAACCAGGACTGAATATGTTATTTTCTTTTGTTGGATATACTTTACCCATTTCATAATTCGATCCCTTCACCATGTTCACTGATTGATTCGTGAATGTGATCCCAAATTTATTTGAGAGGATATTGATGTGATCGATATCGCAATTTAAACTGTCATTGGCCATCAATAATAAAACCCCGCCTTTTTTGACCCAGGATGCAATAGTGGATGCATCAGTGGTATTCATGTAATGTGGATTGGGATTGTCTTTTACATGGTCTGGATCAACAATGATATATACAGATGCAGCATTTAGATCATTTTTGGAGGGAGGAGTAAAAATTGTTTTTAAAACAGCATGTTGATTGGTGAATACCTTTGCGAATTCTCCGAATCCTCCATCAGAAAAATCATCCCATGCATAATGCCAGTGGACTTCTTTTCCTGATGCATCTTTTTTGGTCTCATGGTTATAATAAGCATCTAGTAAAACAACCGGCTGAGCTGTTGTTCTCCATCCTGCAACCAAAGCAAAAAATAAGATCAGCAGTTGCTTCATCAAATTGGAATTTTTACAGCCTGTCTTGCCAGTAATGTCCAAGCTCCTTTTTCTTTTTGAAAAATCAACAGCACTTTCAGTTTTACTTCTCCCATAATACCATCATTGTTTGTTTTGGCATATAAAGTATGACGGACAATCGCTGTATTGCCGACCTGATCAATTGTTTGATCAGATAAGTCCATGGTTACAAAAACAGATTTTCCGCTGATCAGTGTTGCTACAAAAGCATCCTGGTTTTCTATCAATCCATTGGAGTGGCCATAGCTCAGGTGTGGTGAGGATATCGCTCTGAGCTTGCTTTCGTTTCCGCTCAGCAATGCTTCGCGGAGTTGAACGACGGCTTGCTCAACTGAATTATTCTTTGTTTGTGCATCTGAATTGCTCGCAAAAAATAGTTGTACTGCGATGAAAAGCGAGGTGAGAACTGTTCTCATATCATTGTTTTTTTAGTACCCAGTTTTTAAATCTGTGCATGGCTTCGAGATAATAGTAGTCAGCATATGTAAGTGGTACATCCACTTCTGAATTTGCTGGCAGATGCCCAACACTGTGTTTCAACAAAAACCCTCCGTTGTCTCCCAAATTGGCAGTATACGTAGAAGTAGACAATGTTTTAATAATAGATGCACTTTTATTGATATAGTCGACACTTTCAGTTCCTTTTGTGAACTGTGCAAGTTCAAGCAGTCCTGATGCAAGGATGGCAGATGCCGATGCATCTCTCAAAGTATTTGGAATATCAGGCGTATTGAAGTCCCAATACATGATATAATCCTTTGGCATGTTGGGATGATTGAATAAAAATTTTGCAATGTTTCTTGCGTGATCAAGATAACGCTGATCTTTTGTAAAGCGGTACATCATCACAAATCCGTAGAATCCCCAGGCTTGTCCTCGAGACCATGCAGATGCATCATTGTATCCCTGGTGGTTTTTCCCTGCAATCAATGTGCCAGATTCCAGGTCATAATCAAGGACGTGAAAAGCGCTGTAATCAGGGCGATAATGATTGGCAATCGTACTGTTTGCATGGTTGATTGCAATCTCTCTGAACTTGGGATCACCTCCATTTTGGGATACCCACATCAGCAATTCTAGGTTCATCATATTGTCGATGATAACCGGGCAATTGAAATTTTTATTCTTGTTCCAGCTTTGAATGGATTTGATCTGTGGACGGTAACGCGTAATCAGAGACATCGCAGCAGTATCGATCGTTGTTTTGTACTGTGGCCGCTTAAAAAGTCTATACGCATTGCCAAATGGGTTGTACATCATGAATCCCAGATCATGGTTGCCCGTATAATGTTTCATGGGCTCCTGCAGGTCCAGTCTCTTTTGTGCTATGCGCAGAATTTCTTTGTCATTTGTATGTTCATACACATACAGCAGACTGGCAGGAAAAAATCCGCTGCACCACCAGTTGGTTTTGCTGACCTCCACTGTATTGGATTTTGTATTCAGCGTTTTAGGCATCATCGTGTCCGGCACATTTCCTTCCAATACTTTCAACTGCTGTGAGGCAAATTGAAATTGTTTTTCAATCAGTGTAGACATTTCCCTGTTTGAAAACTGTCCGAATGCTGTGTTGATCAGGATGCCCGTTACCACGAGCAAACGCATGAGAGATATATGTTTCATTGGCAAGTAATTACAACTCTAGTTACTAAATATTTTTTAATAATCAGACTCTTTCGCCAATTAATTTATTCCTCTGAAGCAAACATTTTCGTTTAGATGCATTTCAGAAAAAATGAATTCTACTTAAGAGAAGTATTCTCTGTGTCTAAATTTATTTTTATTATAAAAGAGACAAAATTTTTTCAGATGGAGTTATGTTCACTGAAAAAAACACAATTGAAACAATGAAGGTGTAGCCCCGACAGGAATCGAACCTGTATCTAAAGTTTAGGAAACGCCTACTCCTTTACCGACCCGATTTCCCCTCCAAATAGACCTGAAATGAGGTTTTGGTGTGTTGCAGGTGTGTAGTAAATGGACTTTTGCAGCACATTTTGCAGCACACGTTTAACTACACAAAAGGGTCGTCAGTTTCATTTGTTGGCTCGTTAACCTTCAATTCTTTGTCTCCTACAAAAGTGTGAACTACAAAAGCTAAAAGTGTCAATATGTTTGCTATTAAAATTATTGTGTTCATATTTTCTTTATTTTCCGATCAAGATGTTGTATTCGCTTGGTATTATGAATCCGTTAAAATGGTTTGTCAGTCCGTAGAATATTACAATTGTTAATAATAGCCCAAATATCAAGATTATAATAGATTGTTTGTTTGGGGATAAACCAAAAATTATTTGCTTCATTTTTTTGCTATGAATTGAAGCAATGTGTCCGAAAAATGAAAGTATTGCAAGTCCATAATATGGTATAAAAAATAAGCTGAATGGAAACGAATTGAGTCCAGCAACACCAAAATAAAAATTAGTGTCTAGATGAAGAAAAAGTCGCCCACCTAAAACAGCAGTTAAATGAATGATGAAAAATATCGCTAAGTAGAGCCCTGTCCAAATATGAAGTTTCTCAAACGGAGTGGTCGCTATTTTTCTGTTAGTTTTAAAAAGGTTAAGTCCTGAAATAATTTGAACAAGTACTGCAATTAGTAGAACTGTTTCAAAGAAAATATTCCGATAAAATAGTCGCAAAGTATTCATTATTTCAATATGTGTGTCAGAACCAAAAATGCTTAAAGTGTGATTAAACAAATGTAGTCCAACAAAAACTGTAATTGTAAGTCCTGATATAAAATGAATTTTCTTTGTTGTCATTTTTTTGTCTGTTCAATGTTCGTAGGGTGTCGGTTACAATGCCCGCTAAC
>Ga0192647_102313_pt1 | contig 11923 bp, 9 predicted proteins | sample LauGreFa1BDMLBSN_2_FD_133046 | JGI IMG/M metagenome (GOLD analysis project Ga0192647, IMG submission 133046) | Freshwater lake microbial communities from Lake Michigan, USA - Fa13.BD.MLB.SN - reassembly | ecosystem: Environmental > Aquatic > Freshwater > Lake | place: Lake Michigan, USA...
AGAATATATGTTCTACGCTGAACAAATCAGTGAATCCGCACAAGATACTTATCGGTACCTCAATTTCAACCACATCAAATCCTATCAAGAAAGCTTGAAATAGAACAGGGGCATTCAAATCGATAATATGATCAAAATAAAAGGTAAAATAAGTGCGTAATAATAGTTCCGCCGATGATATTGGCAAGCAATATTACGCAACACAATTAGGTATCTATGATGAAATGTATTCCACTGAAAAGAGAGTGTTGCCTTATTGGGAACGATTCATGGCAGCCATCGATACAATGGGTATTGATAAGCTCGAATTGCGTCGCAGAGAAGCTCAACGACTTTTACGTGAAAATGGGGTTACTTATAATGTTTATGGTGATTCTCAAAATCTTACACGTCCGTGGCAACTTGATCCTGTACCATTATTAATTAGTAGTGCAGAATGGTCTGCTATAGAAGCAGGTCTTAAGCAGCGTGCTGATCTTCTAGATTTGATATTAAAAGATATTTATGGCAAACAAAACCTCATAAAAAAAGGATTACTACCTGCTGAATTAATTTTCTCCCATGAAGGTTTTTTACACCCCTGCTCAGGGGCCATTCAAAAACAAAAAAGACATTTAACTATCTATTCAGCTAACCTTGCACGGGGGCCCAATGGACACATGTGGGTTTTGGATGATAGAACTCAAGCACCCTCAGGTTCAGGTTACGCACTGGAAAATCGTACCGTCATGACTCGAGTTTTACCTGATATTTTTCGTGAGACACAGGTCCATCGTTTGTCTGGTTTTTTTAAGTCTCTGCAAAAAGGTCTTATTGATATAGCTCCACATAATAAAGAAGATCCACGGATCGTTATTTTGACGCCTGGACCACTTAATGAAACCTATTTTGAACATGCTTATTTAGCCGCTTATCTTGGTTACACTCTTGTACAAGGGGGAGATCTAACCATTCGGGATGGCCGTGTTTGGCTCAAATCACTGACAGGACTGCAAATTGTTGACGTTATTTTACGACGAGTTGATGATTCTTTTTGTGACCCACTAGAAATGCTAATAGCATCAAAATTAGGTGTAGCCGGTTTATTGGAAGTTGTTAGACGAGGAAATGTTGCAATTGCCAATCCTTTAGGCAGTAGTGTACTTGAGAATCCAGGTTTACTGGCTTTTTTACCGAAACTGTCACGGCATTTTTTAAATCAAGATCTTAAATTACCTTCCATTGCCACCTGGTGGTGCGGGCAACGACGTGAACGTGATTTTGTATTGCAGAATATTGATAGCATGGTAATTAAACCTATCAATCGTGGCATTGGAAATCATGCCGTTTTTGGTGGCGAGTTAAGTAGTAAAGAAAAAGACTATTTACGGAACCAAATAATTGCTAAACCTCACTTGTTTATAGGACAAGAGCAAGTTTATTTCTCTACCCTACCTGCTTTTATTGACCACAAAATAGAGCCACGTAATGCAGTACTAAGAACCTTTGTCGTTGCTAGTGAGGATAGTTATAAAGTTATGCCTGGAGGACTTACTCGGGTTGCACGTCAAAAAGATAACCTTATAGTTTCAAATCAAGCTGGCGGCATCAGTAAAGACACCTGGGTATTAGCAACTGAACCTGATAAATCAGTGAGTTTATGGACGCAGCCGACTCGTAATCAACAAATTGATGCCGTCATTGAGCCATTAACCAGTCGAGCTGCAGATAATCTTTTTTGGGTGGGCCGTCATCTCGAAAGAGCTGAGGCAGTTACAAGGCTTTTACGAACAGTATTGATCAAATTTAGAGAAACTTTGGAGTTTAAAGACTCAGTCGATAGTGATTGCCTACAAGTATTATTGCCTACATTGACTCAAATTACTGGCACTTATCCCGGTTTTGTTAAATGTGACATAGAACTTATGAAAAACCCAGAACCTGAGCTTATGTCATTAGTTAAGGATAGTCATCGAAACGGATCTCTCAGTTCAAATATTCATGCTTTTTTTCAAGCAGCTTTTAGTATTCGTGACTTTTGGTCGCAAGATACTTGGCGTAGTGTTGATAATATTTACAGACGATGGCAACAACGTGTCATCAATGCAGATTTAACTATTGAACTCTTACCTAATAATCTGGATGATTTAATTACCGGAATATTTGCTTTTACGGGTTTAACGAGTGAAAGCATGACTCGTGAAGCTGCTTGGTTAATGTTAGATAGTGGCAGAAGACTTGAACGTGCATTAGCCCTTATCGCTCTTTTACGCTCATCTTTAGCGTTACGACATGAAGATCCAGTACAGAACCAGATACTTGAGGCTGTTTTAATTTCAACAGATAGCTTAAGTATTTACCAACGTCGGTATCGATCTTATATTCAACTACCTCTGGTTTTAGAATTACTTTTATTGGATGAAAATCATCCTCGTTCTATTGCTTATCAATTAAAACAGCTATCCAACCATTTGAGTGCTTTACCTAAAGGAAAAAGTACAAATCATTTGAGTGAAGAAGAACGGTTAATCTTAGAAGCTTATACTGATTTACGCCTGTGTAATTTAGCTGTATTAACACAAGCAAATGGAGATGAAGGTGTCTATGCCGATTTTGAACAATTATTATCGTCTATATCTGTTCTTTTGTGGCGGCTTTCAGAGGTTATAGCCGAAACTTATTTTAGTCATTCTCAAATTTCACAACTAATAGTGATAAATACACAAGAGGACGATCTTTGAAATATCGTATTACTCATACTACGGTGTATGACTACAGTCAATCGGTAGGATTGTGTCAGAATGAAGCCAAATTACAGCCTCGGAATTTTTGGCGGCAGCAATGCCACAGTAGTTATTTTGATATTACGCCAGCCCCGATGGATTTTAGGGAGCGTATTGATTTTTTTGGTAATCGGGTAACTTATTTTGCAATCCAGCAACCACATTCCAAGCTGGTAGTTACTTCAATTAGTGATGTAACTATTTTTCCAAGACAAAATAACATGGATTTGTTTAATCAAATGACATGGGAACAAGTTCGTAATCTATTACAGGCAGGCCCACTACAAGGACAAGAACAGTCGCTAGATCAGCAAAGTCAAAGTCAAATACAATATCAAGAATACGCACTCGAAATTATCGAGGCTCGGCAATATCTTCTTGACTCCCCCATGGTTATCGTTACGCCTGATTTAGCAACTTATGCACAAAGCTCATTTCAGCCTAATAGAGCTTTAGTGGACGTGGTATACGATTTAATGAAACGTATCTACAGTGATTTTACCTATGATCCAACTTTTACAACTATTGCTACACCTTTATCGGAGGTAATACGTTTTCGGAGAGGAGTATGTCAAGATTTTGCACATTTAGCTATTGGTTGCTTACGTGCCTATGGAATAGCAGCGCGTTATATCAGTGGTTATGTTGAAACTTTACCGGAACCTGGTAAGTGTCGACTCGTTGGCTCTGATGCCTCCCATGCTTGGTTTTCAGTATATATTCCAGGTACTGGTTGGCTAGACTTTGATCCAACGAATAATACTGTGCCATTAGACCAACATATTACTTTGGCTTGGGGGCGGGACTTTTCCGACGTGACTCCACTTAAAGGCATTGCTCTGGGAGGTGGACAGCACACCCTATCAGTATCAGTTGATGTGTTGAGACTAGAATGATTAAAACCCATGCTTGTCAAAATATTAAAGTTTTCAATTATTTATCAATTTTTATTTAATGGAGTATATATGGCTACTATTCACCTTATCGGTGGCGAAAAAGGCGGCGTAGGTAAATCAGTTGTGGCTCGTTTATTGGCGCAATATATGATTGATCATGATTTACCTTTTCTTGGGTTTGATACTGATAAATCTCATGGTTCGCTAATGAGATTTTATGCGGATTATGCATCTCCGTCCATTATCGATAATTACAATAGTCTTGATGCAATTATGGAGGCCGCCTCAGAGAACCCAGAACAGCGTATATTAGTTGATCTAGCCGCTCAAACTCATCATCCATTAGCACAATGGATCGAGGACTCAGGTGTTTTGGAATTGGCAAATGAATTAGGTATTTCTATTTATTACTGGAATGTAATGGATTCAGGCAAAGATTCAGTCAATTTACTTAATAAATTGCTGAGTCAATTTGGTTCCAAGTTAAATTATGTATTGGTACAAAACCAACTAAGAGATGATCATTTTAATATCTTAGAGTTTTCAGGCGTCAAAGAACGCGCCTTGGCTTTTGATGCCAAAGTTATGACCTTAAAACGTCTTCATGCTTCGGTGATGACTAAAATTGATAACAATAGTTATAGCTTTTGGGCAGCAAAAAATAAAGATTCTGAGAGTCGAGATGCTTTAGGTTTACTAGAAAGACAGCGAGTTAAAGTATGGCTAAATCATGCCTATAAAGAAATTGAATCTTTAGGTATTTGATATGAGTTATTGGTAAACCCTTTCTTACTTAGGCAGATATTAACAAAATGAAATTAAGGGTAAGTTGTAGTCTTCGTTTTAATATATTTGAATCGAGTGTTTTGATTTTAATGCTACGTCCATTCAGAGGTATTCAGCAATGGATAAACCGTGAAGTTTATATTATAAAGCCTGTTGTTCCAATGATCGAGACTACTGACAGTTTTGGAAACTCGTTACAACGCTTAATAATGCCTGCCGGTGACTTTTTAATATATACATCAAGTGATGTCATTGTTGCAGACAAAATTGATGTAGCAACAGGAAAATATTTTGTTGAAATTCAGTATCTCCCTAAAGAAGTATTAACTTTTTTACTGCCGAGTCGTTATTGTGAATCTGATCGTTTTGGTGATCTTGCAAGAGAGATAACAAGTGATGTATTGCCAGGCTATGATCAAGTAAGCAAAATTAATGCCTGGGTCCGGGATACGATTGTTTATAGCCCTGGCTCAAGTGAATTTCCTTTATCAGCTACCGAAATTCATCAGCGTGGTTATGGTGTATGCAAAGACCTTGCTCACATAGCCATAGCTTTGTGTCGCAGCATTAGCATCCCCACACGATTGGTAGTTGGTTATTTATACAATCTCCAGCCATTGGATCTACATGCTTGGTTTGAAGTCTATGTTGGCGATAGATGGTATAGCTTTGATCCTACACAAACTGATATCCAAGGAGGCAGAGTAATTGTTGCCTTCGGACGTGATGCGGCTGATGTTTCCATATTTCATCAATTCGGTTCTGGTTGTTTACTTAAGAGCATGGACGTTCGCGTTGATTTACTGGATAATTAACACATTATAATTTTTTACATGATTAAATATTTATGACTTATTGTATTGCAGCTTCTATAGATGAAGGCCTTATACTTGTTTCTGATTCAAGGACTAATGCTGGGATTGATAATGTCAGTACACATGGAAAAATGCATGCATTTGAAACCATAAATGATCGTAAGATAGTGTTGCTATGTGCTGGAAATCTTGCCACCACTCAAGCAGTACTAGAACAATTACATCGTGATAAACTAAAAAATTCTCCTATCAATTTAAATACCGTAGAAAGCCTATTTGAGGCTGCTGAATATTTGGGGCATGTTAGCGTAGAAAAACAAAAACAGCATAACAGTTCACAAGGGCAATCGGCTTTCAATCCAACAGCCAGTTTCATTCTAGCGGGTCAAATTGGCTCTGATCCACATGGTGCCTACATGGTTTATGCAGAAGGTAATAGTATAACTAGCTCAGCCAATACGCCATTTTTGCAAATTGGTGAAAGTAAATATGGTAAACCTATATTAGATCGTTTTCTTAAATTAAATACGTCTATTGATGAAGCGGCTCGTTGTTGCTTGGTATCAATGGATTCAACTATTCGAAGTAATGCTAGCGTCGGGGCTCCAGTTGAAATGTTGATTTATCGTAAAAACAGCTTTAGCCTTGATGAATACTACTGTTTTGATGATGATGATAATTATATGTTACAGTTAAGACGGAGCTGGGAAACTAAGCTACGTGAAGCAATAAGCGCCTTACCTTGTGTAGACAAGGAATCAAAAAAACCAATAAGAGTGGCTTTGTAACATAAAATTAGACGATTTTCAGGCAACCTATCTACATATTTTTTTATACAACAGTTGAAGAGTGATTGACTCTATCTATGTGGTCAAGAACCAATTATCAGCAATCTTATTGTGAAAATCACCTAGTTGAGTTTGTAATTCATCAAGAATACCTCTTAACTGTTCTTGAGAGGTATGAATTGTATCAATACCTTTTACATAAGCTTGTAGCTCAATAAGTATTTTAGGTAAATCATCATTATTGGGAAGCTTATTGATACAGTCTGACAACACTGAAATACAACAACCAACTGAGCTAGGTAAATTATCATCCCGTAATAAAAAATTAAGTACATCATCGCCATTAATTTTATTATGAAATTGTTGACGATACATCAGCAAAGCATTCAGCGCCTTTAATATATTCATCCATAATATAGCTTCATATTGACGCACTTCCTCACTTCGTGATTCTGAAAGTAATAACGATGCTAAATCAAGAATTCTACTGGTCATATCGGCACGCTCAATATTTCTTCCCAAACGAATAAATCGGTAGGGATGATTATGACTCATGTACCCTGACAACAACCCGGTAAAACGTTGGCAACTTCTAATTATTTCTTTAAGAAACAAGACGCGCTGCCTTCGATTGACCACTGTTTCTAGATTATTTTTAGCGAACAAATACATTTCATTGACTTGTTCCCAAGCTTCATCCGGTAATAACTCTCTAGACGTTCTTATATTTTCTCTGGCAGCACTGAGTGAAGATATCAACGATCCTGAAAAGGTGTAATCCGCTAGAAGAAAACGCGTTATATTACGTTCATTAGCAAGCGAGTATTTTTGAGAGAACTCTTCCTGGGAAGCATTAATCATAATTAATTGCTGCCAACCCATTTCAACACCTTTGGGTAAGTCCATTAACAAATTCATGTGGACATTTACCAATCTGGCTATATTTTCTGTCCGCTCCAAATATCGAGCTAACCAATAGAGACGTTCTGCTGAGCGAGATAACATTAGCTACCCTCCATATTGATAATCCAGGTGTCTTTACTACCCCCACCTTGTGATGAATTAACCACCAAAGAACCTTTCTTTAAAGCCACGCGTGTCAAACCACCAGCAGTTACAAATGTATTTTTTCCTTGTAAAATAAAAGGACGTAAATCAATATGGCGCGGTTCTAACTTGCCTTTGCACAGAGTTGGTGCGGTTGAAATTGACAGAGTGGGCTGGCCAATATAATTCCTTGGATCTTTCAAGATAATCTTTCTAAAATCTTCTACTTCTTTTGCGGTTGAATGGGGACCAACTAACATACCGTAACCACCTGATTCATTTGCCGGCTTTACAACCAGTTCTGAAAGATGCTCCAAAACGTATGCTAAATCATCAGGATTACTGCATAAATAAGTAGGGACATTCGGTAATATCGGCTCTTCATTTAAATAAAAACGAATCATTTCTGGCACATAGGCATAGACAACCTTGTCATCTGCGACTCCGGCGCCAGGAGCATTTGCTAGCGCTACGTTACCTGCTTTCCAGGCACGCATTAACCCTCTTACTCCCAGTGTTGAATCAGGCCGAAAAACTTCTGGATCTAAAAAATCATCATCAATACGACGATAAATTACATCAATTTTTTCTAAACCATTTATAGTCTTCATGTAGACACAATCGTCATCATTAACAATTAAGTCGTTACCTTCAACTAATTGCGCACCAATTTGTTGCGCTAAATAGGCATGCTCAAAATAAGCAGAATTATAAATACCAGGGGTCAAGACAGCATAAGTGCATTTATCAGATTGATTAGGTGCAATTGATGACAACATATCGAGTAAATGTGTAGGGTAATCATCTATAGGTAAAACATCGATATCTTGTAATAGTTCTGGAAAAACTCGCTTAGTAATAACTCTATTTTCTAACATGTAAGAAACACCTGATGGTACACGTAAGTTATCTTCCAAGACGTACATAACACCATCTTTATCACGCACCAAATCAGTACCACAAATATTAGCCCAGACATTATGTCGTGGTTTTACACCTATACATTCTTTTCGAAAATTTTTTGAACTACTAATGATCTCAGCAGGCATTTTTCCAGCCTTAATAAACTCTTGATCACCATAAACATCACTAATAAAGAGATTTAATGCAGTTAGTCTTTGCTTTAAACCCTTGTCAATTATTTTCCATTCTCTGGCATCAATGATTCGAGGTATGATGTCGAAGGGCCAAGCACGATCTATATTTCCCTCTTCACTATAAACAGTGAAGCTAATACCCATTTCAATGATCGCTAGTTCAGCAGCGACCTTTCTTTTATCAATATCCTCCTTTTTAAGAGAGTCTAGATATTGACATAATTGATGGCTAACAGCTCTTGACTGAAATTCAGAACACATCAACTCATCATATGCAGTATCAGTTCTATAGTTTTTCCAAATTGATTTCATGGCGATCACATTACATTTAATTTAATCTTATAAATATTCATGCACAAATAATGCCAATTCAATTATAGATTGATTTGAATAAACCAATATTAAGGGCTTTTGTCTATCCAAGTAGTAAGGCCTTGAGTTTCTTTTGTCGCCAATGATATTTCTCGTAAAAAACAGAATAAACCAAGGATTAGGCTTAACATTGCCACAATGAAAAGTATTGAAATGATCAATGAAAAATCGATATTGAATTCAACAGCAATAAAAAATGAAGCAATTGTTAGACAAACACATAAAATTGCGTAGGTACACAAACTTACCGAGCGTCTTATCCAAAGAATGCGCTTGGAAATAGTTTTAATTTCGTGCAGAGTACCTAATGACATTTCGTGAACTTTTAATTCACTTAACTTACGATAACGATCAATCGATCGTGCTAAACGATTTGTTAGAACACCTAAAATGGATCCTATACCTGTTATTAAAAATACAGGTGCAACTGCATCACGGATGGCATTTGTTACGTTAGGGATATCAGCAAGAGAAATCATTACACTTAAATTATTTGGCAAAAAATAGATTCATAAAAGCTGTGTTTATAGGTTGGTGTTTTGATAGTCCATTTCATCTAGAAAAATAGTTAATGGCTCCTAAAAGCGGAGTACGCGGATTCAATGAAAGCTTTATAGATACTTTATCAAGTAAGGCATTAAAGCGACCCTTAGCTTTAAAGGCATCAATAAACACACCATCTTGTAATGCCGTAACAATCTTCGGACAGATACCTCCACCAATGAAAACCCCACCGGTTGACAATGATTTTAATGTTAGATTACCGGTTTCAGCACCTAATATTTCGACAAAAAGTCTTAATGTTTCTACACAGGCTTTATCGGCACCCTCAATACCTAATTGAGAAATTATGGCGTTTCTATCGACGACATCATTGGCCTGAGGAACAAATATAGAAGGTTCAGCAATTTTCATAGCACAAATAAAATCATACAAATGGCTAAAGCCATCACCAGAAAGTATGCGCTCATAACTGACATGATCTGGAAATATTGCTCTAAGGTAATCTAATAAAAAATCTTGATTCTTATTTACTGGTGCAAAATCGGTGTGACCTCCTTCAGTAGCAATCGGTTGATGACTGTTGCCATCCCAAAATAATAGCGCTTGACCTAACCCAGTTCCTGGTGCAATAACCGCAATATTGCCTATTTCAGCTTCTCCATTAGGATTTAATTCAAGTAATTCATTCTCGGATAAATGCAACATGCCTAACGCCATTGCTTCCAAATCATTTAGTAATTTGACTTGCGCACCATGGAATTTCGTTTTTAAACTCTCAGCCTCAAGCAGCCAAGGTAAGTTAGTTGTTTGACAACGCTGATTTATTATGGGACCAGCAATGCCAAAACAGGCTGAATTTATTGAGTGATCCTTAGGTAAAAAAACATCCAGAACATCATTGAAAGCTAAAAACTGTTGACTAAGAAAAACTTGTTCTTTTAGACAGATCAAACGACCACTTTTGTCTTCTTCCAAAAGCGATAAAACAGTCTTTGTTCCGCCTATGTCACCCGCTAATATCACTATAATCTCCTTTATGATTGTCAGTATGTTGTATTAACACATTAAAGAAAGCTCTAGCTACTTGTTGTGCTGACAACCTATAAAAACTTTGCTGGGCTAATGAAAGATTCTCTTTGTATGATACACAATTCGTACTGCGTGTTTGTTGCCCAATGAGATTTATTGCTCTATCAACAATATCATCTAAAGATATCACGTATTCTCTATGCCCTAAACCACCCTCTATGAAAACAGAATCTAATACCTTTAATGCTTCCACAGTCAATTGTCGATGAACAGGTGATTGAATTTTATTCAGAAGATGACTAATATGCAATTTAAAGCTCTGTTCACCTGCAGTCATCTGGGATAAAATGTGCTCACTATTTATTATATTTTTTTTATTTGTTTCTGGACCTATGATTAACCCTTGGCAATGATGCAAAACATTCCAAATACTTGTAAAAAAAGCCTGATTTTCTCTACCAAAACTTCCTTGTAGCTCTCTCCATTCATACCAATCAACTGTTTTCAATTGATTATCACAAGAACTTTTATATTCAAAGCTATACGGTAGATCTAAAGAGTCTTGTAACAATCTATATTCTTCTAGAGAGGTCTTTAATTTTTGAGCTAGTTGATAGGGTGAAATAGACAGGATTTCATAGAATGCCTGCTCTAAAGTTACACAATTAGATTTGCGTTGTTGTTTAATAATAATTAATTCGAGGACCTGCCCGATTCGTATTGTATAGATATCGCTAAATAACTCAGGGTTAGACTTAATTAACATCCCTAAATATAAAATTAATTCTTGGATAAGAATAATCCGACTGGCATCTTGATTATTATAGATTCTAATCAACTCTAATATTTCGAAAGAATCCGTGGGACGTGTTAATGTTGATTTTCTACTATAATATCTCCCTAATGATATAGCATGTTGACGTACTAAAAGTTCTGTAGCAGCCTGCTCAAGGTTAATATCATATTTACCTAACAAACCAGCGCAACGTCTAACGATCGGCCAAATATGCTGATCGCCTGCACGCTCATAGACTTCATCAAGCAAATTTCGTACGGTAGCCATACCATCAACTGAGGCAGTTAATTGAGTATCATAATTAAGTCCATATCGATTATTTAGAAAGGTGAGTACTTCAAGTTGCGCATAAAGATTAGGGTTGTTTTTTAATTGCTCGATGAGAGCTTCATCACTCATTACTGACCAAGCATCTACAGTCCAACTATTTAATGATCTAGAAGCCTTGTCACTATTGGCTAATACGTAAAGAAAGGGGCGATTAAACTCTTCCCAAGATGCTTTTGAAAACTTAAAATCATGAAGATAGTTAATTTTTTCATGGTTGGATGTATGTGAAAAATCCAAAATTGTCCCTATCTGCAGAGGGATACCTTGGAAATAACCTTGTTGTAATTCTTTAAGAAAGGCGATGATAATATCTCCATCTCGGCCATCCAACATATTCTTTTTTATATTTATTACAAATAACGGATTACCTTCCCTATCCCAATGTTTATAAATATAAGACAATTCGAGACGTAAACGTTCAACAAGCAATCGGTTATCCATCGCTAAATAGAAACCTTTTTGACTAAGACATTGCGGCAAGAAGAGTAAATGTTCGCCTGCCAATTTATAAATTTTTGAGGTCGCTAGGGTGCGTAATTGTCTTAACGGTCGGCCTGTTAGCCCTATACGATCATTTCGTCCAACATGCGTGTATGCCTCCGCTAATTCACTAGCTTCTCTTATCTGTATCGGTGCGATTTCAGCAAGCGTTTGCGTATCAATACCGTATTTTGTTAAGTTATCCTTAACCTCTTGATCTT
>Ga0192647_102316_pt1 | contig 11909 bp, 10 predicted proteins | sample LauGreFa1BDMLBSN_2_FD_133046 | JGI IMG/M metagenome (GOLD analysis project Ga0192647, IMG submission 133046) | Freshwater lake microbial communities from Lake Michigan, USA - Fa13.BD.MLB.SN - reassembly | ecosystem: Environmental > Aquatic > Freshwater > Lake | place: Lake Michigan, USA...
ACTTTTAGTTACTTAACTGAGATTACTGTATATGTTACTGTAAATATTGTCGACTGTTACTGTATTTTAGTGCATTTCGCTGGACAATAAAAAACCCGCTAAGCCATATAACTTGCGGGTTTTTGTACTTCGTCGGCTCTCTTAAAACCTTTAAATGGTACCGGCGGCCGGATTTGAACCGGCACGACTTTCGTCACCACCCCCTCAAGATGGCGTGTCTACCAATTTCACCACGTCGGCTTAAACTTGATTACTTCTTTATAAAAATACTTAGCCACCAACTTCAGAAGAAGCTTTTTAGCTATTTTACTGTCTTCATTTCTTCAGCTTTAGGCACTTGAGTATCTTTTATCTCGGCACCTTTCACTGGTTCAACAACCTTTACTTCAGGGATATCTTCAGCATTAATAGCGGGTACTGTAGACACTGAATCAACGGCTGCTTGACCCTGTAACTGGGGAACACCGGCCGTTTCTTCTTTAACATCTGATGAACTCATTAAATCAAAAGCAACACCCTTATGACCATTTATGATCGCAAGACCCAAGCTGGTTATAAAAAATAACGTCGCTAGAATGGCTGTAGCTCTAGACAAAAAAGAAGCTGCGCCCTGTGCACCAAAAACAGAGCCCGCTGATCCAGTTCCAAAAGCGGCGCCGGCATCGGCCCCTTTACCTTGCTGCATTAATATTAAACCAATAATACCTAAACCCAGCAACACATGAATAACAATAATTACCTGATACATGAATGTCTAAACTGCTCTAAATCGAGTTAAAAATCTTTAAAAAGGATTCCGCATCCAACGAAGCCCCACCTATTAAGCCGCCATCTATATCCGGCATTGCAAACAAACCTTTTGCATTCTCCGGTTTTGCACTTCCGCCGTATAAAATTTGTATTTTATCTGCAATAGCTTGATCTTTAGCTGCAATGTACTGGCGTATATAAAAATGAACTTCCTGAGCCTGTTCATCACTTGCTGTTTTTCCAGTACCTATCGCCCAAACAGGCTCATATGCAATAACTGCAGAATTAAAAGCTGTTATACCTACCAAATTAATGACAGCATCAAGCTGCTCATTGATCACTTCAAACGTTTGATCTTGTTCGCGCTGCTCTAGCGTTTCTCCCACACATAAAATTGGGGTAATATTTTGCTCTAGTGCTTGACTAAAACGTGCAGCAACCGATTCGTTGGTGTCTCCGTAAAAACTACGTCTTTCTGAATGCCCTACAAGAGCATATTTGCAATTGAACTCTTTCAGCATAGATGCGGATATTTCTCCAGTAAAAGCACCTGAAGATTTATCTGCAATATTTTGCGAGCCCAATGCTAATGCGGTACCTTTAACCAATTCACTAACACTTGGTAAGTAAACATAGGGAACACAGATTGCAATATCTGCTTTGTTTGAATCTAACCCAGAAATAATGCCTTTTGCAAGTAACTCAGAACTTGCAAGAGTTCCATTCATTTTCCAATTTCCGACCACCAGAGACCGACGCATTAACATAACTCCTACTAGAACCAAACTGCACATGATATAGCCAAATAACCACTAATTCAAGCACCTATTACTTTCTTAACATCTTCAGCCAATTGCTGTGCGTAATTATTAACCAAGCCTGCATCTTCTCCTTCAACCATAACGCGGATTAAGGGTTCCGTTCCTGATGCCCTTAGTAATACCCTTCCTTTATTACCTAGTTTTTCTTCAACCGCACGCACTGACTTTAAAATATTTTCATTACCATCCAGGTTAACCGTTTTAATTGTTTTAATATTAATCAAAACCTGAGGATATTTTTGCATTCCTGACTTTAATTCATGTAGAGTTTTTCCACTGTCATGCATTTCAGCCATTACCTGCAAAGCAGCAATTATTCCGTCGCCGGTCGTGGTTCTGTCTAAACAAATAATATGTCCTGAGTTTTCTCCCCCCAATATTCCTTTATGATCATTCATCATTTCCATAACATAACGATCACCCACTTTAGCTCTCAATAAACTAAGCCCCATCTCTTTAAGGCCATGCTCCATGCCCAAGTTAGTCATTAAAGTGCCAACAACTGGGCCCGACATCTGCCCTGCATCTAATCTGGATTTTGCAATAATATAGATCAGTTCATCGCCATCAACAATTTCACCTTTATGATCAACCATAACAAGTCGATCACCATCACCATCCAATGCAATTCCAAAATCTGCCTGATTTGCCATTACTGCCGCAACCAACTGTTCAGGCTTAGTCGCACCACACTGATCATTTATATTAAGGCCATTAGGCTCGGCGCCTATTACAATTACCTGGGCTCCTACTTCCCTGAAAACATGAGGGGCAATGTGATAAGTCGCTCCATGAGCACAGTCAACAACTATCTTCATGCCGCTAAATTCAAAACGTGTCGGAATACTAGCCTTACAAAACTCAATATAACGTCCTGATGCATCAACCAAGCGCTTTGCCTTACCCAATTTAGCTGACTCAGCCGTAGTCATTGGTGAATCAATATAGCTTTCAATCTTACCCTCTATATCATCAGGTAACTTAGTGCCTTGTACCGAAAAAAACTTTATGCCATTGTCATAATAGGGGTTGTGGGAGGCACTTATAACGATACCCGCTTTTGCTCTTAATGTTCGTGTTAAATAAGCAACACCCGGTGTAGGCATAGGACCGAGTAAGCGAGTATCAACGCCAGCTGCTGAAAGCCCTGCTTCTAAAGCCGATTCGAACATATAGCCCGATATACGCGTATCTTTACCCACCAACACAAAACCATGTCCTTCATTGGCGAACACCTTTCCTGCCGCCCAGCCCAATTTTAATAAAAAATCTGCCGTGATGGGCGCTTCACCTACTTTTCCCCTGATACCATCTGTTCCAAAATACTTTCTTGACATACTAATAACTCTCGTCTTCTGGATATTAATAAAGCTTTTTCGCAATTTTTTACATTAAACTTTGCAAAAAAAAGGAGAGGTATTAGCCTCTCCTTTAAAATCTATCGTTACAATTTTTAGCCTTGCTCAGCAGTATTTCCAATTGGTTTATCTGCTTTTTTGTCATCCATGGCTTTTATTTCATCAACCTTAATATTACCACTTGAGGGCTTATCATCATCCCAGCCTTTAGGATCTCTTACGGGCTTACGAGCCATCAGATCATCAATTTGATATTTGTCGATGGTCTCGTATTTCATCAATGCTGCAGCCATAGCATGAAGAATATCAATATTTTCTTTTAACAGTCTCTCTGCACGCTCGTAATTTCTATCTATGAAAGAACGAATTTCTTCATCAATGGTATGCGAGGTTTCTTCAGCTACTTTTTTATGCTGAGTCACTGAACGACCGAGAAATACCTCACCTTCTTCTTCACTATAAGATAATGGACCAAGACGTTGCGACAATCCCCACTTAGTCACCATGTTTCTCGCCAACTCAGTAGCTCGTTCAATATCATTAGAAGCACCTGTACTTACTTGCTCCCAACCAAAAACTACTTCTTCGGCAATTCGTCCACCATATAGGCTAGAAATCATACTATCCAGTTTTTGTTTACTGGCACTATACTGATCTCTCTCAGGTAAAAACATGGTAACACCTAAAGCTCGACCTCTAGGCATAATACTGACTTTGTAAACAGGATCATGTTCAGGCACCAATTTGCCAACAATCGCATGGCCGGCTTCATGATAAGCCGTCATGGTTTTTTCTTTTTCATCCATCACCATGGTGTGTCTTTCAGCACCCATGATCAATTTATCTTTAGCTTTTTCCAAATCAGACATATTGACAACGCGCTTATTCATTCTTGCGGCAAACAAAGCGGCTTCATTGATTAAATTAGCCAAATCTGCTCCAGAAAATCCTGGAGTTCCTTGAGCTATATATTTAATAATGACATCATCATCGGATGGAACCTTTTTCATATGGACCGCAAGTATTTGCTCACGTCCTTTAACATCAGGCAAACCTACGGTTACCTGACGATCAAATCTTCCTGGACGCAACAGCGCTTTATCCAATACATCTGGACGATTTGTCGCCGCTATAACGATAATACCTTCATTACCTTCAAAACCATCCATTTCAACCAATAACTGATTTAATGTCTGTTCGCGTTCATCATTTCCGCCACCTAAACCAGCACCACGTTGGCGCCCAACAGCATCAATTTCATCAATAAAAATAATACAAGGCGCATGTTTTTTAGCTTGCTCAAACATATCACGAACACGAGATGCACCAACACCTACAAACATTTCTACAAAATCTGAGCCCGAAATAGTAAAAAAAGGCACCTTAGCTTCACCGGCAATTGCTCTAGCTAACAACGTTTTTCCTGTTCCAGGAGGACCAATCATCAAAGCGCCTCGTGGAATCTTACCACCTAATTTTTGATATTTAGCTGGGTCTCTAAGAAAATCAACCATTTCCACAACTTCTTCTTTAGCCTCATCACAACCAGCCACATCAGCGAATGTTACCTTAATCTGATCTTCTTCAAGCATTCTTGCTTTACTTTTACCAAAGCTCATAGCACCTCGACCTCCAGCACCACCGCCTTGCATTTGACGCATAAAGAACACCCAAACAGCAATCAGTAATAACATCGGACCAAACGATATTAATAATTGCATAAGCATGGAGGGTTGCTCAGGTGGAACCGCTTTTATATCGACGCCATTCGCCAATAAGTCGTCAATCAAATGTGGGTCGTTAGGTGCATACGTCTTAAACAACTGGCCGACTTGCGTCTTACCCTTGATGATATGCTCATCAATCATTACCTGTTGAATTTGACCGGCCTTCACCGACTCTAGGAATTGTGAATAGGATAAAGCTGAGTCAGCTCTATCTCCTTGTGAGCCAAAATTATTAAAAAGGGACATCAATACTATTGCAATGACCACCCACAGGATTATATTTTTCATCATATCATTCACAGAAACACCCTAGGCCCAAAAGGCTCCCGGTTTAAAAAAACTGATTAATTATATCAGAAGTTGCCTTTCCTGACTGTCGTTATTTATCTGGAAAACACTAAACGGTTAGCAATTTCCTCATATTGGCAATATAAGGACTGCATAACGCTATTTAAACCCTTTAGCTAAAATATAAACTTCATTACTTCGTGGCCTTGATGCTTTTGGCTTTCTGATAATTACTTTTGTAAAGTTATGCTCAATCTCTGAGTATAGCGTTTCAAAACCTTCACCATGAAATAACTTAACCAAAAAGCTTCCATCTTTTGTTAGAACAGTTTTTGCAGTATCTAAAGCCAACTCACCCAAATAAATAGCACGCGGTTGATCTACACCTTTGTTGCCACTCATATTTGGCGCCATATCAGACATAACCAGATTAACAGGTAGCCCTTGCAAAGTGCTATAAAGTCGCTCCATGACCGATTCTTCTCGAAAATCACCTTGAATAAAATCTACTCCCTCCAAGGAATCCATCGGCAAAATATCTAGTGCAATAAGTTTATTTTTTTTACCCAACAACTGCCTAGCAAACTGTGACCAACCACCCGGCGCAGCACCTAAATCAACTATATTCATACCAGGCTTAATAAGCTGATCTTTTTCTTGAATTTCTTTTAATTTAAAAACTGCTCGAGACCGATAGCCTTGTGCTTGAGCCATTTTGACATACTCATCCTCAAAATGTTCTGCCATCCAACGACTGCTGCTTTTACTTCGACCCATAATCTGTTGTATAGTGTGTTGTGATTTTTTAATTTAGGAATAATGCGTGAACGCTGCAAATAAGAAAAAACTTCGAGCTGAAGCTCATAGTCTAAAACCCGTAGTTATGATTGGACAATCAGGACTTACAGATGCTGTTTTAGCAGAGCTTGAGCTAGCACTAAATACACACGAATTGCTAAAAGTAAAAATCCGCGCAGAACGTGAGGATCGCAAATTAATTACTGAAAAAATATGCGCGAACTCAGGTGCGGAGCTGATTCAATCGATTGGACAAATAGCTGTTATTTATCGACTAAACCCCAATAAATAAAACATTAATTAACAAGGGGGAGGAAAATAACTACTTTTCTTTCGCCTGAGTTAAATGTATTTAATGGCGATAATTTCATAATCAACATCACCACCCGGCGCTTTAACTGTAACAACGTCCTCAACCTCTTTACCAATTAATGCCCGCGCAATCGGTGATCCGACCGAAATTCGACCTTCTTTTATACTCGCCTCATCTTCACCGACGATCTGATATATAACTCTTTTTTCAGACTCAACGTCTTCAATTTCTACCGTTGCGCCAAATACCACTCTACCATTGGCATCAACTTTAGTAATATCGATTATTTGCGCATTTGCAAGCTTACTTTCAATTTCAGCTATTCGTCCTTCGGCAAAACTCTGTTGCTCCTTCGCGGCATGATATTCCGCATTTTCCTTTAAATCACCATGGGCACGTGCAGTTGCAATGGATGCAATAATACGCGGACGTACGACTGACCTTAACTCATCCAACTCTACACGTAATTTTTCCGCGCCTGTAACAGTAAGAGGCACCTTGTTCATATTCTAAGCTCCATTAATAAATTTCTGAACTAAGGTCACTCCGGACAAAGAATAATTTAATCAATGCGGAGCACCTTAATTTCTTCAAATCAAGTTTTGTGTAGATCTTGCAAGCAATTCACATCACCTGCATCTAATTTACCTAATGCGAAACAAGCAGCACGTGCACCAGCCATAGTAGTGTAATAAGCCACCCTATGTTGCAAAGCCTCTCTTCGCATAGTAAAAGAATCTGAAATTGCTTTTTTTCCCTCGGTTGTATTGATAATAAACTGTATCTGATCATTTTTAATCATATCAACAGTATTAGGTCGACCTTCATTAACCTTATAGACCACCTCACAAGGAATACCTGCCTCCTTAAGAAACTTTGCAGTACCTCCTGTTGCGACAATCTCATACTTTTTATCTACCAACATTCTGGCAATATCTGGCGCCTTGGCTTTATCAGCATCACGAATACTGATAAGTACTTTTCCACTATCATTCAAATTCACACCAGCGGCCCGCTGTGACTTGGCAAAAGCTTCTCCAAAAGTATTGCCAACTCCCATCACTTCACCCGTTGATTTCATTTCAGGACCTAATAAAGGATCAACGCCTGGAAACTTTACAAAAGGAAAAACGGCTTCCTTAACCGAATAATAACTTGGAATACGTTCTTCAGTAACACCTTGCTGCGCTAAAGTTTGTCCAACCATGACACGTGCTGCAATTTTTGCCAAAGCGTAACCAGTTGCTTTGGAGACAAAAGGTGCCGTTCGCGAAGCTCTTGGATTAACCTCTAAAACATAAATATCTTCGCCTTGAATCGCAAACTGGGTATTCATTAACCCTCTTACGCCTAAAGCCTCTGCCATTTTTGCTACTTGAACACGTAACTTATCTTGTATTTCTGGCGCCAAGTCATATGGCGGCAATGAACAGGCAGAATCACCTGAGTGAACGCCAGCTTGCTCGATATGCTCCATCAAACCGCCAATTAAAACACGTTCGCCGTCATAAATAGCATCAACATCCATTTCCACCGCATCATCAAGAAAGCGATCAAGCAATACGGGCGCATCATTAGAAACACTGACAGCTTCTTTCATATATCGCTGTAAGCCTTCTTCATTGAACACAATCTCCATACCACGCCCTCCGAGAACATATGAAGGCCTTACAACCAAAGGATAACCTAGTTCTTTTGCAGCAGTCACAGCTTGTTCAACTGATCGGGCTGTAGCATTTGGCGGTTGTTTTAAGTCAAGTCTTTCCAACAATTTCTGGAATCGCTCACGATCCTCGGCTAAATCAATCGAATCTGGCGATGTTCCAATAATTGGCACCCCCGCAGCTTCCAGAGCGCGAGCAAGTTTCAATGGCGTTTGTCCACCGTATTGAACAATAACACCCTTAGGCTTTTCAATATGGACAATTTCTAAAACATCTTCCAGAGTTAATGACTCAAAATATAAACGGTCTGAAGTATCAAAGTCGGTTGAAACAGTTTCAGGATTACAATTAATCATGATAGTTTCATAGCCATCTTCACGTAACGCCAAGGCTGCATGAACACAACAATAATCAAACTCTATACCCTGACCAATTCGATTAGGACCGCCACCAAGAATTATAATTTTTTCTTTATCTGAAACCCTTGCCTCACATTCTTCTTCATATGTTGAATACAAATAAGCGGTATCAGATGAAAATTCAGCTGCGCAAGAGTCAATGCGCTTATACACTGGACGTATGTTTTGCTTATGCCTCACATTACGTACTTCAATTTCAGAGGCATCCAGCAATTTTGCTATACGTAAATCTGAAAACCCTTTACGCTTTAACTTATAAAGCTCACCATCCTTCAATGTTGATAAGGTTTTAGTCGCCAATGATTGTTCAGTAATAATTAGATCTTCAATTTGCGCTAAAAACCATGGATCAATTTTGGAAGCCTCATGAACCTCACTTAATGTCATCCCGCTTCTAAAGGCATCGGCAACATATAACAACCGATCGGGTCCTGGATGACGCATTTCCCTGTGCATTTTTTCTTTAGCGTCATCTGCATTCAAATCAACTATTTCATCAAGACCGCTAATACCTATTTCCAAACCGCGCAACGCTTTTTGAAGTGATTCTTGAAAAGTACGGCCAATCGCCATAATTTCACCGACCGACTTCATTTGTGTCGTTAACCGATCATCAGCTTGTGGGAATTTTTCAAAAGTAAAACGAGGTACTTTAGTAACCACATAATCAATTGTCGGCTCAAATGATGCGGGAGTCGCTCCACCCGTAATTTCATTTTTCAACTCATCTAACGTATAACCAACCGCTAATTTAGCTGCTACTTTGGCAATTGGAAAACCTGTAGCTTTAGAGGCTAACGCAGAAGATCGAGAGACCCTAGGGTTCATTTCAATAACAATCATACGTCCATCAACTGGATTAATTGCTACTTGAACATTAGATCCCCCCGTATCAACACCAATCTCACGGAGCACCGCCAAAGACACATTTCGTAAAATTTGATATTCTTTGTCAGTTAATGTCTGAGCCGGTGCTACTGTAATTGAATCACCGGTATGCACACCCATTGGATCAAAATTTTCAATTGAACAAACAATAATGCAATTATCCTTAGAATCTCGAACCACTTCCATTTCATATTCTTTCCAACCCAATACGGACTCTTCAATCAATAACTCATTAGTCGGCGATAAATATAATCCACGCTCGCAAATTTCAACAAACTCTTCCTTATTATAAGCAATACCTCCTCCACTTCCGCCCATGGTAAAAGAAGGACGAATGACAGTCGGATAGCCAACTTCTTTCTGCGCAGCCATCGCCTCTTCCATAGAGTGGGCCGTTTTTGATTTTGCGACTTCGTATCCAATTCGTCTCATGGCATCATTGAATAACTGACGGTCCTCAGCTTTATTAATAGCTTCTTTCGTCGCGCCAATCATTTCAACATTATATTTTGCCAAAATACCATGCGCATCAAGATCTAGCGCACAGTTCAATGCTGTTTGCCCACCCATGGTTGGCAATAATGCATCGGGGCGTTCTTTTGCAATAATTTTTTCTACTGTTTGCCAATCAATAGGCTCGATATAAACAGCATCTGCCATATCAGGATCAGTCATAATAGTAGCGGGATTGGAGTTTACCAGAATAACGCGATAACCTTCTTCCCTTAGGGCCTTGCAGGCTTGAGTGCCTGAGTAATCGAACTCACAGGCTTGACCAATAACGATTGGCCCAGCACCCAATAATAAAATAGATTTTATGTCGGTTCTTTTTGGCATTTTATGATTTTCTAGTCTATTTATTGTTTGCTTGCATCATTCATCATAAGGATGAAGTCATCAAATAAAGATTCCACATCATTTGGACCGGGGCTGGCCTCAGGATGTCCTTGAAAACTCATGGCTTGGCAATCTGTTCGCTTAATACCCTGCAAACTGCCATCGAATAAAGACCGATATGTCGCGATTAAATTATCTGGCAAACTAGCCTCATTAACAGAGAAACCATGGTTTTGACTACTAATCATTACACGCCCGGTAGCAATTTCCAGTACAGGGTGATTAGCACCATGATGACCAAACTTCATCTTTTCAGTTTTTGCACCACTCGCTAAAGCTAATAATTGATGCCCCAGGCAAATGCCAAATACTGGCATTTTACTATCCAGAATTGTTTTAATGGCTTCTATCGCATAAACACAAGGCTCTGGATCTCCTGGTCCATTTGATAAAAATACACCATCGGGCTTCAGGGCCATTACAACTGCTGCTGATGTAGTTGCTGGCACAACCGTTACTCGACAACCCCGACTCACAAGCAATCTGAGAATATTTCTTTTGATACCAAAATCGTAGGCGACTACATGCTTAGATAAATTCTCACCTTGTTCATAGCCATTTTGTAAAGTCCAAGTACTTTCTGTCCATTCATACGATTCTGAAACCGTTACTTCCTTGGCCAAATCCATGCCCTTTAATCCGGGAAAACTTTCAATTGCTCTTTTTGCGGTATCTTCAGAAATAGACTCGCCGGCCATAATGCAACCTCGCTGCGCGCCCTTATCACGCAACAGACGAGTTAATTTTCTGGTATCTATGTCAGCTATAGCGACCACTTTATTATCTAACAAATACTGTTGCAGCGTTTTTTCACTGCGCCAGTTACTCGCCAATAGTGGCAAATCCCTTATCACTAAACCACTAACAAAAACCCCGGCAGATTCATCATCTTCGCTATTGGCTCCAACATTGCCAATATGCGGATAGGTTAAAGTAACAATTTGACGTGCGTAAGAAGGATCACTAAGAATTTCCTGATACCCCGTCATAGCGGTATTAAAAACCACTTCACCTACAGAACAGCCGTCAGCACCTATTGAGACACCATGGAATACCGTCCCATCTTCTAACACCAATATTGCAGACTTAGCCAAACACGTTACCTCATATGTACAAAACGGAATGGGTTCCTAAAGAACTCATTCCGTCATAGAAAATTAAACTGTACCACTATACAAAATTATACCACTTTGGTCATTAACAATTTTTAAAACTCCTAACAATGTCTCTTGGCTTATTTTCAAATTGCCCACCTAGATTCCGCATCAATTTCGTCCTAAATATCAATTTATCTGACACAAAACCCAAGCTCTAAAATTACCGTTAGTCGTTTAACTTAATCACCAACGTTTTATTTTTTCTTAAATAATGTCTATCAAATTCATCTGTACCTTAAATGAATTGATGACTATAGATTTAATTCTATCCAACTTAGTTAAAATATTTAGTTAAGGCTCATTTTTTTCACTTTCAATATAACCACTTACATTGAGTATCTGACCTTCCGGTTTTAGCAAGGCATAAGCCAATGGCATAAACACTGTCAATTGAGGTATCACAGGTATTTGTATAGCTTTTCCTACCACTAATGCAAGTGCATTATTCAACCAAGGTTTGTTCGAACTTGCTTGTTGCAAAATAAATTTATAAGCATCTTCATCGATAATAATTGCAAAATTGTCCATCCATACCTCAATTGATTCTGCCTCACCAAATAATTGTGTATGCACATAGACTTTTCGCGCATCGAGATCTAAATCAAAATCTTTTAATTCTGCAATCCCCTTGAGTTTGTAATTAACGACCCATAAAATCATTGCCTTGGGCGTCCACTTAATTGCTATTTTTATTAAACTCGTTAAGAAATTCATTATTATTAACCTTTATTCGTTACGTTATGGCTTTATCACCATCATTAGACAATAAAAAACCCGCTAGACCATGTAGTCTGCAGGCTTATTGTACTTCTATGAATCTTAATAAATA
>Ga0192647_102322_pt1 | contig 11892 bp, 10 predicted proteins | sample LauGreFa1BDMLBSN_2_FD_133046 | JGI IMG/M metagenome (GOLD analysis project Ga0192647, IMG submission 133046) | Freshwater lake microbial communities from Lake Michigan, USA - Fa13.BD.MLB.SN - reassembly | ecosystem: Environmental > Aquatic > Freshwater > Lake | place: Lake Michigan, USA...
TCCAATTTTTATTTGTGAATTCTTTATTCATTATATTCAAAAATTCCTTTTCAGTATGAATTTCAGATTTTTTACAACCAATACCGGTATAAAATATTAGCATTTATAAATTTTAATCTCAAATATTTAAGTTAATTATGAATATTAATTAGTTTTTATAAATACATATTATAAATGAAAATTACTCATACACTTGTAGTAATGTTTATTGGCAGTTTCATAATACAATACTTTTTAATGTCTGCTGTCATGGTAGAAAAAACATCAGATATAACAAACAGTGTTGGTAAGGCATATATGGCTGTAATAATGGGTATCAGTATGTTATTTTTGGAAGTAATGATGCATGACCATCAATATGACGTATGTAGTACGAAATTATATTTTGGCTTAACCGTAGGATTGGTATTATTTATCTATTTATATAGAAAACAAGTAGCTATTAAAGACAAACAATATTTAGAAGGCATGATTGAACATCATTCAATGGCGCTTTTAACAAGTAAGGAAATATTGAAGAAAACAGATGACTATAATATTGCCAAATTGGCCAAAAATATCATTGAAGCGCAAGAAAATGAGATTAAAATTATGCGTAGTTTACTTAATAAACAATAATAAATAATAATAAATAATACTAAATAATACTTAGTATACTTAAATTATTGTATGATTAATATATAAGAATCATACAATGTCAGCTGTAAATGAAAATATCAATAATAATTTTTTTTCCTTTTTATCATGCGTAATGGCCAGATTGGCATATTTAAAAATGCCAGAAGTATTTCAAAAATATACATTAATAATGGATACAATTCCTGATAAAATAATAAATTCTATTAAACAACTTAAAAACCAAGATGATATTTTTAACGATGAATCCATATTTTCAAATATGGAAGAGCAATATTTTAAACAAATAGGCAAAGATAAATTTATAGACATTATAAAATTAGAATTACCACAAAAAATAAATAAAATTATGACTACAAAAATAACTAATTTACAAACAATTAAAAATAATAATGTTAAAATTATTGAAATTACTGATTCTAATGAAAATAAAGCATTTGTTATTGCCGATAAAAAATTAAACTCTATTTTTGTTCTTTTTAGAGGTACAGAAAGTATGAAGGCTAGCGCGTCTTGGTTAAATCTTTTTAGAGATTTTCCTACAAAACCTTGTAGCAATTCTAAAAATAAGTTTTTGACTGGAATATTTAAATTATGTATTGAAAATATACATACTATATATTATTCTGTATGCTATTTAGCAAATGATTTTTTACAATCAAAATCGAAGAATTCGGTCAAAATTTTTACAACAGGACATTCACTTGGTGGCGGTTTGACAACTATATTTTCCTATTTATGGTTAGGTTTAAAATATGAGAATATTGAAAAGATTGCCTCTAATATTAGTGATAAGATAGTATGTGTTTCCTTGGCAAGCCCACGCGTTTTTAATGAATTTATGGTTAATAATGATTTTTATAATTTATTAAATAAAAATAAAATTATGTACAGGCGAATTGTTACAAAAGGTGATTCATTTACGACACAACCCTTTTATTTAAAACATCCAATAAATGATAATTCATATTCTTATTGTAATCAAACTAATTTTAAAGATAAAAAGACAATTGATTATAATAAAGATTTAGAATGTGAATCTGTTGTAGATAGTTCTAAATCATTATCTTTACTTCCACATGGCAATTATATGTACGTAAGTTTTTATAAATTATTAGACCTTAAAAAGAGAGAAGTTTTACCAAGTGAATATAAAGACCCGGTTGTAAGAATATTTATAGGTTATACAAATAATAATACAAATGAATATAAAATAGTATTTTTTTATCTAAATGATATTCGTTATGGTCTAACACGTGATTCTTATAAACCAAAAAGAGACATATATATTTTAGATTCTAGTAAAAAAGAAGATATTCATATGAACAAATCAATATTTAATTATATTATTCACAATATACAACCATATCAGAAATATTTATTAGACCTAAAAGACAATTTAAAACATAATGTAAGAGAGAAAGATAATATATATGTAAGTCATGGAAGACCTATTTTAAAAATAGAATTTGAAGGAACTAACAAACGACAAAATAAACCCAAAAGTTTTATATGTCTTACAACCAAAAATATGAGTAAAATTTTGAAAAATAAAACACGAAAAAATCATAAATCATAATATTTTTTGGCATCATCGGTCTCTAAATGGACTTCTGGTGGGGCTGGCCATTCTGCGTAAGTAATTGCCTTACTTGTAGGTCTTTCAAGAGCCAATAATTGTTTTAATGCCTTCATTCTTCTTTCCAATGGGAACATTTTTGGAGGCAATTTGCGGCTTAGTTGCTTCCAACGCCATTCAAATTGTAGGGCAGCGGGCCAATCTGGGAACCCTGATACATGTGCCGCGCGAACCCATATTTCTCCTTTGGCGACCTTTGCTCCTGTAGCATGTGCTCCTCCTTTGATTTCTTTATTATGCTGACGCAAACGACGTTCTAAATCTACTGTAGCTCCCACATAGGTAGCATCATCACTTGAAACAAGCAAATATACAAAAGACATTCGTATATAAACATATTAAAAAGTATTTAATATGTTTATTAATGACTAAAGTAGCATTTATAACTGGAATTACAGGTCAAGATGGTTCATATTTAGCTGAATTATTATTAGAAAAGGGATACCAAGTATGGGGTATAATTAGGCGTTCATCAAATATAGCAACAACCCGTGTAGACCATATATTTGATAAATTAACCTTACGATATGGGGATTTAACAGATAGTTCTAATTTATTAAATGTGCTAACCGAGATTAAAAATACGTATCCTTTATTGGAAAGACTAGAGGTATATAATTTGGGTGCGATGAGTCATGTCAAAATATCTTTTGAAATGGCAGAATATACTTGTGATGTAGATGCTATGGGTACATTACGATTATTAGAGGCTATACGAACTTGCGGAATACCATTATCTAAGGCGAGATTTTATCAAGCGTCTACTTCGGAAATGTTTGGAAAGGTAGTTGAAGTACCACAAAAGGAAACCACACCCTTTTATCCTAGGTCACCTTATGGTGTCGCAAAATTATATAGCCATTGGATAACCAAAAATTACCGCGAATCTTACGGTATGTATGCGTGTTCTGGAATTCTTTTTAATCACGAATCACCTAGAAGAGGTCATAATTTTGTAACTAGAAAAATAACATTGGCACTAGGTAATATTTTAAATGGAAAACAAGATAAGCTTGTTCTTGGGAATATAAATTCATTACGAGATTGGGGTCATGCGAAGGATTATGTGGAGGGTATGTATTTAATGTTACAGCAAGAAACTCCAGATGATTATATTCTCTCTACAAATGAATATCATACTGTGAGAGAGTTTGTTGAAATGTCATTTTCTTTAAAGGGATTCAATATTAAATGGAAAGGAGAAGGTATAAACGAAATTGGATATGATGAAAAAACAGGGAGAGAACTTGTCTTTATTTCAGATAAATATTTTAGACCTGCAGAAGTAGAAGAATTATTAGGGGACAGTTCAAAAGCAAAAAATGAGTTAGGATGGTCTCCAAAACATAGTTTCGATGAGCTTGTTAGAGAGATGGTTGAAAATGATTGTAACACATTTATACATTAAAAATATATAAACAATATATGGAATATAAAATTTTAATATTTGACTTAACAGGCGGATTTACTGACATGAAAAAAAATCTATTATCAATTATACATTTTATAAATGAATATAAATATAAATATAAATTTACAATAAAATTTTGTACTGCTAGACCACAATCATTTAAAGATAATATAGATAAAGAAGTAATCAAAAATAATTATATGTATGATGTTAAAAATTTATTTGATGAAAAAACCTTTTTTATTTATGACAATTATATTTCTTTTGAAAAAATAAAAGATGAAATTAATGAAGAGAATACCTTTAATTTTTATATATCAAATGAACCTTTGAAAATATTTAAAGATATAGATTTTAAAAAAGAATTAACACAAAAATATAAAGAGATTTTGAATAATATAGATAAAAAATTTATATATATAGGAGGTCATTTTCATTTTTATGCTGGTTATAGTATTTATAATTTATTAATTAGCGAAGAATTTAATAAAACAATAATTCCTAGTAAAAAAATATTAGATTCATATAATAATTTTAAAAAAAATATCGTATTTCCATATAATTTTATTCATTATAGACATGAAAACGATATGAAAAAATATGTAGAACAATTTGGGTTACAAAATTTATGTATTAGTATAGATGATATAATAAAAAAAAATTTATTTGTTAATAATGATTTAAAAATATATTTGGCAACTAGTAATATTGAGAATTTTTATGATAAAAAAATAATTAATATGCCTATAGAGAAATACAATAACTTATTTTACAATAAAGAAAAATTGTGTTATTTTGATGAAAATGCATTTGTAGATTTTTTAATTGGTATAGACTCTATTGATTTTATAGGTTTTAGCTATTCGGGATTTAGTGTCGTACTTTCCGAGTTAAAAAATTCCAAAAAATATTATGATAAATAAAATAATCATTCCACATTCATTTTTATAAATTTTTAAAGTATAATAATTATTTTTTTTTATTTATTATACTTATCCATGAATTTAGATAATATTAGATTAAAAAGAACAATGACTAAGTATTCGCCAAATGTAACATTTAATAATAGCATTATAGATAAATTAAATAATACAAATAAACTAAGTGTTGGTAGATTTGTTAATAATTTAAAACCACAAAATAGTCAACATAATTTTAAAATAAATTATCCATCAGAAATTAAAACTTTTAATAATAATATTAAACCAAATACAGTAACAAAAATAGAGACAAAATTAGAGACAAAAATAGAGACAAAAATAGAGACAAAATTAGAGACAAAATTAGAGACAAAATTAGAGACAAATACACTATCAAATAGTATTGATTTAATTAAATATGTAATGAATAATAATTATAACGATAATTCGATTAATAACAACTATATATTTGAGCATATTTATATAATCTCTCTATCAAAATGTGTAAATAAAAAAGAACGGTGTATTAATCAACTGTTAAATCATAATATAAGAAACTATGATTTTTTTGAAGCAATAGATACTGTTAGTAATAATTTTTATAATTGTCTATATGAAAAGATTATATCAAATTATGATAATAACTTTATAAAAAATAATTATCAAAAAGGAGCATTAGGTTGTTTACTATCACATTTAAATGTATTAAAAGATGCAAAAAAAAAAGGCTATAAATCAATATTAATATTAGAAGACGATTTTTTAATCAGTAATAATTTTAATGAAGAATACATGAAAGTAGAAAAAAATATACCAGATTTTTGGGATTTTATTTATTTTGGAAAAAAACAAGGAAAATTTCAAGGATTTATACCAAATAATTTAAAACACATATATCCATCTAATATTGTAAATATAACTAAAATAAATGAACATATTTATAAACCAAATTATTTTACATATGCTACACACGCTATATGTATAAAAAATACGTTATATGATGCTTTAATAGACAGATATAATACATTATATGCTCCAGTTGATTTACTAATTATGGGTTTATATGAAAAATATAATTTTTATGTTTTATATAATGATTTATTTATTACTTCATTTGATTCAGATATACGAATTACAAGTAAACAAAAAGAATTAGAATTATGGAATTGGGATTTAACAAAGTACTTCAGTATAGATAAATTAATTATAAAAAATATAATCATATGGGGTATGAATAAAATAAATCACACACATTATTATATTCATAACATGTATTATGAATTTTTAAAATATTATTATAATGATATAAATATAATTTGGTGCTCTAATTATGATGAGATATATGATATAAATTTTGAACATTCTATATTTTTTGTATCGCCTTCACATGGTGATTATTCAAATTTACCATATAATGATAAATCGTTCTATATATTTCATCTGGATGATTTTGATGATAATATAGGTTTAAATACTCATACATTTACAACTATAAAAAATTATAAAAAAATAATAGAAGAAAATAGAGGTATAATTTTGTTAGCTAGAGAAAAAATAACTGATTTAAAATATTTTGGAAAAAATATAGAAAAAAATACTATTTGCTTACCATGGTTTACCAATAAAAAATTTAATGATGTAATTAAAATTAGAAATAATATTAATGATATATTTGAAAGAAATAAAAAAGGACAATATTATAGTTACTTTGGAAGCGTATGGTATTTAAATATAAATGAAATAACATATTTAATTAATTCTTGTAATACTAATAAAAAAAAACTATTAATTAGTGGTAGATTTTTAAAGGATACATTAAAACATATAAAAACTCTATCAAATGATTTTTTAGAAATAGAAGCATTTTATGATGCAAATAAACATTTATTATCAGTTAATCAAGATACATTTGAAAGATTAAATTATAAATATGGCATAAGTGCTTTTTTCCCAATACAAGGTAATGAACATAATGATACTTATTTAAGTAACAGACTATTGGAAAATATTTGTGAAGGATATGTTGGATTTTCAAATAATATTATTGTAAATAGATTATTTAAAAATGTCTATTATAATGAGGATATATCAGAACTAGTAAAATATATCACAGATTTATTAAATAATAAAGAAAAATATTGTAATGTTTTAAATAATCAAATAGATGAGGTTTTAACTTATTATTATGGATATAAAATCATTGATGATTTAATTCATTTTTTACAAAAAGTATATTTAAAAAATAATTTGTATTTTTCATTAAATACTTATTGTGAAGATAAACAATATAAATTGTTGTTTACAAATGATATAAGACCATCGTATACTATAATTGATGATATTGAATCACTTAATGTTGTTAATAATACAAAAACTAATTATATAATAAAAGAACATATGTATGACGTATTTATGTTAGATAAAATAATAAGAATTTTGAATTATGATATAATCATAGATAAAAATTATAAATACAAAAATTTATTAATAACTATATGTAAAAAATATAAAAAAAAATATACTATAAAACAGCCTATAAAAGTATATTGTTTATTTTCACATCAGAGAACTGGTAGTACATTAATAGTAGATTATATACAGAAAACAAGTAAAAAAATTTTGGCTTTATCAGAAATATTAATTGATGATTATTTAAATAGTTATGATGTTAAAAATCCAAATGGGATACTATATAATTACGATTTAATGCCATTAAAATTAGATGGAACAAATATAAAAGAATATATAAATCAATTTATATATATAGCACAAGATAGGGGTTATGAAGGAGTTTTTTTTAAATATACTTTTGACCTCATTAATAATTTTGATTTATTACAATTAAATTTAATAATAGAAAGTATAAAAAATTATAATATAATTTATTTGGATAGGAATGACATTGATATTTTTATATCAAAAAAACTAGCAGATAAAAATAATACATATTCAAATGAAATTTATAAAAATAAATTAACTAATGATAATTTCAAACTAAGAGAATTATATACTTTTTTAGATAAAAAACATAATTTTTTAAGTACATATTTATCACAATTCGATAAAATTAAATACATTAATTATAAATTCATAAAAGAAGGAGACCATTTACATAATATAAATTATATAAATAATTTATTAAACTCTTTTTATGAAGAAGATAGTATAGAATATTTAATATATGAAAAATATTATGAATATTATGATATATTTAATAAAAAACAAAATAAATTTGATAATAATGAATTAATAAACGGTTAGTGGTGTTTCGAATTTTATTTTTATACTTTTTTTATTTTTTATATTAATAATGGTCATGATTTTTAGGATTAAAATTTCTACCTTGTCTGAGATATTCTGGAATACAATCTAATTCGTACTGAGCACGACACCATTCTATATACGTATAATATGGTCCATGATGAGGATAGCTATAAGCTTTTACTCTGAGATTGAATTTTCTGTTTGCTTCATCTATTAATTTTTGCTCGTTAATAAAGGATTGTTTTGAAGAATTGCTTCCCATTTTAATAAGTTATACATTATTATAATTTATTAAATTACTTTCAATTTTTTTTATTTAAAAAAATATATATTTGATGATATAGACAGATAATAAAAACATAGTAACCATAGTTATTTTTGTAAGATTATGAAAACCTACTCCCATTAATTGCGATTGTGCAAAAAATACAAAATAAAATCTTAAAATATTAATAATAATTAGATAATACATAATAAAGTTAATTATATCATTTTGAAAATTTCTCTTGTATATAATTGTTGTTGCTAATATAATAAGTGAGAAAGTTAGTAAATTTTGAATAGTATCATTTGGGTTAAATAAATCAAATATAGGCTCTATATCTTTACCAAAATATTTATCTACATTCAACATATCAGAACTTAACAGAATAAATGGTGTAGTTTTTAAGAAGACTAAAATACTTAAAACAGTAAGTAAAATAACTACTAAAGTTGACGTATTCATATATATTATAATCATAAATAAAAATTGTTGCATTCAGATTTTGTCTACTATTTGGCGCAAAAGAGGTTCAAAATATGATTTCACTACATAATGAAAGAAAAATGTAAAATAAAGTTGTTAAAAAATTCCTACATGTGAAGAGAATTTCTCTCTTTTTCTTTTCCCAAAAGTGTTTGGAAAATTCAAAAATGGACAAAAAAAATGTCCAATTTTCATTTTTGTAAATAAATGTTGGAAAATGAAAAAATGTTTTTTTTGTGACCATAAAAAAAATTAAGCTCTGGTGAAAAAAATATTTTTTTCAAATTTGTGACGATAAAATTTTTTATTTTTTAATATTTTTGCGGATTAATATTTAGAAACTTTTTCTACTATCATATAAATGGTAGAAAATGGTAGTAAAAAGTTGCTAAAAGTTGCTCAAACATTTTATTGTGAAGATTGTGACTATTCAACGTCTAAAAAAAGTAGTTTTAATAAACATTTGTCAACCGATAAACACAAAAAAAGTCAAAATGGTAGCTATTTGGTAGTAAATGATAGTGAAAAGTTGCCAAAAGTTGCTCAATATAAATGTGATTGTGGTAGAGTATATAAATATGATAGCGGGTATTATCGTCACAAAAAGAAATGTATTGAAATTAATAACGTGATAAATAAAGAAGATGTAAATGATAAAGATTTAATAATGATGTTAATAAAACAAAATACACAATTGATAGAGCAAAATGCTGAGCTAGCAAAAAATGGTACTCATAATACGACAAATTCGCATAATACAATTTCAAATAATAAAACATTTAACCTCCAATTCTTTTTAAATGAGACATGTAAGGACGCAATGAATATAATGGATTTTGTAGATTCGATTAAGTTGCAGTTGACCGATTTGGAAAAGGTTGGTAAAATTGGTTATGTGGAAGGTATTTCAAATATAATAAATACAAACTTAAAAGCATTAGATGTGACGCAAAGACCGATTCATTGTACAGATAATAAGAGAGAAGTATTATATGTAAAAGATGAAGACAAATGGGAAAAGGAAGCTGAAGAAAAAGAAAAGATGCGAAAAGTAATAAAAATGATTACACATAAAAATATAAAAATGTTATCAAAATTCAAGGATGTTCATCCTGATTGTGAAAAAAGTATCTCAAAATATTCGGATGAATATAATAAAATAGTTATAGAATCATTTGGGGGTTCAGGTGATAATGATTTAGAGAAAGAAAATAAAATAATAAGAAATATATCAAAAACTGTTACCATAAATAAGGAAAATATGGATTAAATAGTTTAATTGATATAAATACATTTTAATATATTTATTATGTCGATAAAGATAATAAATATAACAGTACCTAGTGATGCGATAATACCAGAAATATTAAGTACTTTCTCTCCAGAAGAGAATTATATGATGTTAAAAATAGGAAGCGAAAGCCTAAGTGAAGGTAGAAAACAAGTTGAGAATTTAACAAGTGATGAGATATTTAAAAAAGTGAGGAACGATTTTGAAAAAGAAATACAAAATTTAAATAATGAAATATCAACCGAGAGAAAAACTTCTCTTTTGATGAATGAAAAAATAACAAGAATGTACGAAACACAATTAGACCAATTAAATAAAAAGTTTGAAAACGCATTGTCTCAAATAGAGATTTACAAACAAGGTAATTCGTCTTCTCTCAATGAAGAATTAAACAAAGTAAAACAAAAGTATGATTTGCTATTGGAAGAGAAAGATAGGCAAAATCAATTAAACAGAGAGGTGTTTGATAAAGCAGAAAAATTAATAAACAAAACAAGTAATAAATCGTCAATTTCTATAGGAGACGACGGTGAACAAATATTTGAAACATTAGCTGATACATTTAAAGATTTTGCTGGATATAAAATTGAAAATAAAGCAAAACAAGGTCACAAAGGTGATTTTCATTTATTTTTTAAAGATTTTAATGTTTTAGTTGATTCAAAAAATTATTCAGGTAGTGTTCAAAAAAAAGAGATAATAAAAATAGAATCGGATTTGACAATAAATGATAATATGAATTTTGCTTGGATGGTCTCTCTAAATTCAAATATTTGTGATTATAATAGGTTTCCAATAATGACAAAATGGATAACAACAGACGTTGGAGTTAAGTGTATTTTATTTATAAACAATCTTTTAGAACATAAAGACCCAAGAAATATTTTACGTCAAGCATGGTCAATGTGTGAAGATTTTTATAAATTAACAAAAAGCGTTGATAAAGAAGATGGTGAGTTGGAGGAGTATAGAGAGCAAAATTTATTATATAAAAAACATATAGAAAAATTGCAAGAGAGAGCCGCAGAACTAAGAAGGAGTGTAAATACATCATTTAATATATTAAAACACATAGATAATGATATATTAGAAATGTTATCATTAATGTCAGATAAAATAGTAAATGAAAAATTCACATTAAGTAATAAAATCAAAGAATGGTGGGATGATAATATTGAATATATAAATGATGATAGTAAATTGATTTCAACTGAAATATGGAATAAGTTTAAAAAAGACAACAAGGAGTATGTTGGAGAAAATAAAATTACAATAGAATCATTTAAAAGTGATATAACAAGTCTTGTAAGTAGTTCAAATTATATAGAAAAATCAAGGAGTATAATAGAGTTTATTGGTTTTAAATGGAAGCAAATTGAAATAAAACCAATAGAAAATTTAGTAATTGAAAATGTTGTTATTGAAAAAAAAGAAAAGCCTGTGAAAAAAGAAAAGGTTGTAAAAAAAGAAAAATCAATTGAATTCTACTTTGATGAAGAAAAAGATAAAAAAATATTAGAAGAGTATGATGATATAAAAAATGATATAATAAATATAAGTTTAATAAATGATATTAGACCATGGCAAATAGTCTCTCTATTGATGCGTTATAAAGTGATATCTAAAAGAGATGAGTCGAGAGGATATGATAAATATAAAGACACAGAAGAGTATAAAAATAAATTAAATAAAAATAAATAAATATTGACACTTTATATGGTGTACTATTTAGGAAACGCAAAACCACGGCTTTGCTAAGTTGGGTCCCATCCCAACTGTTTCCTAAATAGTGTTAGAATTTCAAAAAAAAATTTTTTTTTGCTTAAGCTCAAATTAGCATCACATTTTATTTGAATTTTGAAAAAAAAATATACTTCAATTTGACAACAAAATATTATTATTAAATTTTATTATTTTATTATCATAATACGTAACAAAATAATATACAAAATAATAAGTGTTATTGAATTATGGTCTTGTGAC
>Ga0192647_102323_pt1 | contig 11890 bp, 9 predicted proteins | sample LauGreFa1BDMLBSN_2_FD_133046 | JGI IMG/M metagenome (GOLD analysis project Ga0192647, IMG submission 133046) | Freshwater lake microbial communities from Lake Michigan, USA - Fa13.BD.MLB.SN - reassembly | ecosystem: Environmental > Aquatic > Freshwater > Lake | place: Lake Michigan, USA...
GTTTTGGTCATCTTGCCCGCAATCACGCCAGCCATGTAAGCACCTTCATAGGTACGGCTGTCGTAGGTGCGCATGTTGTCGGCTGTTTTGTAACCCGTGGCGTGCTCAAACTTGATTTCTTTGTTGTCTGCAGCCACTTTGAGCATGGGATCCATGTAACCAAATGTGGTGCCGAAGATCACTTTATTACCTTGGCTGGCCAAGTCGCGGAAGTTGCGCTCGGCATCGGCGCTTTCTGGCACTTTTTCAACAAAAGTGGTGACGATCTTGTCGCCGAATTGTTTTTCAAGTTCTTTGCGCGCGTTGTCGTGTGCAAATGTCCAACCGCCGTCGCCCACTGGGCCAACATAGACAAAGGCCACCTTAAGGGGTTCAGCTTTAGGTGCTGCGGCAGGTTTGGCTTCTTCTTTTTTGCCACAGGCTACGAGGGCGGCTGCAGCGACCAAAGAAATGGCGGCGATTTTGAGAATCGATCGCTTGTTCAGAACTGTCATGAAATTTCCTTTATGGGATGGACTGGGTTTGACAAAAAAACATTATGAACTGGGATGAAAAGGTTTGCCTAGTGATGCCGGCATATTGACCCGAATCCATACAGGATTTCGTGAGATCATGGCCAAAACCACAATGGTCGCCAAATAAGGCAAGGCGGAAAGAAACTGGCTGGGCACTTGCACACCCAAGCCTTGTAAATGAAACTGGAGCATGGTCACCCCGCCAAACAGGTAAGCACCAAGCAATATTCGCGCCGGTCGCCAGGTTGCAAACGTGGTCAAAGCCAATGCAATCCAGCCTTTACCGGCCACCATGCCTTCAACCCACAAGGGCGTGTAGACAACCGAGATGTAGGCACCCGACAAACCGCACAAAGCACCGCCCACCATCACGGCCAAGAAACGAATTCGGCGGACTGAATAACCGAGAGCATGCGCTGATTCGGGAGACTCACCAACGGAACGCAGCACCAAACCTGTGCGAGTTTTGTAAAAAAACCAAATGAGTGCCATGGCAAAAGCAATCACCCCGTAAACAAGCGGGTGTTGTTTGAAGAAAGCGGCACCTAAAAGGGGAATGTCTGCCAAAAATGGGATTTCAAATTGAAGCCGTGGTGGCAGTTTTTCTTGCACGTACGAAATACCCACAAAAGCTGAAAAGCCAACCCCAAACAAACTCAATGCCAAACCTGTGGCGTACTGGTTGGTACCAAGGTAGATGACCATGACACCAAAAATGGCACCCAATAAGGCGCCAGCCCCCATGCCTGCTAGGAAGCCTAACAGGTCGCTGCCGGTGTGCACCACTGCAGCAAAACCAGCAATGGCTGAGCACAACATCATGCCCTCGGCTCCCAAGTTAACGACGCCAACTTTTTCATTGATGAGCAAACCCAAGGCGGCAATCGCCAGCACAGTGCCTGCATTCAAAGTAGCCGCTATGAGCAATGCATACGATTCCATCAGGCCCTCCCACTTTGCCAACGCAATCGGTATGCCATCAAGGTGTCGCACGCCAACAAGCTAAACAACAACAAGCCCTGAAAAACACCCGTGATGGACTTGGGCAGACCCATACGCGATTGAGCTAACTCGCCGCCAATGTAGAACATGCTCATGAGGATGGCAGAGAAAACAATGCCTATCGGATGCAAGCGCCCCACGTAGGCCACGATGATGGCCGCAAATCCATAGCCCGAGGGTATGTAAGGTGTGAGCTGCCCGATCGGCCCTGCCACTTCCAAAGCACCTGCAAGGCCAGCTGCCCCACCAGAGGTGAGCAGTGCCAACCACAAGGCCTTGCGTGAAGAAAACCCCGCATAGCGCGCGGCAGATGGGGCCAAGCCCCCCACCTGCTGCGCAAAGCCAGAGCGAGTTCGAAATAAAAAGACCCAAACCGCGGCAACACCTGTCAAAGCCAATATCAGCCCCACAGAAACACGTGAGCCACTCATGAGGCGAGGTATTTGGGTCACTGCTTCAAAAGTTTTGGTTTGTGGAAAGTTGTACCCAGCAGGATCTTTCCAGGGGCCATACACCAAATACCCCAACACCATGTCGGCCACATACACCAACATCAAGCTGACCAAAATTTCGTTGGCGTGAAATTGATCGCGCAACCAAGCCGTGATACCAGCCCAAAACATACCCCCAGCAACGCCAGCTAAAACGACGACCACCACAATCCAGCGGCCGGTTTCTTTGTCGGCTAACAAAGCTACACCCCCAGCTGCTACAGCGCCAATGACAAACTGCCCTTCTGCACCAATGTTCCAAACATTGGATCGAAAACAAACAGCCAAGCCCAAAGCAATGACCAACAGTGGCGTGGCCTTCACCATGAGTTCGCCCAAGGCATAGGCAGACTTCACAGGCTCCCAAAAAAACATTTGAAGACCGCGTAAAGGATCTTTGCCCAACAAGACAAACAAGCCAATTCCTAAGGCCACTGTGATGAGTAAGGCTAAAACAGGCGAGGCATAGCGCCAAAATTCTGAGGCCTGAGGTCGCAATTCAAGTTTCAGCATGCGGCTCCCACAGACCACTCATCCATTCGCCAATTTGGGCCACAGTGGCATCTTTGCGCTGAATGGAGGGAGAGAGTTTGCCATTGGCCATGACATACAAGCGATCGGAAATTTCAAACAACTCGTCTAACTCTTCACTGACCACCAGCAATGCACAGCCTGCATCACGAAGGGCCAAAAGTTCACTTCGAATTTGAGCTGCAGCACCCACATCGACACCCCAGGTTGGCTGCGACACCAACAGCACTTTAGGTTGGGCATCAATCTCTCGACCCACAATGAATTTTTGCAAATTACCACCCGACAAAGATTGTGCAGGCGCTTGAGGCCCATTGGCTTTGACGTTAAATTGTTGAATGATTTTTTGCGCTTGCGCTTGAAGTACCTGCATGTCAATCCAGCCACTGGGAGACATTGCCTCACTTCGCGTGAGCAACATGTTGTGTGACAAACTGAGCGAAGGCACCGCGCCTCGTCCCAAACGCTCTTCTGGTACAAAATGCAAACCCGCTTGGCGGCGTTGATGGGGTCCAACTCGACCTACGGCCTCACCATCCAAATGCACTGAGTCTGCTGCAGCCCTTGTGTCTTCACCCGACAATGCGTAAAGGAGTTCACGCTGCCCGTTGCCAGACACGCCTGCAATGCCCACCACCTCGCCTGCGCAAACTTGCAAATTGATGTCCACCAAATTGACGCCAAATTGATCTTCTTTGGGCAAAGACAAATGACGCGCTTCAAACAAGAGCGCACCTGGCGTTCGATCTTGGTGCTTCAAGGCTGGCGGTTCTGCACCAATCATCATGCGGCTGAGCGAAGCATTGGACTCCTCTCGAGGATCACAAACACCCGTGACTTCGCCGCCACGAAGCACAGTGCAAGCCGAACACAGTTCGCGAATTTCATGCAGCTTGTGACTGATGTAGAGCAAGCTACAACCCTGGCTGACCAGCTTTTTCAAAACCACAAACAACTTGTCAACGGCTTGAGGTGTGAGCACGGAAGTAGGCTCATCCAAAATGAGCAACTGAGGCTCGGTGAGCAAGGCGCGAATAATTTCTACCCGCTGCATCTCACCCACACTCAAGGTGTGGACCGGCCGAGAGGGGTCGATGTCAAGACCATACTCTGTCGCCTTGGCACTGATTCGCTCTGTGACTTGCGCCAAACTCAAGGTTCGATCCAAACCCAACCAAACGTTTTCAGCCACACTGAGTGTGTCAAACAAACTGAAGTGTTGAAACACCATGCTGATACCCAACGCACGGGCTTGCTGAGGATTGCGAATTTGAACGGATTGACCGTTGTATTGAACAGCGCCTTCATCTGGCTTGACAGCGCCATAGATGATTTTCATGAGGGTGGATTTGCCAGCACCGTTCTCGCCTAAAACCGCATGCGCCTCGCCAGACTTGACAGACAAAGAGACAGAACGATTGGCCACCACACCAGGGTAGCGCTTGGTGATGTTCGAAAGTGACAGGCGCAATGGCTCGTTGGACTGCATGAATTTCTCAAAGTTCGACAAATTCTATCGAGCTTTGAGACGACTTCTCATCGCAAAAAGGCAAATGTCTCTAAATACCTGCCAAAGACTGCAGTCCGCTTGGATCTAAGAGGTTTAAAACCCGACCACCGCCACTGATCAGTTTGCGATCCCGCAAGTGCTTCAGCACCCTAGAGAAGGTTTCGGGGGCAATGCCCAACTGGGCTGCGATCAATCGCTTTCGATCATGCAAGATCACCGCCAAATGTCCCTGTGCATCGGCAGGCTCTGCATGGCGCAAAAGCCACTCGGCAAAGCGTGAGTCAGCGTCTTTGGCCAATCGGCTGACGGCTACTTCAATTTGCTGCCTTTGAGCTTTCGCCAAATCAAGCACCAAGGTATGCACAGGTTCGGGTAAACTTTTCAGATGGCTTCTGAACTGACTCAAAGACATGTTTTGAATCGTGACCAAGCTTTCAGCCACGACATCTACGGCATGCGGTAAGCCCAACATGGCCGCGGCAGCCTCCAGCCAAAACGGACCTTCAACAGTTCCCAATTGATGGACCAGCTCACCGTCCTCGATCACGCCAAATGCCACTCGACCTGTCAGCAGGTGTATGGCCTTGTTGGCAGCCTGCCCTCGACGCAACAATACCGCACCACAAGCTACTTTTTCTGCTTGGGCAAGTGCAGGGCTCTGAACACAATTCAACATGGGCACCAATTTGCCAGAGGCTTGGCCCGCCCGCGTTGACGAAAATCAATACTTTGTCACATCACCAAAATGGCGCGGAAGTCATTTACATTGGTATGCGTTGGCCCAGAGAACACCAAATCGTTCAAGGCTTGAAAGTAGCCGTAGGCATCATTGCAAGCCAGGTGCTCGTCCAAGCTTAAGCCAGAGTGAGCACCCCTGGCCAAGGTATCGGGCGTGACCAGCGCGCCAGCGTTGTCTTCGATACCGTCTATGCCGTCTGTGTCTGCTGCGAGGGCCCAGACATTTTCTTGACCCTGTAGTGCTTGTGCCAGACCCATGCAAAACTCTCCTGCTCTGCCGCCTCGACCTTCGCGTTTTTTAGAATCTGTTTTCGTGGCTCGAATGGTGACCGTGGTTTCTCCGCCGCTCAAAATGACGCAGGGCTTGAGAAAGGGGCCTTGCCCTTTTGCAGTGGCACGCGCAATGGCGGCATGGACCTTGCCAACCTCGCGCGACTCACCTTCCATTTCGTCGCTCAAAATGTAAGTGCGCAGTCCTTTGGACTCTGCCCAGTTGGCAGCCGCCATCAAAGATTGTTGAGGGGTTGCTATGAGATGCACCGTGCTGCGATGAAAAGCTGCATCGCCCTGTTTAGGTGATTCCCATTTTGAATTCTGCAGGGCCGTCAACACATCGTTTGAAATGTCTATTTGATACCGTTTCAAAATTTGAAGCGCGTCTGCACAGGTCGTGGCATCGGGCACCGTCGGGCCACTGGCAATGACAGAGGGGTCATCACCGGGGACATCACTGATGGCCAGAGTGACCACTAGCGCAGGCGCGCAAGCAGCCGCCAAACGCCCGCCTTTGATGCGAGACAAATGCTTGCGAACGCAGTTCATTTCACCAATGTTGGCGCCGCTTTTAAGCAAGGCCTGGTTAATGGCTTGTTTCTCAGCCAAGCTCAAACCATTGGCTGGCAAGGTCAGCAAAGCAGAACCTCCACCCGAAATAAGGCACAGCACTAAATCGTCTGAGGTCAGGCCTTGGGTCAGCGACAAAATTTCTTCGGCTGCAGCCAAACCAGCCGCATCGGGCACAGGGTGTGATGCTTCAACAATTTTCAAGCGCTCAGGCACGCCTTCTGGCCTAGAAGGTGTATGGCCGTAGCGCGTGACAACCATGCCCGACAAGGGCGCATCTGACGGCCACAAGGCCTCCACCGCGTGGGCCATGGCGCCGGCCGCTTTGCCGGCACCCAGCACCAAGGTTCGGCCCTTTGGCGGCTTGGGCAAAAAATGAGGCGTGTTGTGAAGCGGCAGTGCCCGTTGTACGGCCTGATCAAACAATTGTCTGAGAAAGGCTCGGGGATTTTGTTGAATGTCGCTGTGCAAGTCAGGATTAGAAGTCATGATGTCAGAGTGTAGTGCCTGCCATGGGCCCCAGCAATTTCTTCGTGCAAAATCATCGCCTATGACCACCCTGCTCATTCACAACGCTCACACCCTTGCCACCCTCAATGATGCTGGCGATGAACTTCGCAATGCTTCGGTCTTTGTCAGAGACAACTGCATTGAGGCCATCGGCCCAGCGGTCCACTTGCCTCAAACTGCCGATCGCGTGATCCATGCCGAACACCATGTGGTCATTCCTGGCATGGTCAACACGCACCATCACATGTCGCAAAGCTTGACGCGCGCCATACCGGGCGTGCAAAACGCCGAGCTTTTCAGCTGGCTCACAGGCCTTTACCCTATTTGGGCTGGCCTGCAACCGGACATGATTTACGCCAGCACCCAAACCGCCATGGCTGAATTGTTATTGTCGGGATGCACCACAAGCAGTGACCACTTGTACATCTACCCCAATGGCGTGAAGCTAGACGATTGCATTGCGGCAGCACAAGAAATCGGCATGCGCTTTGTGGCTACCCGGGGCAGCATGAGCGTGGGCCAATCCAAGGGGGGCTTGCCACCCGACCGGGTGGTGGAACAAGAAAATGCCATCCTCAAAGACACACAGCGATTGATTGAGCGCTACCACGACGCATCGCATGGCGCTATGACTCAAGTGGCCGTGGCTCCCTGCTCTCCCTTCAGTGTCAGCCAAGACCTCATGCGCTTGTCGGCAGAGATGGCCAGGCACTATGGTGTGAGGCTGCATACCCACTTGGCAGAAAATGACCATGACATTGCCTACAGTTTGGAAAAATTCAATCGCACACCCACGCAATACGCAGAAGACCTAGGCTGGTTAGGGCACGATGTGTGGCATGCCCATTGCGTCAAATTGGACGATGAAGGCATCTCTCTGTTTGCAGCCACGCGCACTGGCATTGCACATTGCCCTTGCAGCAACATGCGCTTGGCCAGTGGGATTGCGCCCATTCGAAAAATGATTGAAGCGGGTGTGCCTGTAGGCTTAGGCGTAGACGGCAGTGCCAGCAACGATGCTGCTCACATGGTGAACGAGGCACGTCAAGCCATGTTGTTGGCGCGTCTTCGAAAATCGCTTGAGGCTCCGCAGGTGAATGCAGAAGGCAAAACCATTTTTGGTTGTGACACAGCCCCCATGGAAATGACAGCGCGCGATGCGCTCAGATTGGCAACCCGCGGCGGCGCAGAAGTCTTGGGCCGTCATGACATTGGCCAGTTGACTGTGGGCTTTTGTGCCGATATGGCCCTGTTTGATCTGCGCAACTTAAGCTTTGCAGGTGGCGCTGTTCATGATGCCATTGGCAGTCTCATGCTGTGTGCCAGTGCGCCTGCAGCGTACACCGTGGTCAATGGGCGCGTCGTGGTCAGCGAGGGGCAATTGGCCAGCGTTGACCTTGGTACCTTGGTTGAACGACACAACAAGTTCGCCATTCAACTGGCAGCAGGTCACTGACGTTGATCGGCGTATCAAGTCACGGCTCAACTTTGGCGCCAGCCAAATACCAACTGGCCACCCACTGCCTTTCTTCGGGCGTGATGCCAGTGACATTGTTCATGGGCATCTGCTGCGTCACACTCACTTGTTGGTAAACGTTTTGAGCATGAAGCTTGATACTTTCAGGGGTGTCCAAACGAACATTTTTCATTTGCACTTGTTCACCATGGCAACTGAGGCAACGCTGGTCAATGACAGATTTGACTTGTGCAAAAGTGGCTGGTGTGGCTTGCACTTTGGGCGCAACATCTTTTGCACCCCAAGGCGCCATAGCCGCAATGACAGCCACTATCAGCACCACACCCACCGCCGCAAAAGGCCACGGATTGCGAGCACGGCCCAAATGGAAGCCATGTCGTTGCACAAAGAACTGACGAATCAAGGCGCCGGCAAACATCATTAGAAACAAGATGAGCCAACGCTGTGGATGCGTGTACAAAAAGCTGTAGTGATTGCTCAGCATGGCAAAAATAACAGGCAGCGTGAAATAGGTGTTGTGCACACTGCGCTGTTTGCCGCGTTTGCCGTGAATGGCCAAGGACATAGCGTCGTATTTTTCGCCAGAGGTCATGGCAGCCAACACCTTGCGTTGGCCAGGAATGATCCAAACAAACACGTTGGCGCTCATGGCCGTGGCGATCATGGCGCCCACCAGCAAAAAGGCTGCCCTGCCGGCAAAAAGTTGACAGGCCAGCCACGAGGCAAAAGCCACCACACATAACATGACCGTAGCCACAATGAATTCACCATTTTTGCGAAATCCAAAGAGCCGGCAAATGGCGTCGTAAAGGAACCAAAAAATGACTAAAAAACTCAGAGCCGCTGTGATGGCTGCAGCCGGCGACCAATCCATCAGTGATTTGTCGATGAGGTAGGTGCTGGCATTCCACAAATACAAAACGGTGAACAAAGCAAATCCACTTAACCAAGCGGAATAGCTTTCCCAATAAAACCAGTGCAATTTGGTATGAATCTTCTTGGGTGCCACCATGTACTTTTGAGGGTTGTAAAAACCGCCTCCGTGTACCGCCCACATGGCGCCATCCACCCCTTTTTCGAGCAAATCGGGGGAGTTGGGTTTCAAAAGGTTGTTGTCTAAGAAGACAAAGTAAAAAGATGAACCAATCCACGCAATCACGGTAATCACATGGACCCACCGCAGTAGCAAATTAACCCAATCTAGCAAATAGGCTTCCATCTATGAGGCTCCGAACTGTTTACCGAAGTGTATACAATATTTAGTCTTGCAAAAGCTGTGCCGCTACGGCAACCGCAATCACTTCAGGTTCTTTCCCCTCAATCCCTGGAACCCCGATGGGGCATGTCACTTGTTGGCACTCTGCTTCTGAAAAGCCCTGCTCTGTTAGGCGGCGCTTGAAAGTAGCCCACTTGGTGGCACTGCCAATGAGGCCAATGTAGGGCAGATCTTTTTGTTTTCGCTGGCGCTGCAAGCAGGCCGCCACCACATCCAAGTCCTCAGCATGGCTGAAACTCATAATGAGAACGCGGCTGTTGGGCACCAAATCGGCTACGGCGGCATGCACCGGGTTGGAATGTTCACACACAACTTGGGGGGCTACATCGCTTGGAAAAATTTCGTCTCGGCTGTCGATCCATCTCACATGAAATGGCAAGGGCGCTAAGACTTTGACCAAGGCCTTGCCCACATGACCGCCACCAAACAAGGCCAGAGGCAAAAATCGCTCAGCAGCTTGCGCAGTCAAAATAGCCTGAAGGCGAACTTGATCAGCCGCAGTGACGAGTTCAAACTTCAAGACCAATGCGCCACCACAACACTGACCCAAACTGGGCCCAAGCGCAAATCTTTTTTCAAGCGGTAATGAACTAGACATTGCAGGCTGAAGCAAGTATTGCCTGGCCTGCTCAATGGCTTCAAATTCAAGGTGACCGCCACCAATCGTGCCCAAAAACTCATCGGCAAAAACAGCCATGACAGTGCCCGCACCACGAGGTACCGAACCTTGGGCTTGTTGTACCGTGATCCAAATAGCCGGCCTCTGCGCCAACTTCAATTTCAATTCTGAAAACCAATGCACTTGCGTTTACTTTCAATTCAATGCTTCTCAACCACACTGTACAGTGACAGAATGGCACATGTTGTTTTGAAGGCCTTTGAACAATGATTCCTTCCATTGCCCAGCTTTTTAAATCTTCCATCTTGGCTAGCATCACATGCGTTGTTGCTGTGTGGCTGACAGGTTGCAGCACGCCACCACCACCACCACCGCCGCACACAATGCCGCCTGCACCCGCGCCTGTCAAACCAGTGGCGCCTATTGCTCTTCCCTCTGTGCCTGTCCAACCTCAATGGCCCACTTCAAATGCACGCAATGCACGCGAATACAGAGTGGACGCTGCCAAACACCTTTACAAACTCAATGGCGCTCGAATCTTCAAGGGGCGCATGCCACCCATGCTTTACGCCGTGGGCGTTTTGGATGTCGAAGTTGACAAGCAAGGACAAGTAACCCGAACCTACTGGGTCAGAGCGCCAGGTCATGCCCCCGAAGTGATGCGTGAAATAGAAAAAACTGTTCGGCAAGCAGCACCCTACCCTGTACCTACCCACTTAGGCAAGGTGGTCTACTCAGACGTTTGGCTTTGGCACAAGAGCGGTCGCTTCCAGCTTGACACCCTCACCGAGGGGCAAGACTGAAGTTCTAAACAGTCGCCTTGGCTTTTTCACAACTCATCAAAATCTTTTCTGGCGTAGCAGGCGCGCTCATGTGAACCACTGTTTGGTGGTCGGCACTGGCACTGACTGCGTCACGCAATGCAAAGAAAGTTGACAAGGCCAACATCAATGGGGGCTCGCCCACTGCCTTTGAATTAAAGGGGGTTGGCTTCAGGTTGCTACCATCAAACAAAGTGACTTTGAAGTGCTCAGGGATGTCGCCAGCTACGGGGATTTTGTAGGTACTAGGGCCGTGCGTCAGGAACTTGCCCTTCTTATCCCAAATGCACTCTTCCATTGTGAGCCAGCCCATGCCTTGCACGTAGCCGCCTTCAATTTGGCCTTTGTCGATAGCAGGGTTGATGCTCTTGCCTGCGTCGTGAACAATGTCCACAGCCTTCAGCCACCACTCACCTGTGCGTGTGTCAATTTCTACTTCACTGACAGAAGCGCCGTAGCAGTAGTAATAAAAGGCATGACCCGTTAGCGTTGCAAAGTCGTACTTGATTTCGGGCGTCATGTAGAAGCCTGCCACCGACAAGCCCACGCGATCCAACCACGCTTGCTTGGCCACAGCCGTCCACTCAACCGACTTGCCACCGCCATGCGCCATGCTGTTGGCAAAGTTCACTTCCGTGTCTTTGCAACCCAGCATGTTGGCAGCCACAGGTGCCAAACGAGCGCGCATTTGGGCCGTGGCATTCATGATGGCCGCGCCATTGATGTCGGCACCACTGGAAGCAGAAGTGGCCGATGCATTGGGCACTTTTTGGGTGTCGGTGCCGGTCACTCGAACGTAAGACAAATCGATTCCCAAACCATCGGCACACACTTGCGCCATTTTGGTGTTGAGGCCTTGGCCCATTTCAGTTCCGCCATGGTTCACACTCACAGAGCCGTCCATGTAAATATTGAGCAAGGCGCCGCCTTGGTTGAGCATGGTGGCGGTAAAGCTGATACCAAACTTCAAGGGCACCAAGGCCAAACCGCGCTTGCGACGCTTGTTCACTTTATTGAACGCATTCACGCTGTCTCTTCGTTCGCGGTACTTAGCCTCTGCTGCCACTTGGGTGATGACCTTATCGCCCACCCAGTCAGCAATGGTCTGACCATATTGCGTGACCATGGTGGCGGGGTTGCCAGAAACAGCAGGGTCTTGGTAAATGTTGAGCATGCGAACATCTAAAGGATCTTTGCCAATGTCATTGGCAATTTGCTCGATGATGGTTTCAATGCCAAACATGCCCTGGGGACCGCCAAAACCGCGGAAAGCTGTGGCGCTTTGGGTATTGGTTTTGCAACGGTGACTGATGAGTTTCAGGTTAGGAATGTAGTAGCAGTTGTCGATGTGCAAACACGCACGGTCGTTCACTGGGCCTGAATAATCGGTGCTGTAACCACAGCGCGACAAGAGCGTGATATCGGCGCCCAAAATGCGACCTTCGTCGTCGTAGCCCACCTCGTAATCAATGCGGAAGTCGTGGCGCTTGCCCGTGATCATCATGTCGTCGTCGCGGTTCACGCGCAACTTCACGGGACGTTGCAATTTGAATGCAG
>Ga0192647_102336_pt1 | contig 11865 bp, 11 predicted proteins | sample LauGreFa1BDMLBSN_2_FD_133046 | JGI IMG/M metagenome (GOLD analysis project Ga0192647, IMG submission 133046) | Freshwater lake microbial communities from Lake Michigan, USA - Fa13.BD.MLB.SN - reassembly | ecosystem: Environmental > Aquatic > Freshwater > Lake | place: Lake Michigan, USA...
AGTGAAAGCGAAAGGCATTCAAATGGGAAGTATATGCGGTGGTGGACGATACGATGATTTAACGGGAAATTTCGGATGGAAGGGCGTTTCAGGAGTAGGGATCTCTTTTGGTGCCGATCGTATTTTCGAAGTTCTTTCAGAATTGAACTTATTTCCTGAATCTGCAACCTCTGGAACGAAAGTGCTTCTGGTTCAATTCGGTGGTGAAACTACATCGGCTGCGTTTCATTTGCTGAAACAAATTCGAAACGCGGGTATTTCATGTGAGATGTATCCGGAAGAGGCGAAGTTGAAGAAGCAATTCAAATACGCCGACGATAACAAAATTCCTTTTGTTGTTGTGGTGGGTGAAGATGAAGTAAAGTCGGGCATGTGGCAAATGCGGAACATGACTACTGGAGATCAACAAGCGTTAACAACAGATCAGCTGATCGGATCCTTGTCTTCGTGAGGTTCGATGTGCGTTAGGACATCATAAACTTGCGGGAACTTTTCTTTGATTCGATCTACAACCTTATGGGCAATGGCGTGTCCTTCATAGACACTTTGGTTTCCGTCTAGACCAATGTGAATGTCTACGAACCATTCGAATCCCATCTTCCTTACAAAGCAAGCATTAATGCGAATTACCCCATCTACCTGCATAGCGGTATTTCGAATTTCATTTACAATCTCCTCCGGCTGTGCCTCGTCCATTAATTCAGAGATAGCTGTTTTCCCAACTTTAAACGATTGTTGTAATATAAAGTAAGCCGCAAGAAGAGAAGCCCAATCGTCTGCTGCTGCATAGCCTTCTCCCGCCACCAACGAAACAACAATTCCAGCAAGAGCAGCCAAAGAAGTTATAGTGTCGGTTCGCTGGTGGGAAGCTTCAGCAGCCAGTGCATTGCTCTTGAATTTTTTCGCATTCATCTTCATGAAGCGGTATAAAATTTCTTTGGTTATTAGAACGAGCACCAAGACGATTATGGTCCATGAATGCGGAGATTCATGCGGAGTCATGATGTGCTGAATGGCCTCGTAAACGATGAAGCAAGCAACACTGAACATAAGCACTGCAACGAACATCGCAGAGAGAGGTTCGGCCTTTCCGTGTCCGTACGGATGATTTTTATCAGGAGGAAGCGCAGCGGTCCTTAATCCAAGCCAAACCAAGAATGAAGAAGCGAAATCGACCCAACTTTCTGCAGCATCTGCAATTAATGCGAAGCTATTTCCGAAAATACCCGCAGCGAATTTCACGATAGATAAGATGAAATTCACCACAATACTGTACCGAATGGCGCTTTGGGCTTGTGTTGCGAGTTGACTGCTATGATTCATGCTGTGCAAAGATAGACTTGAAGCACCGGAAACTTCTAGGTTAAATGATGCTACATTTGTGTGTGATCAAAAAAAAAATAATAATAAAGGTTATGAAGAAAACAATTTTAACAGTCATGATTGGGTTAGCAATAATGTTAGCACACGCACAGTTCACAACTGATACGCTTTCTATAGATAAACCTGGAGCTGGATATGCTGTTACATCTTATGAAAGATTAAGTGAAAATGATCTTAAAACACCTGAGCTTCGAATGTTTTATAGTGGATTCGAAATGAAAACATTCGCGAGACATCACTCTAGAGGTATGGCTTTAGTAACAGTAGGTACGGGGTTAATATTAGGCGGGCCGGTTTATAGTGCTGTCTTTGATAAAGGTTTTGATAACGCTTACAATCTGGTTCGGATTGGTGGTGTGATGTCAATAATTGGAACTATACTTCAATTTGAAGCTTCAACACATATGAGAGATGCAGGATTAATATTGTCAGGGAATGGAGTTGGAATAACTGTGAAAATAAATAAATAAAGCAAGCTATAAATAACATTTAGTCCCAAGGGCATTGCTAAACATTAGCACCGAAAAGTACATAGCAGAAAGCTTTTCCCTGGAATACCCTTTATATATTCGTTTTATGCAATCGAATCAACATATGATAAAGACTGCAGGGAATTCTTTATTTGTGCTACTTTCATTTTTTTATGGAATATAGAGTTCCGGAGACCAGCATTACCCATTGATTCAAGAAGTGAAAGGAGTGAATATTGCCTTATTAAATTGCACCTACGGTGCGACCGGATTGGGAGCTTCATCCAGAGAAATACGATTTGAGTTCAGAGGAAAAAGCTAAAATTTCCACGTTCGTGGAAGACACACGTGAGCTATTGAAAGATATTCAGGAAATTAAGGTAAAGTAGGGCTGTAAATTAGTTTTTGCAACAAAGACAAAAACACCTATTTTTGCACCCGTTTAACAGTAAAAAATAAATTATGGGAAACTTACAATGGGGCGATATCGTGCTCTATTCAATTCCAGCGTTAGGTCTGCTTGGAATTTTGTTCATGGCTATTAAGTCAGCTTGGGTAACCAAGCAAGATGCTGGTGATGAGAACATGCAAGAACTTGCAGGTTACATTGCAAAGGGTGCTATGGCATTCTTAAAAGCAGAGTGGAAAGTGTTGGCTTACTTCGTGGTTATTGCAGGTGCGCTATTGGCGTGGTCTGGAACCCTTGTTGAGACATCTTCTCCAGTGATTGCAATTTCATTCATTTTTGGAGCTGTGCTTTCTGCATTAGCAGGATATATTGGAATGAACATCGCTACTAAAGCGAACGTTCGTACGACACAAGCTGCACGCACAAGTTTAGCCCAGGCATTGAAAGTTAGTTTCACCGGAGGATCTGTAATGGGTCTTGGTGTTGCTGGTTTGGCTGTAATCGGGTTGGGTTCATTGTTCATTTTGTTGTACACGATCTACGTTAAGTCTGTTGGTGCAAGTGTAAACGGAGTGGAAATGGAAAAAGCATTGGAGGTTCTTGCGGGATTCTCTTTGGGTGCTGAATCGATTGCATTGTTTGCTCGTGTGGGTGGAGGTATTTATACCAAAGCTGCTGACGTTGGAGCTGACTTGGTTGGGAAGGTTGAAGCAGGCATCCCTGAGGATGACGTGCGTAACCCAGCAACTATTGCAGATAACGTGGGTGACAACGTAGGTGACGTTGCGGGTATGGGAGCTGACTTGTTCGGTTCTTATGTTGCAACCATCTTAGCGACAATGGTTTTAGGAAGAGAGTTGATTTCGAAAGATGATTTCGGCGGAATTGCTCCAATCTTATTGCCAATGTTGATTGCTGGATTAGGAATTGTTTTCTCAATCATAGGTATGCTATTCGTTCGTGTGAAAGACGAAATGGGTAACGTTCAAAACGCATTGAATTTAGGTAACTGGTCAAGTATTATTCTTACAGCTATCGCTTCTTTTGTGATTGTTAATTGGATGTTGCCAGAGACGATGACATGGACAGATTCTGCTCGTGGAGTTGTGGTAACAAAAATGGGAGTGTTTTGGGCAATCATGGTTGGTTTGGTAGTTGGTGCTTTAATGAGCATCATTACCGAGTACTACACTGCAATGGGTAAGCGTCCTGTAATGTCTATCATTAAGCAATCTGCAACTGGACACGCAACAAACATCATTGGTGGTTTGTCAGTGGGAATGGAATCTACAGTTCTTCCAATCTTAGTGTTGGCTGCTGGTATCTATGGTTCATATGAGTTCGCTGGTTTATACGGTGTGGCTATTGCAGCTGCAGGTATGATGGCTACAACAGCTATGCAATTGGCAATTGATGCATTTGGTCCAATCGCGGATAACGCGGGTGGTATTGCTGAAATGAGCCAACTTCCAGAAGAAGTTCGTCACCGCACAGATAACTTAGATGCCGTAGGTAACACAACTGCAGCAACTGGTAAAGGATTCGCTATTGCATCGGCAGCATTGACTTCATTGGCGTTGTTCGCAGCGTTCGTAGGTATTGCAGGAATTGATGCGATTGACATTTATAAAGCGCCAGTATTAGCAGGATTGTTTGTAGGTGGAATGATTCCATTTATCTTCTCTTCTTTGTGTATTGCAGCGGTTGGACGTGCAGCTATGGATATGGTGAACGAAGTTCGTCGTCAGTTCCGCGAGATTCCAGGAATCATGGAATACAAAGCGAAACCAGAATACGAGAAGTGTGTAGCTATTTCTACTGAAGCATCTATTCGTGAAATGATTGCTCCGGGAGCTATTGCATTGATTACTCCTGTTGTTGTTGGATTCATTTTCGGTCCAGAAGTATTGGGTGGTTTACTTGCGGGTGTAACTGTATCGGGTGTATTGATGGGAATGTTCCAATCGAACGCAGGTGGTGCATGGGACAACGCGAAGAAGTCATTCGAGAAAGGAGTTGAGATTGATGGTGAGATGTTCTACAAAAAGTCTGAGCCACACAAAGCTTCTGTAACTGGAGATACTGTTGGTGATCCTTTCAAAGACACATCTGGTCCTTCAATGAACATCTTAATTAAGTTGATGTCTATCGTTGCATTAGTAATTGCTCCGCATATTTCTGAGAAGGGACATGGCGGAACAGCAGCAACGGTTGCTTTAACTTCAACCAACGATAGTCTTTCATTCGCATTGGGATTGGCTATTGGTGAGAACATGCACCGCATGGAGATTGATTCATTGATTAACTACAACATTTTCGAAAAGGCTGCTAATGGAGCTGCAGGAATGGAAATGGAAGAAGCGCAAATGTTCTTAGACAACTATTTCCAACGTCGTGAAAAAGCGAAATTGGCTTCAGTTAAATCGAACGAAACTGCTGTTCTCGATTCTATCAAGAAAAATACACCAGGTATTCAAGTTGAAGAATCTGGATTGATGTACGTAGTTACTCAAGAAGGAACAGGGGCTTATGCTACTGCAACTGATTCTGTTCAAGTGGAGTATGTTGGAAAACTAATGAACGGAGAAACGTTTGATGCATCTGATGCCGGTAAGCCTGTAGGGTTCAACTTGGGAGGATTAATCCCAGGATTCACTGAGGGATTGCAAAAGGTGAAAGAAGGTGGAAAGATTCGTTTATTCATTCCTTCTGCGTTGGCATACCGCGATATGGATCAAGGACCAATTCCTCCGTATTCAACATTGATGTTCGACATAACCTTATTAAAAATATATCCTAAGAAATAAGAATATTTTAATGGAAAACGAAATGCCTCTTCTACGGAAGGGGCATTTTTATTTAGGCGTATTGTGTAACGCGATTCTCTCTGCAGAAGGCAAAGAGCGATAGGCCTAATTCTTTTGCGTAGTCTACGGCTAACGTAGAAGGAGAAGAAACAGCCGCAAGGTTGGGTATCCCCGCAGCAAAGCACTTCGCGACAATTTCGTACGAAACCCTTCCACTTACCACGATGTATTTGGCCGAGCGTAGTTGATTGCTCAGGAGTAGATGTCCGATTACTTTGTCAACGGCGTTGTGTCGGCCAATGTCTTCGCTAGCGAAAATAAACTGGCCTTCTCTATTGAACACTCCAGCCGCATGGCATCCGCCCGTTTCTTCGAATAAGGTTTGTGATTCTCTTAACTTCACAATCATCTGCGCAATACTCTCGCGCAGCGTCACCGAACTCCGTTCGTCATCCGCTCCGCGGTCATCACGAAGTGTCATCGAACTTCGTTCGTCATCACTCCGCGTAGCCGGCTCAAACGCCGTCTTCCCGCATATCCCACACGCAGACACACTTAGTAACGAACGCTTGTTCGTGATGGCCTGTGTGGCATTATTAAGCGAAACACGAATGGTTATCTGATGATCGACTTCTTCTTCAGAATAGGAAAGAACTTGATCAGCAGAGCGAATAATTCCTTCCGTAAATAAAATTCCATAAGCCCATTCACGAATGTGAGTAGGCGTGCACATAGAAACCGTGAGCGGTTCTTCTTCAATAAATAATTGAACAGGCACTTCAACCACCAATGCATCGGAGACGGGAGTGCCGTTCTTCAATGCTTGGTAGTTTAAAGATGCCTTCATGATTTAAGACAATCCAGTTATTACACCGTTGTTGTCAATGTCCATATGCTCACTTGCTGGAACTGCAGGTAATCCAGGCATGCGCATCATTTCACCCAAAATTGGAATAATGAATCCAGCTCCTACAGCGTATTCGAATTCACGAACCGTGATGGTGAATGCTGTTGGACGACCAATTTTCGATTCATCGTCGCTGAATGATTTTTGCGTCTTCGCCATACAAATAGGAAAGTTCGCAATGCCTAATTTTTCTATCGTGCGAAGATTTCCTTCAGCTTCCTTCGTGTAGTTCACGCGTTCAGCACCGTAGATTTCTTTCGCAATGATTTCAATCTTTTCCTTTACAGGTTGATCGTTGGAGTAAAGTCTGCGGAACTCGTTGTTTCCGTTTTCAATCACATCCAATACGGCTTCTCCCAAATTCATCATACCGTTTCCACCATCAGAAAAACCTCTTGCAACAACTGCTTTCACACCCATTGTAGCACATTTCGCAATAACGAAATCGATCTCCTCTTGCGAATCGGTAGGGAAGTGGTTCAAGGCCACAACCGGAGTAATTCCGAACTTCTTGCAGTTTTCAATGTGCTTTTCAAGGTTCGCGAAACCGTTGGTTACGCGCTCCATGTTTGCAGTGTTGTACTCTTCTTTTTTCGCACCACCGTGATGACGCAATGCGCGAACGGTAGCCACAAGAACAATGGCATCTGGAGCAATCCCTGCTGCGCCGCACTTGATGTGCATGAATTTCTCAGCACCTAAATCGGCACCGAAACCAGCTTCAGTAACGACATAGTCTGCCAAAGACATTCCCATCTTCGTTGCCATAATGGTGTTGGTTCCTTGTGCAATGTTGGCGAACGGCCCACCGTGAAGAATAGCAGGATTTCCCTCTAAGGTTTGAACCAAGTTCGGCATAATGGCATCTTTCAATAGTAGAGCCATAGCGCCTTCGGCTTTCAAATCGTGTGCATAGATTGGCTTACGATCGTAAGTGAATCCAACGAAAATGTTTCCCAATTTCTTCTTCAAGTCCTCCCGGTCTTTACTCATGCAAAGAATTGCCATGACTTCAGAAGCTGGAGTTATGTTGAATCCGTCTTGACGCGGAATACCGTTTCCCGTTCCGCCCAAGCCAATTGTAATGTTTCGCAATGAACGGTCGTTCATGTCCATCACGCGCTTCCAATAAATCAAACGTGGATCAAGACCCAAGTTTCCTTGTTTATTTTGAAGGTTGTTATCTATTAATGCTGAAAGTAAATTGTTCGCTTTTTCAATGGCAGCGAAGTCTCCGGTGAAATGAAGATTGATGTCTTCCATGGGAACAACTTGTGCATAGCCGCCTCCAGCTGCTCCACCTTTGATACCGAACACGGGGCCTAAGGAAGGTTCGCGCAGAACAACAACCGCCTTCTTTCCTAATTTATTCAATCCTTCATTCAAACCAATGGAAGTGGTTGTCTTTCCTTCTCCAGCAGGAGTTGGCGTAACCGCAGTAACCAAAATAAGTTTGGCTTGTTTAACTTTTTCTTCATTAATCAAATGCAGGGGAAGTTTGGCCTTGTGCTTTCCATAATGCTCTAAATCTTCTATATCGATATTCAGCTTCGAAGCAATTTCATTGATGTGCTTCATCTTGCACGCTTGTGCAATTTCAAGATCTGATGGAAATGACATATTTTTTATATTATGAAGCAATAATCCGAACTTTCTTTCCTTATTTCGCAAACTCAATTAAACACATATGAACAAACCAATTTTGAATTCGAAGTTAAATTCTTTCTTCTCGAAAGGAATCGCTTCTTTTGTTTTCTCGGCATTATTTATACCGTTCACGGTTACTGCTCAAAACGCAGACATCAAAACACAGTGGCAACATGCTGACATGGCTACCGACGGGCTTCCTGGAGTGAGCGCGGTGAAGGCACATGCTTTCATGACTGAAAAAGGAAAGACTGCAACGCCAGTAGTTGTTGCAATTATTGACAGTGGATCGGAGACTTTCCACAAAGACTTGAATGCGAACATCTGGACGAATAAAGGCGAGATTGCAAACAACGGAATTGACGATGATAAGAACGGTTACATCGACGACGTTCACGGATGGAGTTTCATTGGTGGAAAAGGTGGTGATGTTGCACAAGACAATTTGGAATTCACTCGAGTATACGCGGCATATGCAAAGCGTTTCGAAGGTAAAGATGCGGCTTCTATTGCAGCTGCGGACAAAGCTGATTTCGCGAAATATGAAAAGATTAAAGTAGAATTCGAAAAGCGTGTGAATGGAGTGAAGGAAGAAGCGGCTCAGTTCAACGCTTTCTTAACAACGTTCAAAGCGAACAAGGAAATTTTGGCAATGGCCTTGGGTAATGATTTTACAACAGAGCAATTGGCAGCATATGAACCTACGGACGATGCAGCGAAAGCTGCAAAAGGAATGGTGTTGAACATTATGATGCGTGGCCTTAACTTGGAAGAGTATTCTGGTTATTACAACACTCAGTTAGAATATTCTTACAACGTAGATTTCAATCCACGCACCATGGTAGGAGACGATTATAGCAATCCGCGTGAGCGCAATTACGGCAACAACCACATCGATGGTCCAGAGGCTCTTCACGGAACACACGTTGCTGGAATTGTTGGCGCAACGAACAACGGAATGGGAATGGACGGAATTTGCAAGACTGCTCAATTGATGATTATTCGTTGTGTGCCAGACGGAGACGAGCGCGACAAAGACGTTGCAAACGCCATTCGTTATGCCGCAGACAATGGTGCTCGTGTAGTTAACATGAGCTTCGGCAAATCTCACTCCCCGAATAAAGATGTAGTAGACGAGGCAGTTATGTATGCTGAATCGAAAGGCGTCTTGTTGGTTCACGCTGCAGGTAACGATTCGAAGGATGTTGATGTGAAAGACAATTTCCCAACGCCGCGTTACGAAAACGGAAAGACATGTTCTACTTGGTTGGAAATTGGTGCGAGCGACAATTCAATTGATCACTTGTCGGCTGACTTCTCTAACTACGGAGACAAGACGGTAGATATCTATGCTCCGGGTGTAGATATTTTTGCAACCATCTTAGATAACGAATTCGGACCGCTAAGCGGAACAAGTATGGCTTCTCCTGTTACAGCTGGTGTTGCTGCATCTATTCTTTCTTACTACCCAAATCTTACAGGAAAAGAAGTTCGTGAGATCATTATCAAGTCTGGCGTTTCTTACAAGAAGCACAAGGTTGTAATGCCAGGTGACGAAGAGAAGAAGATTAAATTCGGAAAGCTTTCGAAGTCTGGTAAGGTTGTTAACCTTTACGAAGCTTTGAAATTAGCTGAGAAGATGTCGAAGTAATTTTTGATAAGACAACGAAAAGGCCGCCAGAGCGGTCTTTTTTTATGACTTAAAATCAATCACTGAGCAAAACGAATACTTCTTGTGAGATCCGTTTTTGATACCAATTTTGGTGAAGTAAGGGGTGAGAATAATCTTGCGATGACCGTGTCCAGGTATATTGTTGTCGACCATCAATTGCATGACAATATCCAAGGCTCCGCTAAATCCGTAGCTGCAACATTCGCCGCTGTATCCCGATTTACAGTACTTTCTTGTATGTCCTATTTCTCCAGATTTACCGGATTCTAAACACCAACATTTCGCTAATTCATACATCGTTAAGTCGAATACTAGAGGCTTCAAAGGTTGCATGGCGTTTAATTCAGAAATTAAAGATGCTTTGTCTTTGGCATATGAGGCATCATAGGCGAAGCCTGTCTTCTTCTCGTCGTATTTCGCGACGTAATTCTTCGCGAATTGTTTCGGATACATGCGAGCTAAATTGATAAGCTTAATGACATTCTTTTCTTCGGAAGAAAGTTGCGTGATAGACTTCGCCGTGTTTGCTGAATCTAGCTGTGCCGCTGTAAACGCCTGCGCATAAAGGTTCGAGAACAATCCACTTCCAACTATAATAATAAGTACTGATAAGGCTTGAACGAATTTTAATTTCATAATAAAAGTATTAATGCTAATACACAAATAACCAAACCTTGAATCTTTCTTCGGTTGAATTTCTCTTTGAAAATAAAAACCGCGCCAATAGATCCAATTACCAAGACTAACAGATTGTTGATCGGCAATATTGTGCTCTCAGGCATCCAACCGCTGTGGTACAATTCAACAAGAAAAAAGATTGAGCCGTAGTTCACCAGTCCGAGCAAGACACCGGTTCCCAATTCTTTCAAAGGAAATTTTTCCTTCCGGAAAATTAATTTATACGCCAGTATAATTACTCCAATAAATCCCGCACCCATGAAAGGCATGCATGTGAACAACGAAAGCTCATTCTGATTCGTGGTGAATCCTTGAAAATACGCAATGCTGAAATCAATGCTCGTGCTCCCCAGCATGAGCACAACCGGATACAAGAGCATGTCTTTGCTTAATTTGCTCTTTCGGTCTACGCTGAAGAGATACAATCCGAACATGGCAATGAGCAGCGCTATGGCCTTTAAAAGGGTTATTTCTCCTTCGCCTAAAAAGGCCAGAACAATAACGGCAAGCACCAACGACATCTTCGAACTGAGCGTGGCCATGGCAATTCCAGACTTCTTTGCTGTAATGGCCATGAAGTAAAAAACCGAAATGAAGAGCGAACCCATGATAAGTCCGGCAACACTCCAAATCGGAAACAGTAAAGCACTATGAATAGCTTCGGGCACATTCGGGACGAAGAAAATCCCACAGGTGAACGCAACGATGTAGTTGAAGACAATGGTCTCGAAAATCTTCGCTTCAATTTGTTCAAAGTATTTGAAGAGCCAATAAATTGCGGCGTTCATAATGACGCTGAAAATGAGGTAGATCATTTGTTTACGGTGACAGTTAAATGATCTACTCCGATGTACTTTTCAGAATAGGGCTTACCTTTTTGAAGTGGTGCTTTCAATCCGGTTTCAATGTTTTTGTTGGAAGTGAATACGCGCATTTCGTCCCACATTCCGCTTTCAATAAAAGTGTTCAGTATGCCAGCGCCGCCTTCAACCAAGATGCTTTGAATGTTCGCGGCATGCAAAACACGCATCCATTCTTCCACGCCCGATTTTTCGAGTGGAAGAATTTCGCAGTTGTATCTGGCTTGAATGCCGTTGCCCACCAAGGCAATGGTTCGCGCTTCGTTGTTGAACAACTGCAGCTCTTCAGGAAGGCACCCTTTTTCATCGATCACAATGCGAATCGGATTTTCGCCATCCACCAAACGTACGGTCAGTGCAGGATCGTCGTTAAGTGCTGTTGTTGGTCCAACTAAAATGGCCTGCTCCAAACTGCGCCACTGGTGCACCAACTGTCGCGATTCAGAAGAAGAAATAGGGAAGGAGCCGCGTTCATTTTCTTCACGAATCTTGTCCATGAACCCGTCTGCGGTTTGTGCCCATTTCAAAATAATATACGGACGTTTTTTTTCGTGGAAGGTGAAGAATCTGCGATTCAAGAATCGACAGTCGTCTTCAAGAATTCCTTCGATTACCTCAACGCCATTGGCCTTCAGGTGTTCAATCCCTCTTCCGTTTACTTCGCTGAAGGGGTCGCGTGTGCCTAAGACAACACGCGGAATTCCCATTTCAGTAATGAGGTTTGCGCAGGGTGGAGTCTTGCCAAAATGTGCGCAGGGTTCAAGGGTGACGTAGAGCGTACATTCTTTCAAAATGCTTTTGTCTTCTACGTAACGAATGGCTTCAACTTCGGCGTGGGGTTCGCCGTAAGCGGTGTGATATCCTTTAGAAATAATTTCGTCGTTGTGCACGATTACACATCCCACCATGGGGTTGGGAGCCACGGAACCCATTCCGTACAAGGAAAGGTCGAGGGCTATTTGCATGTATTCTTCGTGACTCATTCTGCTAATTTATCTGCAATTCCTTGCGCTGCAATCCACGCGGTGGTCC
>Ga0192647_102352_pt1 | contig 11825 bp, 8 predicted proteins | sample LauGreFa1BDMLBSN_2_FD_133046 | JGI IMG/M metagenome (GOLD analysis project Ga0192647, IMG submission 133046) | Freshwater lake microbial communities from Lake Michigan, USA - Fa13.BD.MLB.SN - reassembly | ecosystem: Environmental > Aquatic > Freshwater > Lake | place: Lake Michigan, USA...
CGATGATCGAGCCCTCGTTCACGCCGATCCGGATCGGGATCTTCCGCTCCTTGCAGGCGTCGATCACCTTGTTGACCTGGTCGCGGTCGTTGATGTTGCCCGGGTTGAGGCGGATCTTGTGGATGCCGGCCTCCACGGCCTCGAGCGCGCGCTGGTAGTGGAAGTGCACGTCGGCCACCACCGGGACCTTCACCTGCCGGATGATCTCCTTGAGCGCCTCGGTGTCCTTGCGCTCGGGCACGGCCACGCGGACCACGTCGGCGCCGGCCTGGCGGTAGCGCTCGATCTCGGCCACGCACGAGTCGATGTCGTGCGTGTAGCCCGCCGTCATGGTCTGCACGAGGATCGGGGCATTGCCGCCGATCGCCTTGCGCCCGGTGATGGAGTCGCCGATCCAGACCTGGCGCGTCTTCCTGCGGTCCTGCATAGTTCGGCAAGTGTAGCCCCGCCTGCCGGAACCCGCCCTGCACGCTCCGCGGGCCACAGTTATGATCACTCGGGTGGCTGCCGCCGGTGGCCCGCCTCGGACACGCGCCCCTGCGGGGGCGAGGAGACTCGAATGACGCAGGCCACCGCCGCAGTGCCCGCCCCGTACGTCCGCAGCCGGCTGTCCGTGATGATGTTCCTGCAGTACGCGACCTGGGGCGCGTGGCTCCCGATCCTCTACGCGTACCTCAGCGGCCACCTGAAGTTCACCGGCGAGCAGATCGGCTACTGCTTCTCCGCGGGTGCCATCGGCGCGATCTTCGGCCCGTTCATCGCGGGCCAGCTGGCCGACCGCACCTTCGCCACGCAGAAGCTCCTCGGCGTCAGCCACCTCGTCGGCGCGGGCCTCGTCTACGCGATGGGCGTCACCAAGGACTTCAACGCATTCCTCGCGCTCTCGGCGGTGTACGGCTTCGTCTACGCGCCCACGATGGCGCTGACCAACTCGCTCGCCTTCGCGCACCTGCCGAACCGCGACCAGGACTTCGGGCCGGTCCGCGTGTGGGGCACCGTCGGCTGGATCGCGGTCGGCATCACCGTCGGGCAGGTCCTGTTCCGCTACCACACGCCCGCGGGCGTTGGTGCCGAGGAGGTGACCGCCGCGCAGAACGCGGGACGTGCGGTGGCGTTCCAGGTCAGCGCCGCCATCGGCGCCGTGATGGGCCTCTACTGCTTCACGCTCCCGGACACGCCGCCGTCGCGGAACGCCAAGCAGAACACGGCGTGGCTCGAGGCGCTCGGCGAGGTCTTCCGGATGCCGCTCGTCGTGCTGTTCCTCGTCGCGGTGCCGGTCAGCATCATCCACCAGTTCTACTTCGTGCAGGCCGACGGCTTCATCGGGAGCGTGCAGGCCAAGGTCACCGAGAAGACATGGTTCGACAACGCCATCAGCCAGGTGTTCGGCGTGGGCGGCGGCCTGATGACCATCGGGCAGATGACCGAGATCCTCGTGCTCTTCGCCATGCCGTTTCTCACCAAGGTGCTGTCGCGCAAGCAGCTGCTCCTCGTGGGCCTGCTCGCCTACGCGGCGCGCATGGCGCTGTGGGCGTTCATGCCGACGCTGCCGTTCGTGATCGCCGGCATCGCGCTGCACGGTCTGTGCTTCGGGTGCTTCATCTTCGTCGCGTTCATGATCGTCGACGAGAACACCACGTCCGACGTCCGTGCCACGGCGCAGAACCTCTTCAACCTGGTGATCGTCGGCATCGGGACCATCGTCGGCAGCATCTTCGCGGCCAACATCGTCGGCGGCTGGGCATCGAAGGGCGGCTCGATGGACTACCAGAAGCTCTTCAGCGTCCCCATGTGGATGGCGCTCGGCTGCTTCGGCCTCATGCTCCTCGCCTACCCCAGCAAGAAATCCGCTCCTGGTTAAATTGGCACCAATTAACTCCTCCCGAGATCACCGGCTTCTCGGGAGAAAAGAAATGGTGCCAATGTAACCAGGAGCGAATTTAGCCCGTCGCGCCCTTGGCGCGCTGCTCACGCTCCCAGTCGGCGTGGAACTTCAGCGCGGCCTCCTCGCCGGGGATCACGAGCGCGGCGACCGGCGTGCCTTCCTTGAGCGGCGTGCCGTCGAGCGCGGTGATCTCGAACCGGGGCTGGTTGGCCTCGTGGATGGCAAGCGCCTTCTCCAGCTCCTTCTGGCGCTCGACCGGGATCTTCGCCCAGCTCTCGCGTCCCCGGCACTTGGGGAATCCGCTGCAGCCGAGCCACGGGCCGCGCTTGCCGGTGCGCAGGTTCATCATGGTGCCGCACTTGGGGCAGGGCAGGTCGGTCAGGTACGGCTTCGGTGACGGAAACTTGATGCCGCCCTTGCGGTCGATGTTGAGGACGAACTCCGTCTCGCGGTTGATGCTCGTCAGGAAGTCGCCGAACCGCCCGGTGCGCAGGATCATCGGCGCGCCGTCGACCGGGCATCGGATGTCGACCTTCTCCGGGAGGAGCGGCTTGCCCGCGCGGTTCACGGGCGCCGCGTAGCTGCACGCGGGCTCCAGCTTCGGCTTGCGCGCCTTGCCCGTCTTGGTGGGCGGCTGCTTCACCTCGACCTGCTCGCGGAAGCCGCTGCAGCTGAGGAACTTGCCCACCTTGCCCAGTCGGTACTCGCAGCGTCGGCCGCACAGCGGGCAGGCGTAGGGCGACGGCGTGCCCTCCGCCTTCACGTGCCCCGTCGTCGCCGCGCCCATCCCGGCCACGATCGACCGGAACGGCACGTAGAACTCGCGCAGCATCGCCTGCCACTTCAGCTTGCCCTCGGCGATCTCGTCGAACTCCTCCTCCATGCGGCGCGTGTAGCCCACGTCCATGAAGCCGTCCCTGAACGGGCCCTCGAGGAACTCGCACACCGCCATCCCGATGTCCGTCGCGTGGAACGCGCGGCTTTCCTGCTCGACGTACTTGCGCTCCTCGATCGTGTTGATGATCGATGCGTACGTCGACGGCCGCCCGATTCCCTGCTTCTCGAGCTCGCGCACCAGGCTGGCCTCGTTGAAGCGGCCGGGCGGGCTCGTGAACTTCTGCTGCGGCGCCAGCCAGAAGGGCGCCATCTCCTGGCCCTCCCTCAGCGCGGGCAGCTCCTGGTCGTCGCCCTCGCCGCGGATGCCGGTGACCGTGTAGCCGTCGAAGGTCTGCACGCGGCCGTTGGCCTTGAACACGGCGCCCGTCGCCTTGTCGCTGCGCTCGAGGAGCACGCTCGTCGAGTCGTACTCGGCGTCGGTCATCTGGCATGCCACGAACCGCTGCCAGATCAGGTTGTAGAGCCGCCACTGCTCCTCTTCGAGCGCGCCGCGCAGGCTCTCGGGGGTCCGGCGCACGTTGGTCGGGCGGATCGCCTCGTGCGCCTCCTGCGCGTCCTTGTTGCTCGACCCGTAGAAGCGCGCCTTCTCGGGCAGGTACCGCTTGCCGTACTTCTCCTCGATGAACGACCGCACGGTGCCGAGGGCCTCGCCGCTCAGGCTGGTGCTGTCGGTACGCATGTAGGTGATCAGGCCCACCAGGCCCTCGCCCGGCACGTTCACGCCCTGGTAGAGCATCTGCGCCACGCGCATCGTGCGGTCGGTGCCGAACCCCAGCGCGTAGCTCGCGCTCGACTGCAGCGTGCTCGTGATGAACGGCGCCCGCGGCTTGCTGCTCGTGGCGCTGCGCTCGATGCTCCTCACGCGGTAGCGAACGCCGGCGCCGATGGTCCCGCGCACCGTGCGCTTCCAGCGGGCGAAACCGACCGCCTCCACCTCGTTGCGCGCATCGACCGCCGCCGCGGCGGGCGCCAGGTCCACCGACACGCCCTCGAGCCCCACCGCCTCGGCGACCGTCCGCACGCGCGCCGCCAGCGCCTCGCCGGCGTCGTACCAGCCCGGTTCCTGCGGGATGGGGGTCTTCGACTTCTTGTCCTCTTCCTTCTTTCGCAGCACCCAGTCGGGCACTGCCTGGCCGCACGCCGCCGTGCCGAACCCGCGGAGGTCCTCGTACTTCGGCACCTCGCGCCCGAGGTCGAGCGCCGCGCCGCCCACCTGCACCAGCTCGCACTCGATGCCGTCGCGCTCCGCCAGCCAGTGCGCCTGCTCCTTGACGGTCGGGCCCTTGCCGCGCTCGTCGCGGCGGCCCATGAACCCGGACCACTCCGTTGCAAGGGCAGGGCCCTTCGCCGGGTCGGGCGTCATCGCCGCCTCGACCTTCCAGTACTCGTCGGGCTGGAACGCGCGGATCTCGCGCTCGCGGTCCACGACCAGCTTCAGCGCCACGCTCTGCACGCGGCCCGCGCTGAGGCCGCCGGCCACCTTCTTCCAGAGCACGGGGCTCACCATGTAGCCCACGATGCGGTCGAGGATGCGTCGCGCCTGCTGCGCGTTGACGCGATTGAGGTCGATCGCATGCGGGTCCTGGAAGGCCTTCAGGATCGCGCTGCGGGTGATCTCGTCGAACTTGACGCGCTTGGCCTTGAGCGGGTCCACGCCCAGGAGCTCCGCCAGGTGCCACGCGATCGCCTCGCCCTCGCGGTCAAGGTCGGTCGCGAACCAGATCTCGCTGGCGCCCTTGGCGAGCTTCCGGAGCGCGGTCGCCTGCGCCTTGCGGTCGTCGCTCACCTCGTAGGTGGGCTCGAAGTCGTTGTCGAGGTCGACCCCAGGCACCGGCTGCTTGGTTCCCTTCGGTGCCCGGGGCGGCAGGTCGCGGATGTGGCCCTTGGACGCCTCCACCTTGAACCCCGGGCCGAGGTACTTGGTGATGGTCTTGGCCTTCGCGGGGCTCTCGACGATCACCAGCTTGTACGCGCCCTTGGCGGGAGCGGGCTCGTCGTCACCGGCGTCGGCGGAGGGGGCTGCGGGCTTGGTGGTGCGCTTTGCCATGGAAACACGGGGCCCTGCGGCCGGTGGAGGGGCGGCGTCGGCCGACCCGGTGGCTCCATCGGCCCACGAGGGGGATCCATATGAGGAGCAAATGCAGGCCGGGTCAAGCCCCCGGGCAGGTCGGACGTGGCCTCCGCGGGAGCCGCGCCGCATCCGAAGTCCCCGGTTTGCCGCCCGATCGTCCCCCCTCCGGGGGGACGGCGCGGGCCCCGAGGCCTACCGCGGGGAGGGGCGAAAAACTTTTTCGATAACCTCGCGGGCCGCCTCCGCGGTGCCGGTCCTCGGCCCGTCGATCCATATCGCCCCGGGGATCGCCTTGAACCGCCGCAGCCACGTCCGCTGCTGCCGGGCGTACTGCCGCGTGCGCACCTTGATCTCCTCCTCGGCCTCCGCGATCGAGGTCTCGTGCGCGAAGTGCCGCAGCACCTCTCGGTACCCGACGGCCTCGATCGCCTGCCGGTTGAGCGGCCCCCTGGCGAGGAGCCGCATCACCTCGGCCTCCAGCCCGCGCTCCACCATGCCGTGCACGCGCGCGTTGATCCGCTGGTTGATCATGTCGACCGGCCACTCGAGCCCCACCACGTGCATCCCGTCGGGCAGGGCGCGCGGCGTGTCGCTCCACTGCCGCTGCAGCTCGCTGATGCGGCGGCCCGTCACCATCCACACCTCAAGCGCCCGGATGGTCCTCCGCCGGTCGTTGAAGTGGATGCGCGACGCCGCAAGCGGGTCGTGGTGCTCGAGGTCGCCGCGCAGCATCTCGGTGGGTAGCGCCTCGAGGCGCGCGCGGATCTCCGGGTCGCCCGGCGGGCCCTCGAACATCCCGTCCACCAGGCTCTTCACGTAGAGGTTGGTGCCGCCCACCACCACCGCGTGCCGCCCGCGCGCGTGGATCGCCGCAATGGCCTCGCGCGCGCCGTCCACCCAGTCGGCCACCGTGAACGCGCCGCCGTGCGGGTCCGCCACGTCGATCATGTGGTGCGGCACGCCGCGGCGCTCCTCGTCCGTGGGCTTCGCGGTGCCGATGTCCATGCCGCGGTAGACCTGCATGCTGTCGGCGCCCACGCACTCGCCGCCGCCCGGCATCGCGAGCGCAAGCTCCACCGCGAGCGCGGTCTTGCCGCCGGCGGTGGGACCGAGCACCAGCACCGTGCGGGGCGCGTGCGCGTGCGCAGGCGATGTTCCGTGCGTCGGTTCCATCCGTATAGTGGAAGTATGACCGAAGCCAACGCCGCAGCCGCGACCCGCCGCACCGTCGACAGCCTCGACGCGAAGGGCAAGACCGTCTTCGTCCGCGCCGACTTCAACGTGCCCACCGACGATGCCGGCGCCATCACCGACGACCGCCGCATCCGCGGCGCGCTGCCCACCATCGAGTGCCTGCTGGGGAAGGGCGCCGCGGTGGTGGTGGCCAGCCACTTCGGACGGCCGGCCGGCACCGGCTACGAGGCAGGCGAGAGCCTGAAGCCGGTGTTCGAGCGCCTGAAGCACCTCCTCGCCGGCAAGGCCGAGGTGCGCTTCGCGGGCGAGGTGCCCACCGACGCCGCCAGCGCCGCGGCCGTGGCTGCCCTCCGGCCGGGGCAGGTGCTCCTCCTCGAGAACCTGCGCTTCGAGAAGGGCGAGAAGAAGGGCGACGCCGCCTTCGCCGGCAAGCTCGCCGCGTACGCGCAGGCCTACGTGAACGATGCCTTCGGCGCCTCGCACCGCGCCGACGCGTCGATGGTCGCGCTGCCGCGCGCCATGCGCGCCGCCGGCAAGCCCGCGGTCGCGGGCCGCCTGCTCGAGAAGGAGCTCCGCTTCCTCGGCGCAGCGCTGGAGTCGCCGCGCCGTCCGTTCGTCGCCATCGTCGGCGGCGCGAAGGTGAGCGACAAGCTCGCCGCGCTCTCCAACCTCCTGGACAAGGTCGACGTCATTGTCGTGGGCGGCGCGATGGCCTACACGTTCCTGCGCGCGCAGGGCGTGGCCATCGGAAGCAGCCTCGTCGAGCCCGACATGGTGGAGAAGGCCGCGGGCATCCTGCGCGACGCGCACGCGCGCGGGCGCACCATCCTCCTCCCGGTCGACCACGTGTGCGGCCGCAAGCTCGAGCCCGGTACCGAGACGGCCATCGTCGCCGGCGCCATCCCCGACGGGTGGATGGGCCTCGACATCGGTCCGCGCTCGCAGGCGCTCTTCGCCGAGGCCTGCCGCGCCGCGAGGCAGGTGGTCTGGAACGGCCCGATGGGCGCGTTCGAGACGAAGCCGTTCGACGCGGGGACGCTCGCCGTGGCGCGTGCCGTGGCCGAGGCCACCGCGGCCGGCGCCGTGACCATCGCCGGCGGCGGCGACACGGCCGCCTCGCTCGACGTCCTCGGCCTCGCCGACGCGCTCACCCACGTCTCCACGGGCGGCGGCGCCAGCCTCGAGATGCTGGAAGGCAAGCGATTCGAGTCCGTGGATGCGCTGGACGCGGCCTGATCCGCGGCGCGGACGCGCAACAGGGGCGTCTATCATGCGTTCCCCCTGAGGACCCCCACCATGCGCATGCACCTCGCCGCCATCGCCGCCGCCGTTGCCCTCGTCGCATCCCCGTTCGCCTCGGCGCAGGAGTCGAAGCTCAAGGTCGGTTCCAAGGCCCCCGAGGGCCTGGCCGAGCACCTCGACTTCGTGCAGGGCGAGCCCGTCGCGTCCTATGCGCAGGACAAGGTCTACGTGATCGAGTTCTGGGCAACGTGGTGCGCGCCGTGCAAGCGCTCCATCCCGCACCTCACCGAGCTCCAGCGCGACTACGGCCCCCGCGGCCTGCAGATCGTCGGCATCAGCGACGAGCCCGTCGAGACGGTGCGCAAGTTCGTCAAGGAGAAGGGCTCGGCCATGGACTACGCGGTGGCCGCGCAGAAGAAGGACGACACGCACGTCTACCAGACGTGGATGAAGGCCGCCGGCCAGAACGGCATCCCCTGCGCCTTCGTCGTGAGCCGCAAGGGCGAGATCGTCCACATCGGAAACCCGCTCGACCCGAACTTCGACCGCGTGCTCAAGCTGACCCTCGCCAACCGCTACGACCCCGAGCTGACGTCGCGCGTCGAGCCGACCATCGCCGCCGCGCGCGCCGCGGCCAAGCGCCGCAACTACAAGGAGGCCGAGGGCCTCTACGCGAAGGCCATCGCCGAGGGCCCGGTCACGCTCATGGACTACAGCTTCGAGTGCTGGCGCATGCTCGGCGAGCAGGCCAGCGACGATGCCAAGGCCAAGTCGTTCATCACCGCCACCATCGACGGCGTGAAGGACGACCGCTACGCGCTCATCGAGGCCGCCACCTACCTCGCGTCCGATCCCTCGCTCAAGAAGCGCGACCTCGACGCGGCCAAGTACGCCGCCGGAAAGCTGAAGGCCATGTCCGGCGCCATGCAGGACCCCGACACGCTCGCGGCGCTGGCCGCGGTCTCGGCGGCCTCCGGCGACTACGCCGGCGCGGCGGAGATGCAGTACGACGCCTGGATGTCGGCCGCCCCGACCGCCAAGCCCGCGTTCAAGCGCGCGCTCGAGGTCTACGAGACCAAGTCCAAGGGCGCGGACGCCAAGTGACCGCCTCCGTGGCCGCCGCCCGCCGCAACCCGTACCTCACCGACCGACGGCTCCTCGTGGAGCCGTCGATCCTTTCCGCGGACTTCACCCGCCTCGGCGAGGAGTGCCGCGCGGCGATGGACTCCGGCGGCGACGCGCTGCACGTGGACGTGATGGACGGCCACTTCGTGCCGAACCTCTCCATGGGCCCGGCGCTCTGCGAGGCAGCGCACCGCGCGGTGCCGGACGCGTTCCTCGACGTCCACCTCATGTGCACGGACCCGGGCAAGTGGGTCGAGCCCTTCGCGAAGGCCGGGGCGGGGCACATCCAGTTCCACGTGGAGGCGGTGCCGCGGCCCGCGGCGCTGGTCGAGCGCATCCGTGCGCTCGGCATGACCGCGGGCGTGGTGCTCAACCCCGACACCCCCGCATCCGCATGCGTCGATGCCATTCCGCTGGTCGACACCGTGATGCTGATGTCGGTGCACCCGGGCTACTCCGGCCAGCGCTTCATCGAGGGCGTGCTGCGCAAGGTGCCCGAGCTGCGCGCGGCCATGCGCCCGGGCCAGCGCCTCATGATTGACGGCGGCGTCTCGCCCGAGACCGCGCCCGCGTGCCGGGCGGCCGGCATCGACGTCCTGATGAGCGCGAGCGCCGTCTTCGGCGCCCCTGACTACGCCGCGGCCATCGCGGCGCTCCGCGGCTGACGCGATGGCCGCCACCTCGCTCTGGCTGCTCCGGCCTGCCGAGACCGCCTGGGACGAGGCGCAGCGCCTGCGCGGCACCGTTGACCTTCCTGCCACCGAGGATTCGCTGGCCGAGCTGCGCCAGCGCGTCGCGCGGCTGCCCGAGGGCCCGGAGATCCTCTTCCATCCGCCCGACGAGGCCGCCACCGAGAGCGCACGGGTCGTGGCCAGCCGCTTCGCGTGCCGGGTGCGCGCCGACGCGGGCCTCTCCGAGCCCGACCTCGGGCTCCTCGAGGGCCTCAGCATGGCCGAGTTCGAGCGCCGCTTCGAGAGCCGGCACGCCGAGTGGCGCGACTCGCCGCTGACGCTGGTGCCGCCCGAGGGCGAGCCCTTCGCGGACGCGCGCGAGCGGATCCTCGCCGCCTTCCTCGATGTCGTCGAGCGCAACGAGGGTCGGCGCATCGGCATCGTCCTCCACCCGATCGCGCTCGCCATGGTGCGAGACGCGCTCGCGCGCGGCGACGGCTCGCGCCTCTGGGAGCGCGTGGAAGGGCGCAGCTGGTGCACGCAGTACCTGGTGCCGGCGGGCGCGATCGACGTCCCGGGCGCGGCCGCGGGCTGACGCGCGGCTACACTTCGCCCCGTGCCCGAACCCACCTGGACCGAAGCCACGGTTGCCGTCAAGAAGACCGTCCCCGACGGCCTCTGGACGCAGTGCCCCGAGTGCGAGGAGACCATCTTCCGCAAGAGCCTCGAGGCCAACCTGATGGTCTGCCCCAAGTGCGACCACCACATGCGCATCTCCGCGCGCCGGCGCATCGAGCAGCTGCTCGACCCCGGCACCTTCGAGCCCCTCGACGCGGACATGTCGCCGATGGACCCGCTCGGGTTCGTCGACCAGAAGCCCTACATCGACCGGCTCCGCGAGACGCAGCGCAAGTCGGGCGAGATCGACGGCGTTCAGACCGGCACCGGCTTCATCAAGGGCCGCAAGCTCGTGGTCGGGGTGATGGACTTCACGTTCATGGCGGGGTCCATGGGCAGCGTGGTCGGCGAGCGCCTCACGCGGTGCATCGAGCACGCCACCGACCACAGCCTGCCGCTCGTGATCGTCAGCTGCTCGGGCGGCGCGCGCATGCAGGAGTCGGGCTTCTCGCTGATGCAGATGGCCAAGACCAGCGCCGCGCTCGCGCGCTTCGACGACTCGGGCGGGCTGTACATCTCCGTGCTCGCCGACCCCACCACGGGCGGCGTCACCGCCAGCTACGCCATGCTCGGCGACGTGATCTTCGCGGAACCGAAGGCCCTGATCGGCTTCGCCGGGCCGCGCGTGATCCAGCAGACCATCCGGCAGGCGCTGCCCGACGGGTTCCAGACCGCCGAGTTCCTCGAGAAGGCCGGCTTCGTCGACCGCATCGTGCACCGCTCGGCGCTCCGCACCGAGATCAGCCGCATCATCGACTACTCGGGGAAGTGACGCGTGCCCGACGCGCACGCGCCGATCACCGCGCGCCGCGCCGCGCTCCTGGCGGTCGCGTCCGCCGTGCCGTTCGGATGCGCGTTCGCGCCGGTCGGCGCGTGGCCGCTCGTGCTCGTGGCGGCCGCGCCGCTGGCGGCCATCGTCGTCGGTGACGGCGGGCCGGTGCGCGCCGCGTTCGGCTGGCGCACGGCATGGGCCGTCGCCGGGGTGCTGTGGCTGAAGTGGTTCGTGCTGCACGCCTGGCTGCTGCAGGTCACCGTGGCGGGGACGCCCGCGCTCGCGGCGTACTGCACGCTGCACGACCTGCTTGCGCTCTGGCTCCTCGTGCGCTGCGCGCGCGCGCTCCCGGCGTGGGTTCCCTGGGCAGCGCTCGTCCCGCTCGCCTTCGGCGCCGAGGAGGCGTTCCGGGCGCTCGTCCTCTTCGACGGCTACCCGTGGTTCAGGTGGGGGCATCCGCTCGTGGAGTCGCCGGCGCTCGTCCAGTGCTGCGACCTCGGCGGCGAGATGCTCGCGTCGCTCCTGCCGCTTGCGCTTGCCGGCGCCGCGCTCGATGCCATAGCGGCGCGGCGAAGCCCGTCGATCGCACGGCGCCGCACCGCGCTTGCCGGCATCGCGCTGGCATGCGGGCTCCTTGCCGGGGCCCTCGGCTACGGCCTGTGGCGGCTTTCGTCCGCGCCAGCAGGCAGCGGGCCGTCCGTCCTCCTCGTGCAGACCGACCTTGCCACCAGCAACAAGGTGGCATGGGCGGCGCGCGACCAGGCCCGCGACGTCCCGTCGTTCGCGGAACTCACGCTCCGCGGCGCCATCGACGCCGCGGAGCATCGCCAGCCCATCCACCTTGCCGTGTGGCCCGAGACCATGCTCGCGGGCTACGGGCTGGAGCCCGCCACCATCGACCTGCAGGAACGCAACGGCTGGTTCCCGGGGGACCGCTTCCGGACGATCGTCTCCGGGCTGTCGGCGCGGCTGGGTGCGCCGCTCCTCGTGGGGAGCGCGGCGTTCATCGGCCTTCGCCCGGAGGGTGACCGGTTCACGTGGGACCGCCAGTTCAACAGCGCCTACCTCGTCAACCCGGGCCCGCCCCCGTACCCGCGCTACGACAAGGTGTTCCTGGCCCCGTTCGGCGAGACCATGCCCTACATCTCCAGCTGGGACTGGCTGGAGGAGCAGCTCCTGGCCGTGGGCGCGGCCGGCATGTCCTTCGACCTCGACCGCGGCGGTGAGCCGGTGCGGTTCGAGATCCCGTGGCAGGGCCGCACCGTGCGCATTGCGCCCGCCATCTGCTTC
>Ga0192647_102353_pt1 | contig 11821 bp, 10 predicted proteins | sample LauGreFa1BDMLBSN_2_FD_133046 | JGI IMG/M metagenome (GOLD analysis project Ga0192647, IMG submission 133046) | Freshwater lake microbial communities from Lake Michigan, USA - Fa13.BD.MLB.SN - reassembly | ecosystem: Environmental > Aquatic > Freshwater > Lake | place: Lake Michigan, USA...
TCTTTAGGAACAGCAGGTCGCTCTGGAATACGCTCAGTTGCAAATGCAAGCAATTCTTCAGCGCTGATTTTTGCGCCTGGGTGCAACTCCACATAGGCAATTGGCAATTCACCCGCATGGGTGTCGGGTTTTCCAACGGCCGCAGCAATTGCCACTGATGGTGATTGCATGAGTGCTTCTTCAATCAAACCGGGTTCAATGTTGTGGCCCCCACGAATAATCAAATCTTTTTGTCTTCCACTGATTCGCAAATATCCGTCGGAGTCCATACTTCCAAGGTCCCCCGTAACAAAAAAACCATCGTCTAAAAACGCACCTTTGTTTTGCGATGCATCCAAGTAGCCCCCCGCCACACCTGGGCCACCTACCAATAACATGCCGATTTCGTCAACGGCGCATTCCCGCTCAATTTCACCGCCCTCTTTCATTTTGACAATGCGAATTTTCATGTACGGAACACGAATACCCGAACAACGTGTACGCACTTCACCATCACGTGGATCAAGCGTGACATGGCTGGTGTTTTCAGTTAAGCCATAACTTTGCATCACTTGCGCACCCGTGATTTGCGTCAGACGCTCTTGAATTGCGGGAGCCATTGCGGTGGAACCTGTTGCAAAGTAAGGGCGCAATGAGCTGATGTTTTCTGTGGTGGGCGGATTTTTGGCAAGAACAGACAAGGTAGTGGGCACACCGGATACTTGTGTGATGCCAAAGCGTTCGATATAACGCCAATAGTTGGCCATGTATGTTTTGTCTCGAGCACCAAAAATACTTGGAATGACCGCCGTATTGGCGTTTGCCGTACTCACCAGGCCACGCACGAGCAAGCCACCAATGTGAAATAGCGGTGTATCCGATAGAACAACATCGTGGCGCGTGAATGCCAAGCCATTGTTGGCCGCCCATTGGCGATACACCATGCCACCGTGCAATATTTTGACAATTTTGGGATGCCCAGTTGTACCGCCAGAATGCACATAGCAAGCCACGGTGTTGCGGTTTGCAGTGGGTCGATCAAAGGTCAATCGATCGCCCGCATGTTTTTCAGCTTGCGTCAATAAGTCATGTGCCGCTGGTGGGCTAAAAGCCTCATGCAAGGTCAACACTTGAGGCGGCTTTTCTAAGCCTTGAATAGCCGCATTCACATTTTCCCAAATTGAAAATCCAGGTGTTGGTCCTAATGCAATGACCAATTTAACTTCGGCGCGCTGCATCAAGTCACTTAGTGCATGCGCATCCAACATCCAATTGATGGGAAACAAACGCACCGCAAGCAAGCCACCAATCATGGTTGCAAACAAGCCAGGAACAGTGGGCGTAATGACTGCAACGACATCATCGCCACCGAGTCCACTTGCACGCAATAAATTGGCACACTGGATAGAGCGTCTCTCGAGCTCTGCAAATGTCCAGGTTTTAACTTCACCATCGATATTGCCGTTGTGTGTAATGTGCAATGCAATGCGGTTGGGGTCATCACGGCAACCATCCAACAAATTCAATGCAAAGTCCCATCGCTTGACGCGCTCTTCTAGGGGAATTTGTTCGATGGCTTCAACATCCGCCATATTGCGAAACGGGTCATAGTGTTCTTTGATAACACCCGAACTGAAAAGATTTGAATTCATAAAGTCTCAACCAATGCCAAGGTACGTTCTGCCAATCGCACGTTGGCGTAATCAACCATCATGCCCTCGTATTTCACAGCGCCTACACCACGCGCCTCACCTTCACGAAAAGCTGCAATCAAGCCACGTGCGTATTCAATTTCTTCTGCACTGGGCGAAAAAACATCGTGCATCACATCCACTTGAGTAGGATGAATTGCCATCTTGCCCACAAATCCCAATTCACGCGCAATCAAACATTCTTCTCGCAGCAACTGCGTGTCTTTCAAATTCATGAACACGCCATCGACAATCCACTCAACACCCGCTGCGCGTGAATCCACCACCAATTTGCTGCGGGGATAAGTCAAAGCCAAATTGCGTGGCGTCCAGCGTCCACCCAAGTCCACCATAAAGTCACCTTGTTCGGCACTGGCCAATGCCATGCCACTCACTCGCTTTGAAGACTTTGCAATATCAAATGAATTGCGCAAACCCAAACAAGTTTCAATCATAGGGAGGATCGACAAACTACCAAGGGCCACACCGGCTTTGATTTCAATTTCCTGCAAAGCTTTGGAAACAGTTTCAATATCTTGCGCATCGTCTGCTTTAGGCAATGCAACACCCGCCACATTGACCAAAGATTGGTGATGGAGGACACCCAAGTCGGCCAGGTAGTCTCCAGCACGTGGATTGCTGATTCGCAAATACATGGGCTTTTTTAAACCCAATGCCAACACCTGTTGAACATTTTGTCTGGCTTCAGCTTTTGCATTCAATGGCACTGAATCTTCCAAGTCAAAAATCATCGCATCTGCTGCGCCGAGCTGTGCTTTTGTTAGCAATTCAATTCGACTTCCTGGCGCAAACAACAAAGTTCGATGCATTTTTTTTACTGGGGATGTCATGATTTACTTTCCCTTCCAAACGGCTGGACGTTTTTCTAAAAATGCCTGTGGGCCTTCTTTTGAATCTTCGGTTGTATAAAGAAAAGCCGCCATGTCTTGCTCTAATCTCAGACCATCAGCAAGCGCCAAATCTGCGCCTCGATGAATTGCTGCTTTGGCCGAGCGCACAGCCACAGGTGCATTGGCAGCCATCATCTCTGCCCACTTGAAAGCTTGCTCAATCAATTCGTTTTGGGGCACCACGTATTGAACCAATCCAATCGATAAGGCTTCGCTGGCTGAAACGGTACGCCCTGTCAAAATCATGTCCAAAGCGCGCGCAGTACCAATGCGTCGAGATAAACGTTGAGTACCGCCATTGCCTGGTATCAAGCCTCGCTTAACTTCACCAAAGGCAAAACTCGATTGATCGGCAGCAAACGCAAAATCGCACAGCAAGGTCAATTCAACACCACCACCTATCGCAAGGCCATTGACTGCAGCAATGATGGGTTTATCGAATGCGGCAATGCCTTCGCCTTGCTCCCAACGATAGCGTTTCATTTCTGCAATGGGAATATTTGCATTCATTGCAGAAAACTCACGCAAATCCATGCCTGCTGAAAATGCTTTCTCACCCGCGCCTGTCAAGATCACAGCGCCAACTTGCGAGTCACGTCTGAGATCGTCCAATGCCGTACGCAATTCGCTGCGCATTTTCATGTTGATGGCATTCATGGCTTCGGGGCGATTGAGTGTCAAGATGGCGACTCGTCCGCGAAGTTCTTGCTTGATTGTTTCAAAAGTTGGAATGTTCATTTCAGTCATGTTTTTTTAATTAAATGTAGAATAACTCAAACACGCCCGTCTCTGTGTAGCGTGTCTCACACCACACACTATGAACTTCGGAAATACTAGCGATCAGGAGCTGATGCTCCAATCTGTTCAAACACTGCTTGGTGATGTTTGCACCATGGAGTACGCGGCCAAGTGCGATCTTAACCATACCCCACCTCGAGAAGCCTTTGATGCCATGGCCAAAAACGGCTGGCTGGGGCTCATTGCCCCCGAGTCTTTTGGAGGTGCCGCTGGTTCCCCCACCGACTTGGCCTTGCTGCTTGAAGAGACAGGCCATCATTTTGAAGAGCTCGGACTGTGGCTGTTCCGAAATTTCACATATGGCTGCTATGCGGTGCTCAAGCACGGCACCGAAGAACAAAAGCAACGCATCGTGCCGCGCACCGCCAAGGGTGAGCTTTCTTTTGCATTTGCGTTGTCCGAACCCGACTCTGGCTCTGACGCTGCAGCGCTCAGAACCCGCGCAGTGGCCGATGGCGATGGTTTCATCATCAATGGTCGCAAACAGTGGACATCGGGAATGGATATTTCCGACTATGTGTTGCTGGCCCTTCGCACCAATGACTTGGGCAAAAAACAATTAGGCATAAGTACTTTTTTGGTCGACACCAAACTACCTGGCATAGAAGTACGCAAGATACCCACATTGGGTCAACACGCCATTGGAACCACTGAAGTTACGTTTACCGACGTGCGAGTGTCCAACACAGCGCTGCTGGGTCAACTCGATCACGGCTGGGCTGTTTGCGAAGACACTTTGCGTTATGAACGCCTTTGCTTGTCTGCGGTGCGCATTGGTGCAGCCAGACGCGCATTCGAATACGCGCTAGATTACGCCAAAACACGGCACCAATTTGGCAAGCCCATTAGCAGCTTTCAAGTTACGCAACACAAGTTTGCCGACATGAAAGTGATGTTAGATACTTCATTCACCATGATCCGACGCTATGCATGGCTCATGGAAAATGGCAAAGCAGAACGCGCCGATACAGCCGTTATCAAATACTACATTGGTGAGTCATACAAAACCATTGCAGACATGTGTTTGCAAATATTGGGTGGCTATGGGTACAGCATGGAATACCCGATGCAACGTTTCTTCAGAGACTCGCGCCTTGCAACCATAGGTGGCGGCACTTCAGAAATTCAGAAAAACATCATTGCATCGACTTTGGGGATTTAATCGATGCTGATGCCTGCTGCTTTAGAAACTTCATTCCATTTTTTAAAGTCAGCTGCAATCATCTGACCAAATTCTTCGCTCGAATTGGGTTTGGCGTCGCCACCCATTTTTCGCATCGCGCTGACATACTCAGGCATTTTTAAAATTTCGTTGAATGCACTTTCGAGTCGCTTCACCATGGCAGGTGGTGTTCCAGCTGGCACTGCGGCACCCGTCCAGTTGCGCAAAACGATGTCAGGGTAACCCACTTCAATAAAGGTGGGGACGTTCGGTAAATCGAGTGCACGTGTAATTCCGGTCACGGCCAATGCTTTGAGTTTTCCCTCTCGAATTTGAGCAATTGATGCAGACAAATCGGTCATGGCAAACTGAACTTGTCCACTCAAAACCGCCATGCTCATTTCTGCACCACTGCGATAGGGAACATGAACCATGTTGAGCTGCGCTTTACTTTGTAGCAATTCACCCAACAGGTGAGCAGAATTACCGATGCCTGCAGAGCCGTAAGAAATTTTTCCTGGATTGGCACGTGCGTAGGTCACGAATTCTTGAACTGTATTGGCTGGAAATGATGTGCCTGTCACCATCACAGAGCAAATGTCAGACGTTTGAACAATTGGTGCAAACGATTTGACTGGATCGTAGCCAGGATTTTTCATCGTTGCGGGGGCAATGGCATAAGTGGATACATTTCCAATCAGAATGGTCCTGCCATCCGCTGGAGAGTTAGCAACAAAACGTGCGCCAATGGCACTGCCCGCACCAGGTTTGTTTTCAACGATCACTGTTTGTTTGAGTATCGTTTGCAATTGCGTTGAAACCAATCGTGCAACCACGTCAGTGGGACCACCAGGACCATAGGGAATGATCAACTTAATGACACCTGGCGTTTGCGCCATCAACAAAGTGGGACTTAACGCAAAAGCGCCAACTGCGCCAATAAACTGTCGCTTTGAAAGTGCATGGGAATTGAATGTTTGCTTCACAGATGTCTCCTAGTTTATTTTTAATTAGTATAGACACCATTGCAATAAAAAGTAAAGCCTTTGACGATATGAAGAACCCATAGCATTTATCGAATTGAGAACAAAACATTGCCTCTTCAGTTACAGTCGCACCCATGAGCTCTATGAACACCACCACCGGCCTTCTTCACGCTATCGACGACGGTTTGTTAACCATCACCATTGATCGGCCACATGCTGCCAATGCCATAGATTCAAGCGTTGCACAAGGCTTGGCATACTTGATTCAAAAGGCGCAACAAGACTCATCCATCCATGCAGTTTTGTTAACCGGAACGGGCAATCGTGCTTTTTGTGCAGGTCGCGATACCAAAGTATCTGCAGGGGAAGACCCCGTCCAACTGGATATGCAACGTCGCAAAGAACTCTGGACTTACACAGACGCCTTACTCACATTCGACAAGCCCTTGGTTGTTGCGGCCAACGCAAGCGCCATTGGTGCAGGTTTTATGTTGTGCTTGCATGCAGATCAGGTTTTATCTGTTCCCAATGCAGTCTTTTCATTGCCAGAAATTAACATTGGTATATCGTCATGGTTGGGCCACTGTTTGGTTGCCGAAATAGCAGGCAATGCACTGGCCAACGACATGTCAATTACTGGGCGAAAAGTAGATGCCAACGAAGCATTGTCCAAAGGCTTGATTCACACCATTGCTCCTGCACTAACATTGCACACTGAAGCGGTAGCGAGAGCTCGTACGCTGATTGAAAAACCTCGCCCTACATTTCGGGATATCAAGCAATGGATTTTGAAGAGACGACAACAATCGGTTGAGATTGCACGTCAGCGTCATCAACTCAATAATCAGGCTTGATTACAATCATTTTTTAATTTGGTTCAAAATTGATCATTCCAACCGATTTAGCTTCTTTCCTTGAATTGCTGCGCCTGCACGGTGACGAGGCCTACGGGCTCATCTTCGCTTTCGCTGCGTCGCACAGCCTGCTGCTAACTCTCTTTGCCGGTTATGCCTCCAGTACAGGAGCCCTCAACCTTGGCACTCTTGTTCTAGTGGTATGGGCCGGCAGTTTTTTGGGAGATACGATCCGCTTCGGAATAGGACGCTATTTCGGTACGCGATGGCTTTCACCTTTTCCAAGGCTTCAGCGCAGTATCCATATGGTTGTGCGATTGGTAGATCGATTCTACGTATGGCTAATTCTGTTGCATCGCTATCCGCACGGAATTCGCGGTGTTGCTGGATTTGCTTACGGAATGTCACGTCTGCCTTGGCCTACATTTCTCGCGTTCAATTTCGTTGCATCTGGACTTTGGGCTGGTGCCATTCTTTCAGCTGGTCATGCGTTTGGTCAAATTTCGGAGAAGCTGTTAAATGATGCTTTCTCTGGCATTGGTGTTGTCATGCTAATTGTTTTCCTCGCGCTGTCTTGGGTGTTAAGTAAGAAACTCGAGCGTGTTGCAGAGCAAAGTTGAACTTCTGCATGGGTGGCTATCACAACATCAGAAAAGTTGCTTTAACAGTTCAATGCCCAGTTATAACCAATCGCCAAGATCGCCATAGTCCCGTGTCTCCGGTTTGGCCATCTTTGACTTGAAGTTGCCATCCCTGCAGCTCACCAGTCACCACATTTTGAAGTGAGGCATTCAGGTTCTCTCCCATATGTCGAACACTGTGAAAGGTCCATCCTTTGGACAAGTCGCCACAAGGCGGTGGCGAATTGGTAGGACATGAGTGTGGTTTAGCCAGGAGGCTGCGTGTGCCAGAGGGTGACACCAGAACTACTTCAAGATCGGCACCATAATCATGGTCAACCATGAGTGTTACTTGTACAGACTCCACAATTTTGATGTCGCAACCCTCTAAGCGCTTAGAAACGGTTACCGCAGGCGCAGGACGATCGGCAATAGGCAAATCAAGCTTTAGCGTTCCGCTGTCGCAGCGCCGTTCTGTTGGTAAACCAATAAAGTTTCTAGCTGCTGAAACTGCGTCTGCAGCATGTACTCGCCCAAAACCCACCCTTGGATAAAAACCATGCGCATTCATGGCGGATGGCTCTGCCAGTTCTGTTCCAAGATCGGCTGGACGTGCTGTACGCGCAAGCAACCATCGAACATCGCGCCAACTCAGTTTCGGGTTGGCCTCCAGTATCAGCGCTACCACACCAGACACCATTGGAGCTGCGGCCGAAGAGCCGCCTGTAAATTCGGCATAGTCGGCACTTTCGGGCAGATTGCCGGTAGCCAAACCACGCGGTCCAGCAATGTCGGTGGTCCATATATTTGTGCCTGGATCGGAGCGCCGCCAAAAACTCATAGAAGGCGCACTGACTAAGACGTTGGCACCGGGTTCGGCATATGACGATGGACGACCGCGGTGGTCTACCGCCCCCACGGCTAAAACACCTGGGTGGTTGACATACCCATCGCGGTTCGTGTCTTCGTTGAGACCGCCATTGCCTGCACCAAATACGATTACCGTGCCTCTGCCACGCCGCCCTTGTTCAAGCGCTACCGTCATGGCTTCGCGCCAAGCAGGGTCACTGCTTTGATAGCTCCATGCCTGGCCGCTTTTCGAGTCAAGAGCGCCCCAACTATTGCTAACGATATCAGCACCAAGGTCTACAGCCGAACGCATGGGGCCCGCTACCAAGCCAGTAGAAACTCCATCGTAGGCTAGAAACTTTGATTCTGGTGCTACGCCACGTCCGCCTATGCTGTTGTTGGCGCTGGCAACCGCTATACCGACCACAGCCGTTCCATGAGCATCGTCCCATTGGCCCGCTTTGTCATTGTAAATTGCACCTGCTGGCGCAAAAGGTGGAGAAGGATCTGGGGTAGGCAAGGTGCCATTGAGGGTGTACAAATTTGCGACCAAGTCGGGGTGACTCAATTGCACCGCACCATCGATAAAAGCAATTAACACCCCACGACCCTTTTCCTTAACGCCTTGCAAGCCCAAATCCATGCCAGCCAGGCCGCCACTTTGCCCGGTATTGAATAAGTGCCATTGGCGATCAAGTAAGGGGTCGGGGCCTGGCGTCAAAATAGGCACTGCGGGTGCATTCAGCAAAGCTTTTGAACCCTCGCCACCGCCGCATCCCGCCAGCAGCCAAGTCAACAACAAACAACTCATTGCAGTTCTCATAAGCTCAAGCTTTCACACGTTACACATGTCGTTCATTTGGTAGAGAGTTTAAAAAAAATGCGTGCGTTTTTCATGACACTGGTCGCTTGCTGACGCTCTCGGACATTTTCAACCTGGTGAAAAAGCAATGTGCTTAAAACTGAAAATTACGAACCTGCAACCGAAAAGTCTGCAAAAATACCATTTAGTTTATAAGGTTCTGAAATCACCATCACCACCATGGGTGGCGTCATGGTCGATAATGCCAAAGTAACAGCCACTGACATCGTGGCCGACAACGGTGTGATCCATGTCATTGACACCGTGATCATCCCCAAGTAATTGCCCGGATACTGGAGCCAAATGTTGAACCTTCAAAGTCAAAAATTTTGGCTTCAGTCTCGCCCAAGCTCAATGAAAATTTTCACTTTTCTATGTCTACTGCTAATCACGCTTAATGGACATACCACGACCGCTCAAACAGATGAGAATAATACTCAGCTGTCTAATGCTGTGAACAGTCAAATTTTGCTGAGCTCAATAGCGTCATCAGTACAAATTACAAGCCGCGCTGTTGAAAACGCATCGTCTGCTCGAACTCTTGGAAAAGTCCGCCAAGGCTCTGGCGTTGTGATTGGATCAGACGGTCTAATTTTGACAATTGGTTATCTCGTTTTAGAAACCGAACAAATAGAAATTCGCACGCATCAACAAAAAACTTATCCTGCTCAAGTTGTGGCCTATGACCAAGCGACAGGATTTGGTCTAATTAAATCACTGGTACCTTTACAAGGAGTTGAGCCAGTCAAATTGGGGAAACTCAATGATCAAAAAATTGACAGTTCACTATTGGTCGTTTCTTCAGGAAATTCAGCCTTTACGAGTCCTACAAAACTAATCGATGTCCGTTCCTTTACTGGTTATTGGGAATATCACCTTGACAGCGCTATCTACACAAGTCCACCCGTAGTCAATCACTCTGGTGCTGGTCTCTTCAATGCGAAAGGTGAATTGATAGGAATCGGAAGTCTTTTTATGCAAGATGTTATGCCAGCAGGCAATCCGTTCGGTTTGGCTGGAAACATGTTTGTACCGGTTGAATTGTTAGAGCCTATTTTGAACAACATGTTGCAAAACGGCATGGGGCCAAATAGCCAAAGAGCTTGGCTAGGTATCAATGCCGTGGAAAGACAGGGAAGAATTCAAATTGTCCGTGTTACACCCGAAAGCCCAGCTCAACTGGCAGGTGTTGTGCCTGGGCAGTGGTTGCTCGGGCTCAATGGAAAACCTTTAGAGAGTTTGTCTGCCTTTTACAAACAACTGTGGGCAATTCCCATTAATTCAGAACCTGCAAAGTTGACTATTTTTGATGGAAAAGAAATTTATCAAATTCCTGTACCCGTCGTAGATCGCTCAGCAAACATAAAAAAACCGGCAGGTATATAACAATGATTAATTGAACCAGTATATCTATGGAGTGATCATGACAATTTGATCTGCATTGACCTGCACCTGCAACTCGACCAATTCACTTCCATACCATCATGGTTTTTTAGATTTGTACTGCTTGATGCTGTCTTTTAAATCTTGAAGCTCTTCGCATCCAAATCTACATGCTTTTTCCAAGCGGGCAAGCATTTTCTCAGCGCCGGCCAGATCATTTTTGAGCAGCAGCAATTCACCGTAATATTCCAATGCACCCCTGTGATTCGCATCCAGATTCAAAGCAGTCACGTAGAATTTTTCAGCTTCACTCAAATTAGGCGCTGCTTTTTTTCTGAGGCTATAGCCCATTAAATTGTTCCAGTCGGCTGATTTTTTTTGATCAGCTTCGTTCAGTAACTCAATGGCCTTTTCATAATTGCCAGCCTTGATGGCATTTCTGGCTGGTTGCAGTATTTCTGTAGCCGATTTAGTTGCAGGCATCGATGGCGCTGTGTCTGCCGACCAAGCCTGAAAAGATAGAAAAAGTAGAGATGCGATAAGTTTATTTTTCAAAATAACCCCTTAGATGCCGAGCAAGCCAGAAAAGATTAAATTCTAAGTTGATCATTCAAATCTTGCACTAAGAAAACAAATGAGCTTTGCCGCTTTGCTGTTTTAATCAAATCCATGTCCCCTCTTCATCCAAACTACACAACGCCTACCAATGTAAATTCATTGCTTAAGAGCCGCGGCTTTTGTGTTTTAAATGCTTCAGGTGTTACGCAATGGCTCAATTGCTCAACTGCAGACTTGGCGTCTTTATCGCCTTCTTGGAATAACTTACCCCATGACAATTACTTGAAAGATGGCGGGCACTATCGCCGACGCCGTCACAGCAGTTTTGTTGTTCAAAATGGTCATTGCGAGCAAGTGCCTCATCGAGCACATTGGCAGCCTCTCGACTACAACGCTCTGCATGGCGGCATGGAGCGATGGTTCGAGCCCATTCTCGACACCACCATCATGCAATCAGCTTGGTCAAAAATCATAAGGAAACTGGCAACGACCGCCGATGAGTTGAACGAGAACAATGTCAAGAAATGGTGTATTGAAGCACATCAATTTCGCATTGATACAACAGATGGCATTGGTAGGCCCACACCAGAGGGAGCACATCGTGATGGTGTCGATTGGGTTGCTGTATTCATGGTCAATCGACAAGGCATAAAAGGCGGAGAAACACGGGTCTTTGAAGCCGACGGTCCCCTTGGCGAAAGATTCACACTGTCTGAACCATGGTCCTTGTTGCTGCTTAACGATGCACGCATGATTCACGAAAGTACACCTATTCAACCCTTGGCCGAATCAGGGTACAGGGACACTCTTGTTGTGACCTTGCGTGAAAATTATTTCCAAACTCCAATGAACTAAAGTTTTTTAAAAATAGGCGACAAAGAATTGAAAGCTGTACATAAAAACCCTTGGTTCAAAAAAGACTTAGCCGCTTATTATTAAATCCTATAGCTTTGATAAATCAAAAAAAGTTATGTCGATTGGTATAAAACTCAAGGGGCAGTCAATGATCTTTTATCGCATTCAACCTGTACGCAAATTTTTACTAGCTCTGTTCATATTGGCTAGCGCTACAACATCAATATCGGCGTACTCACAAGCTGCCTATCCAAATCGTCCTATCAAAATGATTTCCCCATTTCCTCCCGGAGGCGCAAGTGACACTCTGGCT
>Ga0192647_102355_pt1 | contig 11816 bp, 13 predicted proteins | sample LauGreFa1BDMLBSN_2_FD_133046 | JGI IMG/M metagenome (GOLD analysis project Ga0192647, IMG submission 133046) | Freshwater lake microbial communities from Lake Michigan, USA - Fa13.BD.MLB.SN - reassembly | ecosystem: Environmental > Aquatic > Freshwater > Lake | place: Lake Michigan, USA...
GATTTCCCGGTCTGATGCCCCTGTTGTCCGCATTGATGCGCCTCGGTGCACGTATGCCCTTGGCCGCACTGCATTTTTTCGGTGCCGGTCTGGGCTGGCTGGTCTACGGGCTGTCACCGACCTACCGTCGGCGCTGCCGCGAAAACCTGCGGACCAGCGGGCTTTGTGCGGATAAAGCGGCGTTCCGCAGGACCCTGCATGGCGCGGTCGCCGAAACCGGCAAAAGCATCAGCGAGTTGTGCCGGGTGTGGTTCGGCGACGACGACGAGATCGATCACATCGTGCGCTGTGATGACTGGACCGTGGTCGAAGAAGCCTGGCGCGGCGGCAAGGGACTGATCTTTCTGACCCCGCATCTGGGCTGTTTTGAAATTTCCGCCTTGTACGGCGCACGCCGTCTGCCGCTGACCATTTTGTACCGTCCGCCGAAACGCGCCGGGCTCGAAGCCCTGATGCAGGCCGGCCGGCAGCGCGCGCAGGCGAAACTCGCGCCGGCGAATTTGCAGGGCGTACGCCTGTTGATTAAAGCGCTGCGCCGCGGCGAGGCAATCGGCGTATTGCCCGACCAGGCGCCGGGCGCCGGTGAAGGCGAGTGGGCGGATTTTTTCGGACGCCCGGCGTACACCATGACGCTGGTGTCGCGGCTGCAGGAATCAACCGGTGCTGCGGTGGTGATGGCTTTTGCAGAGCGGCTGCCGCAAGGCGCCGGCTACCGGCTGCATCTGGAGCGGGTGTCCGCCGATCCGCTCCATCCTGCCGCACTCAATCGCGCCGTCGAGCGCATCATCGCCCGCTGTCCCGCGCAATACCTGTGGGGTTATAACCGTTACAAGGTGCCGGCGGGCGCAGAACCGCCGGTGACCGCCGCATGATGACGCGCGCCGGACTCGGCCTGATCTGGCTGCTGCACTGGCTGCCCTTGTCGCTGCTCGCACCCCTGGGCCGTACCGCGGGATTGCTGCTCTATGCACTGGCGGCTGAACGGCGGCGCGTGGTGCTGACCAATCTGCGAGTGTGTTTTCCCGAACTGCGCGAACAGCAGCGTGTGCAGCTCGCGCGCAATCACTTCGCGGTGTTCACCCGTAGCCTGCTCGAGCACGGCATCCTGTGGTGGGGCAGCCGGGAGCGTGTGCTGCGCATGGTGCGCATCGAAGGGTTGGAGCACTGGCGCGCGGTGCGCGATCGGCCGGTGATCTGGCTGTCGCCGCATTTTGTCGGGCTCGATATGGGTGGCATCCGGCTGACTGCAGAATTCCCGCTGGTGTCGGTGTACAGCAAGCAGAAGAATCCGGTTTTTGATGCCGTGCTGCTGCACGGCCGCACGCGCCTCGGGCCGACGGAACTGTATTCCCGGCAGGACGGTATCCGGCCGGTGGCGAAGGCGATCAAGTCCGGGCTGCCGTTTTATTACCTGCCGGATATGGATTTCGGCGAGCGCGATTCCATTTTTGTGCCGTTTTTCGGCGTGACTGCGGCCACAATCACCGGTCTTGCGCGGATTGCCGCGCTGACCGGTGCAGTGGTGGTGCCGGCAGTGACCACGCAGTTGCCGGGTGGGGCAGGTTACAGGCTGCGTTTTTATCCCGCCTGGGATCACTACCCGAGCGGCGATCTCGCCGCGGATACGCGGCGCATGAATGCTTTCATCGAGGAGCGCGTGCGCGAAATGCCGGAACAGTATTACTGGCTGCACAAGCGCTTCAAAACGCGGCCGCCCGGCGAGCAACGGTTTTATTGATGGCGGCCCTTATATAATCGCGACACGCATGTTTACCAATCCCGACCAGCAGGCGCGCTGTGCGCTGCTGAAAACCGTCAAGACCATCGCCGTGGTCGGCCTGTCGCCGAACGCCGCGCGGCCGAGCTACGGCGTGTCAAAGGCGATGCAGGAATTCGGCTTCCGCGTGATTCCCGTACATCCTGCGGCGAAAGAAATCCTCGGCGAAAAGGTTTATCCGTCGCTGAAAGACCTTCCGGAGCCTGTCGATCTGGTGGATGTATTCCGCAGCGCCGAATTCATTGACGGCGTTGTCGATGAATGTCTGGCTCTGGGCCTGAAGGCGATCTGGATCCAGGAGGGCATCGTCAATGAGCCAGCCGCGGTGCGTGCATTGGCCGGCGGCATGACCGTAGTGATGGGCCGCTGCATCTATCGCGACTACCGGGATCAGTGTCGCTGACCACGGCGCTGGACAGAATAAATAAAACCGTGAAACTCAAATTCACCAAAATGCACGGCCTCGGCAACGACTTCGTCGTGCTCGATGCGACAGCGGCGCCGGTTGTGCTGACGGCCGCGCAGCTGCGTTTCATCGCCGACCGTCATTTTGGCGTGGGCTGCGACCAGCTGTTGATGGTGGAGCCGGCGCGTACGCCCGACACCGATTTTTACTACCGCATTTTCAACGCCGACGGCGGCGAAGTGGAGCAGTGCGGCAACGGTGCGCGCTGTTTTGTGCGTTTCGTTCATGAACACGGGCTGACGAAAAAAAACGTGATTCGCGTCGGCACGCAATGCGGCGTCATTGAACCGCGACTGGAAGCCGATGGGCAGGTCACGGTGAACATGGGGGTGCCGCAGTTCGAGCCCGCGCGCATCCCTTTTGATGCCCCGGCCCCGGCACCGCTGTATGATCTGGATGTTGCTGGAAAATCAATAAAAATCAATGCTTTATCGATGGGTAACCCGCATGCGGTGCAGATCGTCGCCGATGTCGATGCGGCACCCGTGGCGAGCGAAGGCCCGCTGATTGAATCCCATCCGCGCTTTCCGCAGCGCGTGAACGCCGGCTTCCTGCAGGTGCTCGACCGCAGCCGTGTGCGATTGCGTGTTTATGAGCGCGGTGCCGGCGAAACCCTGGCCTGCGGCACCGGCGCCTGCGCCGCTGTGGTGTCCGGCATCCTGCGCGGATTGCTTGATGCGCGCGTCAACGTCGCGACGCGCGGTGGCGACCTCGTTATAGTATGGGCAGGCGCCGGCCAGCCGGTGCTGATGACCGGTCCGGCGGTTACCGTATTCGAAGGCGAAATTGAAATACCCCACTGAACAGCAAGCAAGGAATTTTTACTGATGAATCCCAACGACGTCGCGGCCTACCTGAAAGACAACCCGGATTTTTTCGAGAACTACGCCGACGTGGTTGCCGACGTGATGATTCCGCACCCGCACGGCGGGCGCGCGATCTCCATCAGCGAACGCCAGATCCTGACGCTGCGCGAACGGGCCAGGCAGCTGGAAGCGAAACTCAGCGAACTGATCCAGTTCGGCGAAGAAAACGACGTCATCAGCGAAAAAGTGCACCGCCTGTCGCTGGCGATGATTGCCGCACGTGACCTGCCGGCGATGCTGCATGCGGCTTCGTTCAATTTGCGCGAGGATTTTGCGGTACCGCATGTCGCGCTGCGAATCTGGCATGCAGGCGCCCCCGCGGGTGCACCGGAGTCCGGCGCGTCCGAAGCCACGCGGTCATTTGCCGCCGGACTACAGCATCCCCATTGCGGTCCGCTGGCGATGGCCGATACCGCCGGCCTGTTCGGCGAAGCGGCGCCGCTGCTCAAATCCTTCGCCTATGTCGCGCTGCGCGGACAGGACACTTTCGGTCTGCTGGCGATGGCGAGTGAGGATGCCCAGCGTTTTTATCCCGAAATGGGCACGCTGTACCTGACGCGCATCGGTGAGGTGGCTGCGGCCTGCCTGCTGCGTTATCTGGAACCGGCGTGACCGCCCGCGGGAGCAAACAAACGCCGGCAGAGCCGGTTTCCGTTTCAGGCCCCGCGCAAAAACTGCTGCAGGGTTATATCGAACACCTGACCCACGAGCGCAGGCTGTCCGCGCACACCACCAAAAACTACAAGCGCGACATCACGGCCCTGCTGCTGATTGCCGGCGATACGCCACCGTCGAAACTGACGGCGCACGACATCCGCCGCGCCATTGCCCAGCTGCATGGCCGCGGTCTTGATGGCCGCAGCCTCGCGCGCATGCTCTCGGCCTGGCGCGGTTTTTATCACTATCTCGCGCGTGATCATGGTTGCGCGCAAAACCCCTGCATCGGCATCCGTGCGCCGAAAAGCGCCAAGCGCCTGCCCGATGCGCTGTCGCCGGATGATGCGCAACAGCTGGTTGAAGTCTGTGACGACGATGCGCTTGCGGTACGCGACCGCGCGATACTGGAACTGTTTTATTCCTCCGGGCTGCGATTGGCCGAACTGACCGGCCTTTCGCCGGAAGACATCAATTTCGCCGATGCCACGGTGCGCGTCACCGGCAAGGGCGGCAAGACCCGTATCGTGCCGGTCGGCAGCCACGCTGCAACGGCATTGCACGCCTGGCTGGAACAGCGTGATGCGCTGCCCGTTGTCGATGCCCATGCGCTGTTCGTCAACCGCCAGGGCCGGCGTCTCGGACCGCGCGCCATACAGTCCCGCGTACAGCAGCGCGGATTGCGCCAGGGGATTGCCAGCCGCGTGCATCCGCACATGCTGCGCCACTCCTTTGCGTCGCATGTGCTGCAGTCGAGCAGCGATTTGCGCGCGGTGCAGGAAATGCTCGGTCACTCGAGCATATCGACGACCCAAGTGTATACACAACTGGATTTCCAGCATCTCGCCAAGATTTACGATGCCGCGCATCCGCGCGCCAAACGCAAAGACAAATGATGCGACTGATTCTGAAGCCCGGCCGCGAGAAATCGCTGAAGCGCCGGCACCCGTGGATATTTTCCGGCGGCATTGCCCGCATCGAGGGTAAACCGCAACTGGGTGATACGGTTGAAATCTGTTCGGCCGACGGCGTGTTTATGGCGGTGGCAGCCTACAGTCCCGAATCACAGATCCGAGCGCGGGTGTGGGACTGGAAGGCGGTCAATATCGACGCGGACTTTTTTGTGCTGCGGATCGCCCGCGCTGCCGTAAGACGCAGTGATTTCGATGTCAGCGGTGTCAGGCTGGTGCATGGCGAATCCGATGGATTGCCCGGTGTTGTCGCCGACCGCTTCGGCGATACCGTGGTCGTGCAACTCCTCAGCGCCGGCGCCGAACGCTGGCGTGGCGCCATCGCCGATGCGCTGGCGGCATTGCCCGGCGTTACCCGTGTGGTCGAACGGTCTGACGCCGACGTGCGTATGCTGGAAGGATTGCCGCCGCAGTCGGGTTTGTTGCGCGGTGTTGCCGCACAGGAGCCGCTGGTCGTCACCGAACACGGGCTGCAATACGGCATCGACGCCGAGCATGGCCACAAGACCGGCTTTTATCTTGACCAGCGCGACAACCGGTTGATGCTGCGCGGCATGGTCAAAGACAAGGCCGTGCTGGACTGCTTTTGTTATTGCGGCGGATTTGCGCTAAATGCACTCGCCGGCGGTGCGAGTGCGGTGACGGCCATCGACAGCTCGGGGTCGGCGCTGACGGCGGCGCAGGCCAATGCGCAGCGCAATCAATTGCCGGCGGCCGAGTGGATTGAAGCCGATGTGTTCCAGACGTTGCGCAAATACCGCGATGCCGGCCGGAAGTTCGACGTCATCGTGCTCGACCCGCCGAAGTTTGCGCCGACCGCCGCACATGCAGAAAAAGCGGCGCGCGCTTACAAGGACATCAATCTGATCGGTTTCAAGCTGCTCAATCCGGGCGGCGTGCTGATGACTTATTCCTGTTCGGGCGGCGTCAGTCCCGACCTTTTCCAGAAAATCGTTGCCGGCGCCGCCTTGGATGCCGGTGTCGATGCGCGCATTGAAGGCTGGCTGCACGCCGCTGCGGATCATCCGGTCGCGCTGAATTTTCCTGAAGGGGAATACCTTAAGGGCCTGCTTTGCCGCGTCTAAAAGTTGCTTAGTGCGGCGGATGCCGCGGCGGTACATTATCGATGCCGCCTTCGTGCCAGGGGTGGCATTTGCCGATGCGGCGGATGGTCAGCCAGGCCCCTTTGATCGCGCCGTGGGTTTCAAGGGCTTCACGGGCATAAGCCGAACAGGTCGGATAAAACCGGCACTGCGTGCCGAAGAACGGCGACAGCAGCAGGCGATAACCATCAATCAGGAAAATGAGCACGGTTTTCATGGAATGTGGCAAGTATATCTTGGGCCGTTTGCGCGAGTCGCGGCGCTCTGCTTAAATCGCCGCCTGGATTGCAACGTTAACGGGAACCCCCTTTGTTTGAACTCCGGCAGCTGACACACCACTATGACGGCAGCGAAGTGCTGCGCGTGGATGCATGGGCCGCAGCCCAGGGCGAGCAATGGCTGCTGCTGGGGCCGTCAGGCAGCGGCAAATCCACACTGTTGCATATTCTCGCCGGCATTCTGCGGCCTGCGGCGGGAAGCGCCGGTATTGCAGGACAGGATCTTTCCGCACTCTCCGCTATGGCGCTCGACCGGTTCCGCGGCCGCAACATCGGCATCGTGCTGCAGCGACTGCATCTGCTGCCCAGTCTGACCGTGGCCGAAAACGTGCAGCTTGCACAGTATCTCGCCGGTTTGCCGCAGGATGTTGCGCGCGTGCAGGAAGTGCTGGCCGGCCTCGACCTTGCTGACAAGGCCGATGCCCGGCCGCATGCCCTCTCGCACGGCCAGGCACAGCGCGCAGCGATTGCGCGTGCCGTGGTCAACCGCCCGCGCCTGTTGCTCGCCGATGAGCCGACTTCGAATCTGGATGACAACCGCTGCGCACAGGCGCTCGATCTGCTTCTCACGCAGGCGGCTGCCTGCGGTGCGACATTGGTCATTGCAACCCACGACCAGCGCGTGAAGTCGCGTGTCGCCAAACACCATCAGCTCGGGGTGGCGTGATGAATCTGGTCAGACTGTCCGCGAGTTATCTGCGCGCGCGCGCCCTGAACACGACATTGCAGGTGCTGCTGTTCGCGCTGGGCATCGGCACGATAACCCTGCTGTTGCTGGCAACAACCCAGCTTGACCAGCGCATGCGCCGCGATGCACAGGGCATTGATCTGGTGATCGGCGCCAAGGGCAGTCCGCTGCAGATCATCCTGTCCGCGATTTATCACCTCGATGTGCCGACCGGCAATATCGCCTACAAGCAGGCGAAGGAAATTACCGCGCACCGCGCTGTCAAAAAAACCATCCCGCTGGCGCTCGGTGACAGCTACCGCGGTTTCCGTATTGCCGGCACGACGCACGATTATGTCTCGCACTACGGTGCGACGATGGCCACGGGGCGCCTCTGGCAAAAACCGCTGGAGGCGGTCATCGGCGCCGAAGTCGCGGCACGTACCGGGCACGCCGTCGGCGCGAAATTTGCTGGCGCACATGGTCTGGGCGATGGCGGCGATGCACATGAAGATGCTGACTACACCGTGGTCGGCGTGCTGACGCCCAGCGGCACCGTGCTCGACCGTCTGGTGCTGACTTCGGTGGAAAGCGTCTGGGCGGTTCATGCTCAGCATCAGGGCATTCACGATATTGAAAATGCCGCCGCTCAGATGAAGGACGAGGAAAAGGAATACACCGCGTTGCTGGTGCAATATGCGAGCCCTCTGGCGGCGGCGATCCTGCCGCGCTATGTTAACAACAACAGCGAGATGCAGGCGGCCTCGCCGGCCTATGAAACCGCGCGGCTGTTCAGCATCATCGGCGTCGGCGCCGACGTACTGCGCGGATTCGCGCTGGTGCTGGTATTCAGCGCCGCGCTGTCGGTGTTCATTGCGCTGTACAACGCGCTCGAGGAGCGCCGCTATGATTTGGCGATCATGCGCACATTGGGCGCCTCGCCGTCACGGCTGATGGCGCTGCTGCTCGGCGAGGGTATGCTGCTCGCCGGCATCGGCGGCCTTTGCGGTATTGCGCTGGGCCATTTGTTCACCGAATTGACCGGCATGGCGATGCGCGCGGCTCAGCAGGGCACGATCACCGGATGGATCTGGCTGCCCGAGGAGTTCTTTGTGCTTGCCCTGGCCGTCGGCGTCGGCGCACTGGCGGCACTGTTGCCGGCGTGGCGGGCGTATCGAACGGATATCGCGGGAACGCTGGCGCGGGGCTGATGCTCCAAAAAAATCCAAGCCGGTCTTCCGGCATTCATGATCCAGGAGATAGCGATGAAATTCACTGGGATGTTTACTGCAAGTATGATGACCCTCTCACTGCTGGCCTTGCCTGCCGGTGCGGCTGAAAAAGGTAAAGCCCATGGCGCAGCCGAAGCCAAAAAAGACATTGCCGATCATCGCGCGATGGCCGAGGCGCATTTGAATGCCGCAAAATGTTTTGAAGACGGAAAATCCGAGAAGGTTTGCCATGAACAGCTGGCCAAGGATTGCAAAGGATTGGCAATCGGCAAATACTGCGGCATGAAGCACAGCCACTGACCGTGCGCGGTGCCGGCCATTTTCGATAACTAATTGATTTAATTGAATATTATGAGAATCCAGTGCGGAATCATGCTGATGGCCCTGGTCCTGCCGCTTGGCGCCCAGGGTCTTCAGGGCTCGGCATCCAAGGACCTGATGAGAAAGCCGGTGGAGGCGGAAGCCAATCTGCCGCCGTCGCCGTATGCCTCGAAACCGCTACCGGAACTCAAAGGCGTGGTGTCGTGGAAGACGCTTGCCGACGTCAAAACCGTGAAGCAGAAAGACCGCTTCATGCCCGAGTTCGGTAAAAGCGTCGCGACCCTGGATAAAAAGGAAGTCAAAATCCAGGGCTTCATGATGCCGCTCGACATGGGCGAAAAACAGGCGCGCTTCATTCTCGCCGCGCTGCCACCGACCTGTTCCTATTGCATGCCCGGCGGGCCCGAGCAGATGGTCGAGGTGCAGACCAAGACGCCGGTGAAATACGGCTTTGAACCCATCGTCATTTCCGGCCGTTTTTCCGTGCTGCGTGATGATGCGATGGGCCTGTATTACCGGCTGACCGACGCGGTCGCCGTGACCACGCCACGTTGATTCCACTGCAACAATGATCCGTTGGCAGTTGTTCGGCAAAGCCCTGCGTTCCATCGCTTTGCGCTGGATACTGGCGCTGTTGCTGCTGACGGCGCAGCAGGGCGCGCTGACGCATGCGCTGGGCCACGCCGCCGGGCATGCCCATGAATCCGTCGCAGTACTGCATGACCATGATCATTCTGCCGCTGACCATGCGGACGATGGGTCTCATGAGCCGGTTACCCGGCTTCTTTCGGAGCAGTGCGCATTCGATCTGGTCTACAGCCAGGTGCTGGGCGCTCTGCATGCCGGCCACTGGTTGCATCTCGAGCCGAGCAAACCGGTTGCCCATGCCGTTTTTGCATGGAGCACCCGAAGCGCGCCCGCCGGGCTCCCTTACGATTCCCGCGCTCCTCCCGTTTTCTCCTGACGTGCCGCCGGCCTGACCGGCGTTTCCATACACGATCAATCTCGGAGCACGCAGCGCCGGCCTTTGGCTGCGCGCGGTTCCGCCATTCGGAGAAATCATGAACAGCAAGCCTTTCGCGCTTGCGCTGATGGCTGCGGCAGTCCATGCCGCAACGGCCCATGCGCAGGTCGGCAATAAAACATCCCCGGCGACCCTGCCGGAAGTCATCGTCACCGGCAATCCGCTCGGCAGTGATCTGTTTGAAATGGCATCACCGGCGTCAGTCCTGCAGGGCGAAGAGTTGTTCCGCCTGCGCCGCTCCACGCTCGGCGACACCCTGGACGGCTTGCCCGGTGTCGCGGCAACCGGTTTCGGACCTAATGCCAGCCGGCCGGTCATTCGCGGTCTCGACGGTGACCGCATCCGCCTGCTGCAGAACGGCAGCGGCACGCTCGATGCTTCTTCGCTGAGTTATGACCATGCGGTATCGATGGATCCGCTGGTCATCGACCGTGCGGAAGTGGTGCGCGGTCCCGCCGCGCTGTTTTACGGCGGCAGTGCCGTCGGCGGTGTCGTCAATGTGATCGACAACCGCATTCCACATGTCGCGGTGCAGGGCGTGACCGGCCGCGTCGAAGGCCGCTTCGGCGGCGCCGAGCGCGAGAGGGCAGGCGCCGCGGTATTCGAGGCCGGCAACGGCAGTCTTGCCCTGCATGCCGATGTTTATACACGCGACACCGACGATCTGAAAATCAAGGGCTTCGCCCGTTCCGCACGGCTCAGGGCTTCCGATCCCCAGCCGGTTGAGGCGTACGGCACGCTGCCGAACAGTGCGGCGAAATCGGATGGCGGATCGTTCGGTGTTTCGCATACCTGGGCGGACGGCTATGTCGGTATTTCGCGCTCCCAATTCAATTCGGTTTACGGCACGGTGGCCGAACCGACGGTGAGTATCGACATGCAAAGCAGTCGCTGGGATGTTGCCGGCGAAGTGCGGGAGCTCAAGGGCTGGCTGCGCGCGCTCAAGTTCAAGGCCGGCAAGACCGACTATGAACATGTCGAACTCGATGCCGGCGTACCGGCCACCCGTTTTTATAACAAGGGCCATGATCTGCATCTGGAGGCGACTCACGACAAACTCGGGTCGCTGCAGGGCGCCTTCGGTCTGCAGGTCACCGGCTTCGATTTTTCGGCGTTGGGTGCGGAGGCCTTTGTGCCATCGACCAGTACTAACTCCCGCGCAGCTTTCTTTTTTGAGGAATTGCCGCTGGGCTCGCTGAAACTGACTTTCGGCGGCCGTCACGAACGCAGCGAGGTCAGCAGCGAAGGCGGCGGTGTCGTGCCCTTCGGCGGCATGGCGCCGCGCTTTGATCCCGCGCAGTCGCGCAACTTCAACGGCAACAGCGGGGCCTTGGGCGCGGTATGGAATTTCAATCCCGGTCTTGCCCTGGCGGTCAACGGGGCTTACACCGAACGCGCACCGACTTATTACGAGCTGTATGCCAACGGGCCGCATGCCGCGACCGGCGTTTACGAAATCGGCAACACCGCATTCGGCAAGGAAAAATCGAAAGCGCTGGATGTCACGCTGCGCATGAAATCCGGGAAACATTCGGGCAGCGTCGGCGTCTTCCAGAACCGCTTCGACAACTACATCACGCTGGTCAATACCGGCAACACCCGCGGCGCCGACGGCGAACTGAATCCGCCGGATGCCGGCGACGGCACTTCGCTGAACACCGGCGAGGAAATCCTGCCGGAGTTTGCCTATCGTGCGGTGCCGGCGCGGTTTCGCGGCATTGAAGGCGAGGGCCGTTTCCGGTTGATGGAGCGCGGCGGCATCATGGACCTGCTGCTCAACGCAAGTTATGTGCGTGCCGAAGATCAATCGACCGGACTGCCGCTGCCGCGCATCGCGCCGCTGCGCTACGGTATCGGTGCGGATTATCGCCGGGACCGTTTCGGGGCGCGTGTCGATGCGACCATCGTGGTCGGGCAGGACCGCGTGGCGGCCGGTGAATTGCCGACGGAGGGTTACACCATGCTCAACGCCTCGTTCAGTTACCGTCTGCCGGCGCCGGGCGTGCGGCTGGAGACTTTCCTGCGCGGCGTCAATCTGCTCAACGAAGAGGCGCGCAATCACGTGTCCTTTCTGAAAGACATCGCGCCCCTGGGCCGGCGCAGCCTGCAGCTGGGGGTGCGCGGACAGTTCTGATTCCGGCGGCCGGGTCCCGGGGCATTTGTCCCGGGCTTGCCGTTTCGCCGATAATGCCAACCCTGCTGCACCGATCCTTAATGGTCATCACGATGAATCCCGCCGCGGCTGCACCTGCACCCACTGATCACGCCGACCCGCTCAAGGGATCGCCGCGGCTGCTGGCTGCCTGTCTGCTGGGCAGTGTGGGACTGCATGCAATGTTGCTGTGGATTCTGCCCGGATGGTGGCGCACGACGCCGCCCGAGATTCCCGCGGTAATGGATGTGGTATTGATGCCGGCTGAAGTGCCGCAACCGGCGGTGCCGGCGCCGCGGTTGCCG
>Ga0192647_102357_pt1 | contig 11816 bp, 9 predicted proteins | sample LauGreFa1BDMLBSN_2_FD_133046 | JGI IMG/M metagenome (GOLD analysis project Ga0192647, IMG submission 133046) | Freshwater lake microbial communities from Lake Michigan, USA - Fa13.BD.MLB.SN - reassembly | ecosystem: Environmental > Aquatic > Freshwater > Lake | place: Lake Michigan, USA...
AACAAATTCAAGAGTTAGTGGCGCAAATTCAACGTGAGGTCACCGTCATTGCCGAAGGCATTAACACCTCGGCAAAAACAGTTGAAGTGGAAGTGGAAAACGGCTTATTGATTACAGAGCAACTCGAAAAAATTCGTGTAATTAGTGTGGAAGTGGTTGCAGGGATTCGAGAAATTGCCACCGGCGCTCAGCAATCGGTAACGGCTTCACAACAAGCTTTAGTTGGCTCAGAAGCAATTGCAACAGCCGCCGAGCAACAATCAGCCGCAGCGGAAGAAACAGGTAAAACAGTTGAAGAACAAGCCCGTGCCCTGTCTGAATGTGAACAACTCGCACAAAGCTTATCTGAGCTAGCTGAAGATTTGAAAACGTCAACGGATGTGGCAAAAAGCGCAGAAGAAGTAGCATCAGCGGCCGAAGAGCTTTCCTCTGCCGTACAAGAAATTAATCGCTCTGGCGGTCAAATTATGGCGGCCATTAATCAAATTCGTGAAGGGGCTCGCTCACAAGCTGCGGCAACAGAAGAATCGGCTTCAGCCTTAGTGCAAATTCAAAAAGGCCTTGAAATTGCCCAAGAACGTGGCACAAAAGGTTTAGAGGGTGTACGTAATATCCAAGAAACTTTAGACACCAATAAAAAATTAGTCGATTCACTGATTAATGGTATTGGCAATTCCATGGCGAGTACGCAAGACAGTATTAAACGCGTCACTGATTTAGAATTGCTGTCGCGTCGCATTGATAAAATCGTTGATGCCATTGCTACGGTTTCAATTCAAACCAATATGCTAGCCGTAAATGGCTCAATTGAGGCAGCTCGCGCTGGGGAATTTGGTAAAGGCTTTGTTGTGGTTGCCACGGATATTCGTAACCTAGCACAAGATTCCGCAGAAAATGCAGATCGCATTAAAGATTTAGTCAAAGCCGTGCAAGATCAAATTGGCGTAGTAGGTAAAGATTTAGCTGAAATTGTTGTGAGCGCACAAGCTGAAGTTGAAAAATCAAAAGTCAGTAGTAGCAATTTACAAATCATTGAAGCGGATATTGTTGAAATCGAAAAAGGTTCATCTGAAATTCTCACTGTCTCTAATGAAATCGCAGCCGCTATTAATCAAGTGAAAACGGGTGTGGATCAAATATCTGCTGCCGCGCAAGAAGCTGAAAAAGCGGCTACTGAAGCGGCTGCCGCAGCAACACAACAATCCCAAGGCGCAGACGAGTTGGCCTCAGCAATTGAAGAGATTGCCTCATTAGCTGATGAATTACAAAGCGCGTAAGCCTTGTAACTCAATCTTTAGGAGATTGTTATGACTAATGAGAATCTAAACGAGCCGTCAAATATCACATCGCTCGACAATTTAGAGGATGCGCTACCTGCTGATTCGACTCAAGAAAATGATGAATTATCAGTAGGCGAGTCAACAGTACGCCAATTTGTCACGTTTTATGCCGGTGGTGAGACGTTTGCTGTGGATATGGCGCCTGTACAAGAAATTATTCGTGTACCCAATGTCGTGCATGTGCCGCTGGTGCCCGATACTTTGGAAGGCCTAGCGAATTTACGCGGTAAGATTTTGCCGATTATTTCACTGCGACGCATCTTTGGGTTTCCCGAGCATGAAAATGATGACGCAACACGCGCAATTGTCATTGATTTAGGGCAACCGCTCGGATTTGTTGTTGATCGCGTATGTAGTGTTGTTGAAGTCGATTTAAATAAAATTGAAGGTGTCAGCTCTATTAGTGGCGTGGTCAATACCGATCTTCTGACCGGTCTACTCAAAGATGTCGGTGGCGTTGCCATGACGATGATTTTAGATTTTGGCATGCTTATTGAAAGTGAATTTTCTGATATCGCAAAAGCGTCAGCCACTATTTCAGCAACTCATGCGCTTTCTGAACAAAACAACACTGAAGAAAAAGAGATTGACGGTTTTAGTGATGAGTTGCAACTAGTGAGTTTTAGTGTGGCTGATCAGGAATATGCAATCAGTATAAGTGATGTGCAGGAAATTGTGCAGGTACCTGAGCAAATTATTCATGTGCCGCATTCGGATTCACATGTACTTGGGGTGATGACCTTAAGACAACGTATGTTGCCGCTGGTGAGTCTGCGTCGGATGTTTGGCTTGCCGCGTCAGGACGCTGACGAACATAGTCGTATTGTGGTGATTTCAGTTGGAAATGCAGCCGTGGGCGTGGTAATGGATACGGTTAATGAAGTACTACGTGTTTCTAAAAACGATGTGAGTGCCATGCCATCCATGCTTGCACGTGACGGGGCTTTATCTGACATTAATGAGATTTGTCGTTTAAATAATGGTAAGCGTTTAGTGTCGATTATTTCAGCAGAAAATATGTTTCATCACCACGCCGTGCAAGAAGCGTTGAGTTCTATTGAAATGACACAGGATGAAGATATGGAAAATAATGAAAGAGCGATGATTGAAGATGACGAGCAAATGGTCGTGTTTCGATTAGGCAGTGAAGAATTTGGTGTCCCCATTGAAAGCGTGCAGGAAATTGTGCGTGTGCCTGAGGAATTAACGCATGTACCCAAGGCACCTGCGTTTATTGAAGGGGTGATTAATTTGCGTGGCGCCGTTCTTCCTGTAGTGGATCAACGTCGTCGCTTGGGACTACCTACACTTGAGCGCTGTGAGCAACAACGCATTATGGTGTTTTTATTTGATGGTGTGCGCACCGGATTTATTGTTGACTCTGTTGCTGAAGTGTTGAAAGTACCGCGTTCAGCCATTGAGCCAGCACCGCATTTATCGGTAGATCAAGTGCATCTTATTTCGCGCGTTGCGAACTTAGAAAAACAAAAACGCTTGATTTTATTAATGGATCCATCGCATTTATTGGAATCCAAAGATGTTAAAGGATTGAGTTTATTGACAGGGTAAGTCGTCATTAATACGTGATAAAAGGGAAAGATTTTTGCATATGATTAAATTATTGATAGTAGATGATTCAGCGTTAATGCGTCGTCAATTAAGCTCCTTTTTTACTGAAGAGGGGGATTTTGAAATTCATTTTGCGCGTAATGGCCGAGAAGCCGTTGAAGAAAATATCAATTTTCGACCCGATGTCGTGACATTAGACATCAATATGCCAGAAATGGATGGTTTATCGGCTTTATCTTTGATTATGGCGGAGCGCTCAGTTCCTGTGGTCATGGTGTCGTCACTTACCGAGAAAGGTGCGCTTGCAACCTTTGAGGCGCTAGCTTTAGGTGCGGTGGATTATGTTGCAAAACCTAGCGGCACTATTTCGCTTTCTATTGGTGATATTCGAGATGAATTAGTGCGTAAAGTGCGCATGGCCGCAAAAGCGCACCTTAAAGCGCCTTCTCGCCTAACGACACCCGTACGCCAACCAATAGCGAGAAAAACAGCGTCGGTTGAATCTGCGCCAATTATTCGACGGGGCGTTGCGAATAAAGGGATTGTGATTATTGGTGTGTCTACGGGCGGACCGCGTACGCTTGAGGATATATTGCCCCTATTTCCAGCCTCTTTTCCGTATCCTGTGTTAGTGGCACAGCATATGCCAGCAAGTTTTACGCTGCCATTTGCAAATAGGATGAATGATTTATGCGAGCTTCAAGTAGTTGAAGCGAGTCGACCAACGAGTATTGAGCCTGGATTTGTTTATATTGGTAAAGGCGGCGCTGATATGGTGGTTGCGCAACGAGGTGGCAAACCGACCATTATTCCCAAACCTGAGAATAGAGAGTTTTTGTGGCACCCGTCTGTGGAATTACTCGGGCGCTCGGTGCTTGAGAATTACGATGCGACACATATTGTGGCGATCATGTTAACAGGGATGGGGTATGACGGTTCAGATGCCTTTGCTGAAATCAAAAAACGCGGAGGACGCACGATTGCAGAGAGTGAATCGTCGTGCGTGGTCTTTGGGATGCCAGCCGAATTAATTTCAAAAGGGGGCGCGAGTGTAGTGCTCCCTGCCGATAGGATAACGAAACAAGTTTTAGCTTGGCTAAAGTAAAAAGGGGGAAATGATGGCTTTTATTAAACAACAAGCTCCACAAGAGGTCAGTGAAGATGAGCGGACGACTGCTCGCGATTTTCATGGTTTGAGCGCAGAGTTAAATAGCGAGCACGCCACTGCGCGACGCTGGGCGGTGCGTGATTTAGTGAGTTTTCCCCAAGCAAGTGAAGTCCTCGTTGCTCGCCTTAAAATCGAAGAGGATGCGAGTGTTCGCACGGCTATTTTAAGTAGTCTTGCGCAATTGGGGGATAAAACGGCTATGAATGGACTGGTGACGTGTTTGCGTAGCGATGAGGCCTCACTGCGTAATGAAGCCATTGAAGTTTTAAAAGCCATTCCCGATGAAGTTGGCCCAATTATTAATGCGTTGTTAAATGACAGTGACTCGGATGTGCGTATTTTTACGATTAATATTTTAGAGTCACTGCGTCATGAACATGTTGAGCAATGGTTAATGAGTGTTATTGATAATGACGATCAAGTGAATGTGTGCGCAACAGCGGTCGATTTACTCAGCGAAGTGGGCAGCGAACTTTCAGTACAGTCGTTAATGAACTTAAAACAACGCTTTGCCAATGAACCGTATATCTGTTTTTCTGTTGATTTGGCCTTAAAGCGTATTCAACAAGGCGAACATTAAATGACTAGCATCACGATTAGCGAGGAAGATTTTTCAAAGTTTAAAGAATTTTTCTACCGCAAAACGGGCATGCAGTTTGAAAATTCTAAACGCTACTTTGTTGACAAACGACTCATAGAACGTATTGAAGCGACAAACTCAGGGAGTTTTCGTAGCTACTTTGTGATGCTGCGTTTTGAAACAACAGGCGAAGAACTGCAGAAATTAGTCAATTTGATGACCGTCAATGAGACTTATTTTTTCCGTGAAGAATATCAGTTTAAATGCTTAGTAGATTCGATTCTGCCTGAAATTGTACGCAAAAAAAAGGACGACTCCCCCATTCGGATTTGGTCAGTGCCGTCCTCGTCAGGTGAAGAGGCGTATTCAATCGCTATTTATTTGCTTGAACATTGGAGCGGAATTGATCGCTGGGATGTGGAAATTATTTCGTCAGATATCGATACGGAAATTATTTCCCAAGCAAAAAAAGGCCATTATTCGCCACGCTCTGTGCAGAATTTACCCGATAAAATATTGCATAAATACTTTACCTACAAAAATGAAGGCTATCAGATTTGCCGTGATTTACAACAAGCGGTGGAGTTTACGCGAGTGAATATTATGGAGCCTTTAGAAGTGCGTTCTTATCGGAATATGGACGTGATTTTTTGTCGTAATTTATTAATTTATTTTGATGATGTCTCGCGTCGCTATGCTGCTGAAATGTTTTTTGATGCCATGAAAGCAGGTGGATTTGTGTGTTTGGGGCATTCGGAATCAATGAGTCGTATTTCATCGTTGTTTCGGGTGTGTAAATTTCCTGAAGCGATTGTGTATCAGAAACCTTTGGAGAGCAGATGAAAACTATTCTCGTTATTGACGATGCGGCAACGGTTCGTATGTATCATCGACATATTTTGGAAAGTGCGGGATATAGCGTTGATGAAGCCATCAACGGTATTGAAGCGTTAGAAAAAGCGTTAGTGAAAAACTATGACTTATTTATAGTTGATATTAATATGCCAAAGCTTGATGGTTATGGATTTCTGCGGCAATTGCGTAGTCAAGATATTGAGCAAGCACCTGCGATTATGGTGTCCACAGAATCCGCCAAAAATGATGAAATCCTCGCCTACAATGCGGGGGCCAATTTATATTTAATTAAGCCGACAAAACCAGATGAACTCCTGCGTTATAGCCGTTTATTATTGGGGGAGAGTATTTAAATGAATGCGTTATTAGAGCAATTCTTATCTGAATCGCGTGACTTTCTGCAAGGTATTGGCGAAAAGCTGATGCAATTGGAATCTGATCCAGAAAGTATCCCCTTGATGACAGAGCTTTTTCGCTTTGTCCATACACTAAAAGGGAATAGTGGTTTATTTGATTTCCCCGAAATGACCCGCGTGCTTCATGCAAGTGAAGACTTGATGGATGCGGTGCGTCATGGACGGGTAAGCTATTCACAGGACCTGACGGATCAATTGCTAGATGCAATGGATTTTGTGGGCATTTTGATGGATGAAATTGAAACCACTGGGCGCATTGGAAATAGTCATGCCACCAATTCCGTGGAATTAACCAAGTCACTACGTGAATTGCTCGCTGCCGCTTCAACCGAATCGGAGGCACATGCCGCAACGCCTCATGAGATTAGCGATATAGACCACCCTTCAGTGGATCAAGTATTGGAAGAATTTGCCGCGGTTGAAGTGGATTTTGCGAATGACACGACAGCCTCGTTTGGAGAGCCAGCTTTTGAGTTAAATGAAGCAGTCGCCATGGCGTTATATCGCCATGCGATAGGGGGCTCTCGGGTGTTTTGGGTGGAATATATTCCAGAGCCTGAATGCTTCTTTAAAGGTGAAGATCCCTTTTACTTATCACGTCAAGTGCCTGCGGTATTATGGCATCAGAGCCTATTGCAAAAAGACATTCCTAGTCTCGCTGAAATGGATGTTTACAGTAGCCAATTAGTTTTCCAGCTATTAACGATTGCCACGCAAGAAGAGCTAGACGATATTTTCCGCTATGTTCCCGACCAAATACAGCGCATTGAAATCCCCGCGCTCGCTTTTGTTGTCCCTTTTGGCAGTGAGCATGACGATACAATTGATGATGAATTTATCACGCGGACTGTAGGCTTTATTAATGACGGTAATTTAGAGCGCGCATCGCATAGTATTCGCACCATGCTTGAGTTATCTGCCCCCGAGCTTTGGTCCTCTTCGTTGCTACGTTGGGCGCAGCTCATTATCGAGCTCGAACCCGATAACGCATTGATACAATGTGCCTTAATTAACCAATTACGCACACACGAACCACTGGATTTAGTGGCGTTAACACAAGATATTTCCTCGAAAAGTGCATCCGTTGATAGTCATTTGCCCAATGCTGATTTGCCTCATGAGCACGACGAGCATGAAGCTACAAACAGTGAGGCATCGCACACAGACGCCACATTGATGGCGAGTTTTTATACTGTACTCACTGCACAGAAAAACGTACTAAGCGTCCCTGCGAGCCCCTGGTTAGCTGGTCGAATGAAGTCCGTTGCGACAACGTTGATTGCAACGTATCGCGCCACGCATCAGGTAGATGAAATTGAACATATTGAGCATGCGTTGCAACAGGCGCTTGCGGACAACACATCACAACCCTTACTCGCCTGGATTGATAAAGTACTCGACAGTGCGCCTGAGTTATCTGATATTCAAGAAGCCGCGCCCATTGAGATGCCCATAGAGCAATCGACCCAAGAAGTCTCCGTGGCAACTGAAGAAGTGATTTTAGATCCAAGCTCAAAATTTGGACGACGTGTTGAGGATACGAGCCCCCATTTTGGCAGACGTGCTGAAGACACCACGACAGTGGTATCTAAAACACTCAAAGTAGATCAAGAAAAAATTGATCGCTTAATGAATTTGATCGGTGAGATGGTCGTGGCGAAAAATGCACTACCTTATCTCGCCAATCGCGCTGAAACGGTATTTGGTGTGCGTGATTTATCGCGTGAAATCAAAGCGCAATATGCAGTCATTAATCGTGTAGCCGAAGAGATGCAAGATACGATCATGCAAGTTCGCATGATGCCAGTATCGTTTATTTTTCAGCGTTTCCCGCGTATGGTACGTGATATTTCGCGCAAACTGGGCAAAGAAGTCGAATTAGTCTTAGAGGGCGAAAGTACGGAGGCAGATAAAAATATTATTGAAGCCTTATCCGATCCGCTTATTCACATTGTGCGCAATAGTTTAGATCATGGCCTTGAATCGCCAGAAGTGCGGGTGGCGGCAGGTAAAAATGCGACCGGTAAATTGCTCATTCGCGCTACGCAAGAATCCGATCGCGTCTTAATTGAAATCATTGATGATGGTCGCGGCATTAATCCGAATGTGATTAAGCAAAAAGCCTATGAAAAGGGTTTAATTGACGAAAGTGCGCTAGAGCGACTAAGTGATGAAGAAGCGGTTAATCTCGTTTTTGCGGCTGGTTTTTCAACAGCGGATGTCATTTCTGACTTATCTGGGCGGGGCGTGGGCATGGACGTGGTTCGCTCAGCCGTTGAGCGCATCAATGGGACAGTGGGCATTGAAAGTGAAGTCGGTAAAGGCACTCGCCTGTATTTATCCTTGCCGTTATCCATGGCCGTCACCAATGTCATGATTATCGAATCTAATGAACAAATCTTTGGCGTTCCGATGGATATGGTAGTGGAAACCGTGCGCGTGCCCAGGGTCCAACTCAGTAGCATTAAACAAAAACAAACAACCGTTCTGCGTGGACGCATAGTTCCACTGCTATCACTCAATGAGTTACTTGCCTTGCCGCAAGAGCAAGTCCCCAATGAAGATGATGAATTCGCCACACTGGTTGTGCGTGTTCATGGAGAGCATGTAGGGATTGTCGTGGATGATTTCCGTGAAACGGTGGATATCATTCTCAAACCTATGTCGGGTATTTTAGGCGGACTTGGCGGATTTTCAGGGGCAGCACTTTTAGGTGATGGTTCGGTGTTAATGGTATTAAATCCACGGGAGTTGATTTAGTTATGGCAATTGAATATAAAAAATCATTAGCAGTGTTTACCGAATTCGTGGGCGTTGAAGAAGCTGAGAATTTATTGCAATGGCTACTTAAAAACCCCAAAGGTAAAATTAATCTTGCCACCTGCGAGCATATTCACGCGGCAAACTTGCAAGTGTTAATGGCGATAAAACCACTCGTCGCAGCGTGGCCAGCAGATGAGGATTTGCAACGCTGGTTAGCGGTGCTTGAGAAATAGCCGAGTCTATTTTCGTATAAAGCAATAATAACCTGTAGAGTATTATTGCTATAATGACGCGGCAAAAAAATTCTCAGCTTTGACTAACAATACCAATAAAAATTAGACGGCAACATTATTATGGCAAAAATTATTTTTTTAGTAGACGACTCAGCAACGATGCTGATGAGTGTTAAAAATACCTTGGAAATGGCGGGATATAAAGTAGAAACCGCTGAAGATGGGGTAAAGGCGATGGCAAAATTAACCGCAGGCCTGAAGCCGGATTTAATTATTACCGACATCAACATGCCCAATATGGGCGGGATTGAATTGATTAAGAAAGCGCGTGCACTACCGGGATTTCGTTTTTTACCCATTTTAACGCTCACCACCGAAAGCCAACAAAGTCGACGTGATGAAGGAAAACAAGCCGGCGCAACAGGATGGCTTGTAAAACCCGTGGGCGGCGCAGACTTACTCAAAGTCATTAAGCAAGTTCTACCCGGAGCATAATTACATCATGGCTGGACAATCGAAAAATAATCGCATCAAGAAGGATGCGAACAACATTTTATTTATTAGCATCAGCATAATTCTAATCATTATGCTGATGTCGGTTGTCTTTTATTCGACATTAGATGCTCAATTGGGGCGTTATCAAAATATCGCTATTTTAAGCGTCGTAGCTCTACTCGTTTGGGCAACTCAGTCACGTTTACTCAAAATCACTCAAAAGCCCTTTCGTTTTATCTCTGACGAGCCTGTTGAGATAACCAATGATAAATTGCATTATGTGATAGATCGTTTAAGTGCCCATGTTATGCAAGGTGATACAACACAAGACTTTGTAAAAACGAACTTTAGCGAGATTGAAGTTAAACTCATTCAATCCATGCAGGCGCTCAATACGCAAATCAATTCAATCATTGACCTACTAAAGAGTGAAATTCTTGACGATTCACATGATGTACTGGATGCTAACATCATGCAACTCGCCTCTACATTAACGCAATATGTCAATGCCAATACAGCCATTGAAAAGGCTTTGCGTGACAATTTAAAACAAACTTATACTTTATTGCTAAAACTACAAACGCAATTGGAGTTTTTGACGCAGTCGTCAGTTTCAACTCAATCTTTAGACATAGAAGAAAAGCGTATCCATGATCTTGAAGGGATTGTAGAAACCCACTTACTCGTCGATAAAGCTATTGATGAACAGCTACAAGTAGTGACTTTTGATACGCATCAATCCGCTCTATTGTTACTCGATTTAATGCGTCATTTGAGCGAAGATGCAGAATCCATTGTCCAATACATCGCCAACGCTAATGAAAAAAATGTGTCGAAAATGGAACGTGACATGGACAATAGCGTCAAATTCATTATTAGTATCGAACAATTCATTCAAAAAATTCAAGAAATCCCAGATAAACTTCGCTCAGATATTGTCTCTATACAAGCGGCAAGCGGCGTTATTGATGGCTTAGCTCACCTGGTTGATAGCATTAAAGAAATTAGTTTTCAAACCGATATTTTGGCCGTCAATGCAGCCATTCAAGCTGCGCATGCCGGTGAGGCTGGCTTAGGGTTTAAAATTGTTGCGGACGAAGTACGTAAATTGGCTGTCAACTCCAACAATGCCGCTGAAATGATTGAAATGGGGCTTGAAAAGGCACGCCATACAATTCAAGATGGATTGAAATTCAAGTTTTTAGATGAAATTATGCTGCAAATGGACAGCGCTTCCCAAGTAATGGAATCAGTAAAGCAATTACAAGAAGGGCAAGAAGATATGCAGCAATACTATAAGACCTTATTTGCTGTTATTAATAAAAATAATACGAAACTCTCACACGATATCTCGGAAGTATTGGGGAGTATTCAATATGAAGATGTTGTCCGTCAACGCATTGAAAGAGCACAGCAAGTTATCCTCGAACGCAATGAATTATGGCGACAAGTGGTTGAGCAACTGTCAACAGGGGAAGTGGACGGATTAATTACGCAATTTAATGCCGTTTTGAGTGACTATTTAACCAAAGAGTCCTATCACAACAACAGCATGGAATCACAAAATAGTGATGACAGCTCGTCACTAAAATTCGAGCTGTTCTAACATTCTCATTCACGCATTCTAATTCACGTCGCTTGCTGGGTGAATTAGAGTGGGAAAATGCAATATCACACTACTCCCTTCATTGGGATAACTAATAATACGAATATCGCCATTAAAAAAGTGCATGACCTCTTTTGCTATGGTAAGACCTAATCCAATTCCAGGAATGTTTCCCGATTTGTCCACACGGAAAAAACGCTCAAAAACCTTATCCCTATTTTCAGCGCTAATACCTATACCTTGATCGGCAATTTCAATTTCAACAAAACCGTCACTTTCATACTCCGCTAAGGAAATATCCCCGCCTTTTGGAGAATACTTAAAGGCGTTATCTAAAATATTGTGCAAAACTTGTTTAAATTTAACTCTGTCCACATTGAGTGTGCTCGCTGAGAAAATTGGCGCAATGATAATGTCATTTCGTCCACTTGGAATATGAAACTCCGTTAACGCTTCAAGAATTAAATCATTGAGTAAATAGGGCGCAATTTCAAATCCAAAGCCACTGCGCTCTTCAATACGACTTAAATCCAATAACTCATTAATCATGGAAATCAACCAAGTTGATTGATCATGAAGAACAGCAATCACTTCAGGTTGCATCTCCAAGGGAATTAAATCACTCACTAATAATTCCGTGTATCCATGAATAGCGGTTAGTGGTGTGCGTAATTCATGCGTCGCATGCATCAAAAACTCGTTTTTAACGCGATTAGCTTCCTCTTCCTTGGTAATATCATGAAATAAATACAACTTACCTAATACACTTCCATTGGATAAAACAATGTCCA
>Ga0192647_102358_pt1 | contig 11816 bp, 9 predicted proteins | sample LauGreFa1BDMLBSN_2_FD_133046 | JGI IMG/M metagenome (GOLD analysis project Ga0192647, IMG submission 133046) | Freshwater lake microbial communities from Lake Michigan, USA - Fa13.BD.MLB.SN - reassembly | ecosystem: Environmental > Aquatic > Freshwater > Lake | place: Lake Michigan, USA...
CACGGCCCTGGGCGTGCAGTTCGAACGCATCCAGTTCACGCCCGACCTGCTGCCGAGTGACGTCGTCGGCACAATGATCTTCCAGCCGAAGACGGGCGAGTTCTCCGCGCACCGCGGGCCCATTTTTGCCAACCTCGTGCTGGCCGACGAGATCAACCGCGCCCCTGCCAAGGTGCAGAGCGCGCTGCTTGAGGGCATGCAGGAGCGTCAGGTCACCATCGGCGGCCGGACGCATCCCCTGCCGAAGCCGTTCTTCGTGATGGCGACGCAGAATCCGGTGGAGCAGGAGGGTACCTACCCGCTGCCCGAGGCGCAGACGGACCGTTTCCTGTTCAAGCTGCTCGTCGACTACCCCTCGCAGACCGAGGAATCAGCGATGATGGAACGCTGGGGCCAGGTCACCCGGCAACCGGCGCTCGCGCCCGTTTCGAACGGCGAGGAACTCCTGTCCCTCCGCACGGCGGTCGACCAGGTCCACGTCTCACCGGCCGTCCAGGGTTACATCCTCGCCGTCGTGCGCGGCACGCGCGCGCTGGCCGGCAAGTCCGGCGACGCGAAGCGCCACCTGACGTTCGGCGCCTCACCCCGCGCCTCGCTTGCCCTTTACCAGGCGGGCCGGGCGCTCGCCTGGCTCCGGGGGCAGGACTTCGTTTCGCCCGCCCTGATCCAGGATCTGGCGCCCGACATTCTGCGCCACCGCGTGGGCCTCACCTACGAGGCCGAGGCCGAGGAGATCACCGCCGATCGCGTCATCGCCCAGGTACTTGAGCGCACGCCCGTACCCACCGGCGCAGCCTGAGCGCGGCGCCCGCCGCACGCGCACGATGGCGACCACCAGCCCGTCACCCGGCCTCGGGAACCCGCTCGCGCTGCTCCGGCGGCTCGAGTGGCGGGTGCGCCACGCCGTGGAGAATGTCCTCAGCGGCGAGTACCGCTCGGCGTTCCGCGGCCGCGGGATGGAGTTCGACCAGGTGGTGAAATACGAATTCGGCGACGACGTGCGCGACATCGACTGGAACGTCACCGCGCGCCTCGGCGAGCCGTACCGCAAGAAGTTCGTCGAGGAACGCGAGGTCACGCTGCTGCTCGTCTTCGAGGATTCGCCCTCGCTGCTGTTCGGCTCCGGAGCGCAATCGAAGCGCGAGGCGCTCCTCGAGATCGCGGGACTCGTCATGCTGCTGGGCGCGGTGAACCGCGACCGCGTCGGATTCGTCCATGCCGCCCCCGGGGGCACGCTGGTCCGGGAGCCGGTGCGTGGCCGGGGCCGGATCATGCACCTCGCCGCGAGCCTGCTCTCGCGGCCCGCGCCCGAACCCACCGCGGCGGCACCGGTGCCACCTTGGAGCTTCCTCGCGCGCGCCGCCCCGAAGCACAGCATCCTGATCTGGCTCGGCGACTTTCCCCCCGCGGCCCGCGGACCGAGTGGCGCGACCCAGCCCGAGGGATGGGCGGTGCTGCGCCGCCGCTACCAGACCATGGGCTTCCGGGTGGATGACCCGTGGGAGCGCGAGTTTCCCGCGGCGCGGATGGCCGCCTACGATCCCGCGGCGGGCCGCCTTGTGACGCTCGACGGCGGTTCCGCGGAGCGCGCCGCGCACGCGGCGTGGGTCCGCGAGCGCGAGGCCGCATGGCTGGATCTTTTTCCCGACCAGCTCTCGCGCCTGGCGTTCACCACCGGGGAGAACCGCCTCGACGCGCTGGTGCGCTTTTTCCATGCCCGCATGCGCGCGGGCCGCGGCTGATCCAGGCCATGGAGCGCATCATTCTCCACGACCCGCTCTGGCTGCTGGCGCTCGCCGCCCTCCCCCTGCTCGCCTGGCTGCGCGGACGCCGGAGCACGCCGGTGCTGGTGATTCCGTTCGCGGCCGCCTGGCACCGCCCGTCCCTGGCCTCGCCCGCCCGCTGGCCGGCGGTGCTGGCGTTCGCCGGCCTCGCGCTGTTGGTGGTCGCCCTCGCCCGCCCGCAGCGCGTCGAGGACAAGCGCGAGGTGCGCTCCGAGGGTTACGACATTGTCCTCGCGATCGACCTGTCGACCTCGATGCGCGCCGAGGACTTCGAAAAGGACGGGGAGCGCATCAACCGCCTCCAGGCGATCAAGCCGGTCATCCAGGCCTTCATCGAGCGCCGGCCCACCGACCGTATCGGCATCGTGCTTTTCGCCGGTCGCGCGTACACCATGGCGCCGCTCACGTTCGACCACGGGTGGCTGGCCCGGCAGCTCTCGCGCGTGAGGATTGGCATGATTGAGGACGGTACCGCGATCGGCGACGGCCTGGGCGTCGCCCTCACCCGGCTCGAGCAGGCCAAGCGCGACCGCGCGGGCCGTCGCATCGGGGCCTTCGTCGTGCTCATGACCGACGGCGCCAACAACCGGGGAGCCCTGCCCCCGCTGGATGCGGCGGGGATCGCGAAGTCCCGCGGCATCCCGGTTTACACCATCGGTTCCGGCAAGGAGGGCATCGTGCCGGTGCCGGTCTACGACGACGAGGGCCGCAAGCGCGGCTACCAGCGGATGCTCTCGGACCTCGACGAGGGCACCCTCCGCGAGATCGCGGAACAAACCGGCGGGAAGTTTTTCCGCGTGGCTGACACCGGCACAATCGAGGGCGCGTTCCGCGCCATCGACCGGGCGCAGAAGATCGAGTTCCAGGCCAAGAGCCACCTGGTGACGACCGAACTTTTCTGGTGGGCGGCCGCCCCGGGGCTCGCTGCCCTGCTTGCCGGGGCCGCCTTCGCCCGCCCGCTCCGCCTTCGGGAGGGTACCGCATGATCTTCGCCGCACCCAAGCTGCTGTGGCTTCTGCTCGTGCCCGCCACGGTCGCGGTCTGGGACCTCGCGCGACGACGCCGCCGGGGTGAAACGAACCATCCCAACATCCTGCGCGCCGAGGCGGGACCGACCTCCGTGACCCTGGCCTCCGAAAAAACCAAGCGCCCCGTCGACGGCGCCCCGCGCCTGCGCCCGTGGCTCTGGTTCGGCCTCGCGTTCGCCATCGTGGCGATCGCGCGTCCCCAGTGGGGACGCATCGAGGAACCCGTGTTCGACCAGTCGCGGGAGATCCTGCTGGCCGTCGACCTGTCGCGTTCGATGCTCGCCCCGGACGTGAGTCCCTCGCGCCTCGACCGCGCCAAGCTGCTCATCCAGTCGCTGCTCGAGAAGCTCGCGGGTGAACGCGTGGGTCTGGTCGTATTCGCCGGCACCTCCTTCCTGCAGGCGCCGCTCAGCGCCGACTACGAGATCCTCCGCGAATTCCTCCCGGGGTTGAACCCCGGGTTTCTACCGGAGGCCGGCACGAACTACGGCGCCATGCTCGACACCGCCGCGCAGGCCTTCGGCACCACGGGCGCCGCCGACCGCTTCCTGATCGTGCTCAGCGACGGCGAGGCGACGGACCCTTCCTGGAAGGAACGCATCGAGCCGCTCAAGAAACGCGGCATCCGCGTGCTCGGGCTCGGCGTGGGCACCGCCGGCGGCGGCATGATCCCCGAGAGCGACGGCAGTTTCCTCAAGGATGAGCGCGGCGCCGTCGTGCTCTCGCGCCTGGAACCGGCCACCCTCCAGGAACTGGCGCGCGCGACCGACGGCGTGTACCGCGACGCGAGCGCATGGATCGACGTCGCCGGTCTCGTCGTCGAGACGGTCGAACGCGGCCGCCGCGGCGAGTTCGTCGAGACCAGCACGGTCCGCCAGGTCGAGCGTTTCCAATGGCCGCTCGCGCTGGCGTTTTGGTGCCTGCTCGTCAGCCTCTATCACGAGTTTCCCGTGCGTCCGAAATCCCGCGCCATCGCCCTTCGTCCGTCCAAATCCTCCCCTCCGGTCGCCGCGGCGCTCCTCGTCTTGGCGTGGTCCGCGCTTGCACCGGACGAGGCGCAGGCCGCCGCGAAGCTGGCGCCAAACGCAAACCCGGCCCCGAATCCGTCGCCGAAAATCTCCGCGGAGGCTCCTCCCGGGGATCCCGCCGCCCTCGGCCGGATCGTGGGGCGTCTCGCGGCCGCGGACCGTCCGGGCGCGCGCGACTGGTCCGAGCTCGCCGGCGAGACACTCACCTGGGGCTCGCGCCTGCAGTCGCAGGGCCAACCCGTGCTGCCCGGCCCGGTCCATGACGCGCTCGCCGGGGTAAAACTGGGCGAGAAGCTGGACGCCAAGGCGGCGGACTGGGGCAAACTCCGCGGCGACCTCGAGGCCCTGCTCGATGAGCAGGAACGCGAGGACAAGAAGGACGACCAGAAGCAGGACCAGAAAGAGGATCAGAAGAAGTCCGACGAGCAACAGCAGCAGCAGGACCAGCCGAAGGACCAGCAAAGCGAGCAGCCGAAGAACGATCAGCAACAACAGCAGCAGCAAAACCAGCAGCGGAAATCGTCGGAGCAGAAGGATTCCTCGCAACCGCAGCAGGAAGAGGCGCAAGGAAAACCCGACGACGAGCAGGCCCTCGGCGACATGTCCAAGAAGGACCAGCCCCCGCCGCCGGAGAACATGCAGCAGGTGGGAGGCGCCCCGGAGCGCAAGCCGGAGGACCAGCAGGAGAAGGCTGATCCCGCTCTGGCGCTGCCGCTCCAGAAACTTGACCAACTCCGCAACCAGGACTCCCCCGCCCAACTCTTCCAGATGATGGAGGGCGACCGGAAGGGGGAACGGAAGACCGCGCCCAAAACGGGCAAGACCTGGTGAAAATCATGCGCTTTTTTCGCCTTCTCCTGACCGCTCTCACGCTGTCCGTAGCCGTCTCGGCGCAAACCGCACGCTGGGAGCAGGCCGAAAGCGGCCTCGGCACCAACCTCGCGCTCGTCTTCGAGAACTGCGAGCCCGACGGTCAACCCGCGCTGCCGTCGATCCCCGGATTGGCCTTCTCGTTCACCGGCCGCTCGGAGAGCGTCAACATCGTCAACTTCCAGATGACGCGCAGCGTGACGCTCGGCTACGCGGTCCGCTCGCAGGGCAACCAGCCGCTGCGCATCCCCGCGTTCAACGTGCGCACCAACAAGGGCGACGTGCGCGTGGAGGCCTTCGACGCCGCCCGACCGGCGGTGGCGATCGATACCCTGGCAAACTCCCGGCTGGCGCCCGAGCGCCGGAGCGTGTGGGCGGGGGAAGTTTTCGGGCTCACGTATGAATTGTCCGCGGCGCGGCGTACCAACCCCCAGATCAGCCCGACTTTCGACTGGAACCCCGCGCCACTCGTGGCCGAGGACTGGTCGAAACCCGAGGTCACCGAGCGCAACAACGGCGGCGAACGCCGGGTGAACGTGGTGTTCCGCAGCCGGGCCGTCGCCCGCCTGCCGAAAACCCTCAAGCTCGAGGCCGCCACCCATCTGATCAGCGTTCAGACCGGCACCATCGGTTTCGGCATCATCTCCCAGCCCCGCATGGAGCAGGTCTCCGTCACCTCGGACCAGCCGGCCGTCGAGGTTAAGCCCCTGCCCGCCGGAGCGCCCGCGGGCTTCGGTGGTGCCGTGGGACAGTTCCGCTTCACCTCCAAGGTCGTTCCCGAGAAGGCCGCCGTCGGCGAGCCCGTGACCTGGACGCTGGAACTCAACGGCACCGGCAACTGGCCCGACATCGTCGGCCTGCCCGCCCGCGGCGTCTCCAACGATTTTAAGGTCGTGCAACCGAAGGCCCGCCGGACACCCGCGGAGGGGAAGCTTTTCGACGCCACGTTGACGGAAGACGTCGTCCTCGTGCCGTCGAAGCCTGGAACCTACACCCTCGGGCCGGTCACGCTCACTTACTTCGACCCGCAGAGTGGCACTTACCGCACGGTGACCACGCCAAAGACCGCCCTCGTCATCGCCCCCGCCGCCGCGCCGCAGTTCAACGTCATGCCGGCCGCCCAGGGCGGAGCCGGCGAAACCAGCCCGACAAAGCCCGACGAAAGCGGACCGGCCAAGCCCGTCGCCGCGGCCGCCGCTCCGGGCGGGATCCCGCGCGATCCGCTGCCGGCCGCCCAACCCGTCCGTGTCCCGTTCTCCGGCCGCGGCCGGATTTTCGCCCTGCTCGCACCGTTCGCGCTCACCCTCCTGGTTTGGTTGTGGCTCGCGCTGCGGCGCGCTCGGGAAACCGATCCGGCCCGGCCGCAACGCGAGGCGCGCACCCGCCTGGCCGCCATGCTGCGCGAGTTCGATCTCGCGTCCGCGGACCACCGGGCGCGCCTGCTCGTCGCCTGGCAGCGGGACGCCGCGGTGCTCCTGGGCGTGCGGCACGCCGCACCCTCGGCCGAAGCACTCGACTCCACCGAGTGGACCCTGTTGTGGCGCGAGGCCGACCGCGCGATCTACGGGGCGGAGGAAAGTCTGCCGCCCGATTGGGTGGCGCGCGCGCGGGACGCCCTCGCTCGCCGGAAGCCGGCGCCTTTCCGGTTCCACCGGCTTTTCCTCCCGCGCAACCTCATGCCGTTCGCGGCCGTGCTGACCGTCATGCTCGGCGCCACGCTCACGCTCCGCGCGGCCTCGGCCGACGGGACCGTCGCCTACCGGAAGGCAGACTTCGCCGCGGCGGAGAGCACCTGGCGGGAGTCGATCCGCCGGTCCCCGCTTGATCCGAACACCCGCCACAACCTGTCCCTCGCCCTTGAGCAACAGGACCGCGCCGCGGAGGCGGCGGCACACGCGGCGGTCGCGTTCGTCCAGAATCCCGCGGAACCGGCCGTGCGCTGGCACTTCACGCGGACGGCGGAAAAACTCGGCGCCGCCGCTTCACCCCTGGCCGGTTTCGTTTCGCCGGGCATCCTGCGGACCCTGGCGCGCGAGGCCTCGCCGGCCGCATGGGAGTTCCGCCTCGTCGGTTCGGCTTGGTTGCTCGCGGCGGCCCTGGTGCTCCTTTTGCTCCGCGCCTACGGCCACGGAGCCGCGCCGTTCAAGTGGATCGCTGCGGCGATCGGCGCCGCCGCCCTGGCCCTCGCCACCGTGTCGATGAACGGCATTTTCGCGTTTGGCGCCGCCGGGCGTCCCGAGGCCGCGATCGTCGCCCGCGCCACCACGCTGCGATCCATTCCGACCGAGGCTGACACCGCGCAGAAGACCACTCCGCTGGCGGCCGGCGGCCTCGCGCTCATCGAACGATCGTTCCTCGGCTGGCACCGCCTCGCCTTCGAGGGCGGCCAGACCGGCTGGGTGCGCAAGGAGGATGTCGTTCCGGTCTGGAAGTGACCGGGCCTCCGATCGCGATCAGACGTCGCAGATCCGGATCGATTCGGCGAGCGAGGCGACCTTGTCCCGGCGCGGGATGAACTCCTGCCCGACGAACCCTTTGTAGCCGGTCTCCGCGATCGCACGCATGATGGGCGGGTAGTTTATCTCCTGCGTGTCATCGATCTCGTTCCGGCCGGGCACGCCGGCGGTGTGGTAGTGGCCGATCCAGTCCTTGTGCCGGCGGAGGCGGGTGATGACGTCGCCGTGCATGATCTGCACGTGATAGATGTCGAAGAGGACCTTCACGCGCTCGGAACCGACGCGGCGGCAGATCTCCACCGAGCGGTCGATGTCGTCGCAGAAATAATCGGGGTGACCCTTCATCTCCTCCGCGACCCGCGAGTTGAGCATCTCGAGGCAGAGCGTGACGCCCTTCTGCTCGGCGTGACCGGCGATCTTTTTCAGACCGTCGACCATGTTGCGCATCCCGGCCTCGTCGGAGATGCCCTTCCGGAATCCGGAGAACGTGATCACGGCGGGAAATCCCGCGGCGGCCGTGGCGTCGATCCGCTCGCGGAGGATGCGCAGGCACTCGGCATGCTCCTCGGTGTGCGCGAAACCCCGCGCGAAACCATGGCTGCTGGTGAGCGCGCAAACGAGCCCGCGCTGGCGCAGCACGGGGAATTTATCGGGCGTGACGAGTTCGACCGAACGCAGCCCGAGCGCCACCGAGTGATCGCAGAGCTCCTCGAGGCTCATCGGCCGGAAGCACCATGGCACGACCGACTGGTTGATGCGGCCGTGCCGCACCGCCCGGCCCGCGGGCGCCGCGGCATCCGCGGCGGCGGCGATCCCCGCCGCACCCAGACCGGCCGCCATGGCGCGGCCCAGGAAAGCACGACGAGTCGCGGCGGGAACGGGGCCGGGGGAAGCGGGGTTCGACATGCGCTCAGGCAAACAGCACCCGGCGGGCGGATGAAGCCCGAATTGAGGCGGCGGTCAGCTATCCGGCGGCCTTCGCCTCCGCGGCGGGCAGTTCGAACCAGAAACACGCGCCCTGCCCCGGCGCACTCTCCACCCCGACGTTGCCCCCCAGACGGGAGACGATGCGCTGCACGATGGAAAGCCCGAGACCATGCCCGTCGGCCCGCTGGCTGCCGATCCGCGAGAATGGCACGAACAGAGATGCCTGCAGCTCCGGGGAAATGCCGTCGCCGGCGTCCTGAACCCAGTAGCGGACGCATCTGTTTTCAGGCCGCGGGAGGAAACCAACCGAGATTCGCGCCGCGGGCCCGCCGTACTTGGCGGCGTTACTCAGGAAATTGGACCACAGGTGGCTGATCCACGGCGCATGCCCGAACGCCGGGGGCAGGGACGGCGGAGGTGCGACCACCGCCTCTCGATCGCGGAACACACCCTCGCAATTCTCGAGCGCGTCCCGCAGCGGGGCGTTCATGTCGACGGGGACCATCGCCACGGACGCCTTCCGCACCCCGGCCAAAAGGAGGAGTTCGTCGATGATGGTGGCCAACCGCTCGGCGCTTTTCGCGGCCGACTCGACGTTTGCAGCCACGCGCGCGTGGTCACCCTGCTTGGCGAGGGAAGTGGCCAGTTCGAGCCTGCCCTTGAGCACGGCCAACGGGCCGCGCAGATCATGCGCCACCGTATGGGAGAATGAGTCGAGCTCATCGATCAGCTCGCGACGCTCGAGCCGAGCCTGCACCGAATGCACCAGTTCCTCCCGCGTGAAGGGCTTCGGAATGTAGTCGTCGGCTCCCAGGCCCATGCCGGTCCGCACGTGGGCGCGGGAACCGAAGCCGGACACCACAATGACGGGCACCCTCCGCAGCGAGCGATCCGCGCGCAGCTCCCGCAGCAGGTCCAACCCCGACTGTCCCGGCATCTCGATATCGGAAATGATCAGCTGCGGCTCCTTGCGCCGCGCCGCGGCGAGCGCGGACTGCGGCTCCTCGAACGCCGCCACCGCGAAACCGCTCGACGAAAGGATATCCACCATCAATTGCCGCAGACCGGGGTTGTCCTCCACGACCATGATTTGCGTCCGTCCTGCCGAAAGCATCGGCCTAGGGAGAAGCTCCGGTCGCGGATCGCAACGCGTTTCCCGGCATCCGCGAAATTTTCCCACGAGGACCGCGCGCGGCGATTCAGCGCGAACTACCCGGCGGATCCAGCGGCCCGTCTGGCCGGAAGAGGTAGGCGTTTCGCGCGACAAAGCGGAACGACAGCGTGCCGAGCACCGTGAGCACCGCCACCGTGCCCGCAAGGGTGCGCCCCCGCCAGAGACCCGCGAACCACGCCTGGAACTCCGCCATGGTCACATTCGCCGAGCCGCCCATCACGCGCAGCTCGTGCATGTGCTTTTTTTGCAGGAGGAGGTTGCCGAGCGGGTCGACCGGCTCCGCCCCGGACCGCAGCCAAAGCCAGAGCGCCGCGCCCCCTCCGAGAGCGACGAGCGCCACGGAAATCCGATTGATGCGACGATGATCCAAGCGCGCGAGGCTCGGCCCCGGTGCGCGCCGACACAACGGCTTTTCCCGCCGGCCGCCTCAGGCCGCGGGCGGATCGACCGGTTTTTCCAGCGGCGCGAAGGGCGTCGCGGTCGTCGCCGAGCGTCTTACCGGGCGCAGAGGGGAACTGAGCTGGCGGAAAGGAGACACCAGCGCGGCGCCGACCCGCTTGCGTTTGGGCGACGGCTTCGCGGACACCGGAGAGGAGGAATGAATATTGGACATGCGGTGAGAATACCAAAGGGCAGCGGCCAAACCCATCGGCCGGCCGGCCGAGGAAGGCCAAGCCCGACGGGGGAAGTGCGAAGCACGCACCCCAACGCCGCACCTCAGCAAGGCACCAGGTTCGCGCCGCTAAACCCGCTCGACCGCAATCGCCACGCCCATGCCGCCGCCGACGCACAGCGCGGCGATCCCGCGGCGCGCGCCACGATCCTCCAGGGTATGCAGCAAAGTCACCAGCACGCGCGCGCCGCTCGCGCCGAGCGGGTGGCCCAGCGCGACCGCACCACCGCGCGCATTCAGCCGCGCGGGGTCCAACGCGAGCTCTCGGGCGCAGCCGACCACCTGCGCGGAAAAGGCCTCGTTGATCTCGATGTGATCGACCGTTTCCAAGGGCCATCCGGTCTCGGCGAGCAGCCGGCGAACCGCCGGGACCGGCCCCAACCCCATCGTCGCCGGATCGCAGCCCACCTCCGCCGCACCAACGATCCGCGCGCGCGGCTTGAGGCCGTGACGCGCGAGGCTCTCCTCGCTCGCCAAGAGCACGAGGGCGGCGCCGTCGGCGAGTGTGGACGCGTTGCCGGCGGTCACCGTTCCGTCAGGGCGAAAGACCGGCTGCAACCGCGCCAGCTTCTCCACCGAAGTGTCCGCGCGCGGCGCCTCGTCGGCCGCCAATTCTCCCTCCGCTCCCGGGACGGATACGATCTCCCGGGCCATTTCCGCCCGTGCGGCCACCGCCCGGCGGTGACTCGCGAGCGCATGGCGGTCCTGTTCCTCGCGGGAAATGCCCAAGTGGGCGGCCACCCGCTCCGCCGTCTCGCCCATCGCGAGGCCCAGCACCGGGTCGGAGAGTCCGTCGGCGGCCAGCGCGTCGACCAGGACGCTGTCACCCAGCTTCTTTCCCCAGCGGACATCCGGCGCGTAGTGCGGCGCACGACTCATCGACTCGACACCTCCCGCCAAGGCGAGGTCACCGGCGCCGGAAGCGAGGCGGTCTGCCGCCAGCAGCACCGCCTTGAGCCCGGAAGCGCAGGCCATGTTTACCGTGAAGCCGGTCATTTCCTCACGCAGCCCGAGGCGCAGTCCGAGCTGACGCGCCACGTTCATGCCCCCACCCGCCGGAAGCATCTGGCCGAGCACGACCTGCCCGACCGCCGGCCGCAGCCCTTCCGGGACCAGCGATCTCGCCACCGGCAGCGCCAGCTCGACGGGAGAATGCGCGCGCAGCGCGCCGCCGAAGCGGCCGATGGCCGTGCGGCGCGCACCAACGATGAAGACCGGCTGGGGGTAGATCATGGAAGGAGGTCAGGTTGGAATGCCGGGCCGCGGTGGAACGGGTTCATTTCGCGGGGTCCGCGAAACAGTCGGCGGGCATCACCACGGGTTGCCCGCGCAACGGGCCGAACTCCATCCCGGGCCAGAGATCGCGGTCCGGTTCGACGCCCGGCGCGACCTCGGCCAGACGCAGCCCGTCCGGGCCCAGCGCGAACACCGCGCGTTCCGTCACGTACAGCACCTGCTGTCCCCGCGCCACCGCGGACGGACCGTGGAAACACACCTGTTTCACCCGCCGCACGAATTTCGCGATCGAACCCTCGCGGGCGATGCGCAGCCGGCCACCACCGATCTCGACCGCGAGGCCTTCCGCCCGGAACGGGCAGCAGAACACCAGCCGCCGCGCGCTGTGCGCGATGTTGATGAAGCCTCCGGCCCCCGCGAAACGGTCGCCCAGCAGGCTCACGTTGACGCTGCCGTCCTCGCCCACTTCCGCGGCGCCCAGCACCGCGAGGTCGAGACCTCCACCATCGTAGAAGTCGAATTGCGCCGGTTGGTCGATGATCGCCTCCGGCCGGCGGCTGCATCCGAAGCTCAAGCCGCCCGCCGGCAGGCCGCCGGTCGGCCCGCTCTCGACGGTCAGGGTGAACTCACCCAGGCGACC
>Ga0192647_102363_pt1 | contig 11797 bp, 10 predicted proteins | sample LauGreFa1BDMLBSN_2_FD_133046 | JGI IMG/M metagenome (GOLD analysis project Ga0192647, IMG submission 133046) | Freshwater lake microbial communities from Lake Michigan, USA - Fa13.BD.MLB.SN - reassembly | ecosystem: Environmental > Aquatic > Freshwater > Lake | place: Lake Michigan, USA...
TAGATGATGGGTAAACGGTTTTCCATGGCGATTTCTTGAGCCCGCAAGTTTTTCTTTCCGGTAATTGGAAACCAAGCTCCAGCTTTAACAGTAGCATCGTTGGCCACCACGATGCACTGGCGACCGGCGACAAAACCAATAACCACTACCACCCCGGCACCTGGACATCCTCCGTGTTCTTCGTACATTCCGTAGCCAGCAACGGCACCCATTTCAAAACGATCCGTTCCAGGATCAAGTAATAAATCGATACGTTCGCGCGCCGTGAGTTTTCCGGCTTCGTGAAGCTTTTCAATGCGTTTTTTTCCTCCGCCAAGGTATATTTTTTCCAAGGTTTGTTCAAGGTTGCGAATTCTCAACCGCATGCGATCTTCGTTAAAATTGAACTCCAATTCGCTGTTAGAAATACCCATGGTTGTTTTTTGAACAAAGATACATATTGGGAATCAAAGTTGGAATTTCCTACCTTTACCCCATGTGGAATTTAATTAAGCGATGGGCTACGCTGAGAACTTATTTGTTGGTTTTTGGGTTGTTACTCTCCGGTTTTGCCCTTCAGGGATATTGGGATGATGCGCCTTTTGGGCTTATTGAAAGCTTCAGATTTGTTGCATTGTTCTTGCTTTTTTTGATCGCCTTTGTGCGCCGAAAAATGTCCTTGTGGATTTTTAGTGCAATGGTTTTAGGTATAGAGGTCGGAATGGATTTTCCAGAATTTTCCCTTGAATTAGAACGTTTTGCCAAGATTTTCCTTCGGCTTATCAAAACCTTGGTTGCTCCTCTAATTTTTGCGACGTTAGTGGTGGGAATTGCCGGTCATAGCAATTTGAAACAAGTAGGTCGCATGGGATTGAAAAGCCTTCTCTATTTTGAAATCGTTACAACCATAGCTTTGTTTATTGGATTGTTGGCGATCAATACAACGCAGGCAGGAAAAGGAGTTCAAGTAACGGCAAGTTCTAAGGATAAAGCGAAATCCGAGGAATTGCTGGCGCAAAAGGCCGAACAGAAAGACCATTTTGTGGAGATATTTCCGGAAAATATTGCTAAATCGGTTTTTGAAAATTCTGTCCTACAAATTGTTGTATTTTCTGTGATTTTTGCGATTGGATTGGGCATGGTTAAGAACGAACAACATAAGTTAACCATGCTTCGCATGAACGAGAGTTTGGCGGAGGTCATGTTCAAGTTTACGGATATTGTAATGTATTTGGCTCCGCTCGCCGTTTTTGGAGCCTTGGCATCGACGGTAGCTAAATCCGGTGTCGATGTTTTAATGTCCCTGATGAAATTGGTTGGTACGCTTTACTTGGCCTTGTTGGTTTTTATTCTTGCCGTTTTGTTGCCTATTGCGCTCTTCGCCAAGATTCCAATTCGAAAGTTTTTATCGGCCGTATCTGAACCCGTTACCTTGGCTTTTGCCACAGCGAGCAGTGAAGCAGCCTTACCCAAAGCCATGGAAAACATGGAACGGTTCGGTATTCCAAAGCATATCGTTGGATTTGTGATTCCAACAGGCTACAGTTTCAACCTGGACGGAACAACGCTTTACTTATCTTTAGCTTCGGTTTTTATTGCCCAGATGTCGGGCATAGATTTGAGCATAGGTGAGCAGATTTCCATTTGCTTGGTATTGATGTTAACCAGTAAGGGGGTCGCTGGGGTACGTGGTGCATCGTTCGTGATTCTTGCGGGAACCGTGGCTTCGATGGGCTTAGACCCCGAAAAAGCAAGCGTTATTTTAGGGATTGATGCCGTAATGGACATGGCACGAACCTCCGTTAACGTTCTGGGTAATTGCCTTGCCACCGCGGTGATTGCCCGTTCAGAAGGAGAATTAGAACACGTTAAAGCATGAGAAAATTAAGCATTCTTATATTATTAGGACTATACCCTTGGACTGTTTTAGCCCAGCCTTGTGTGGACCCCTCTTTGATTGATTCGATGGCCATTTGTCCGATGGTGTATAACCCCGTTTGCGGCTGCGATGGTGTGACCTACGACAATTCGTGCATTGCGACCTACCTAGGTGGGGTGACCTCATGGGCTCCTGGTCCGTGCAATCCGCTGTTATGCATAAACCCTGCTCAAGTGGACTTATCGGTTATTTGTCCAGCCATTTATGAACCCGTTTGCGGTTGTGATAGTGTTACTTACAGTAATTCATGTGAAGCATTCAATTATGGAGGAGTGAGCTCATGGACTCCTGGGGCTTGCGTTCAAAACAATTGTATAAATCCAGCGCAAATCGATGTTTCCGTTCTGTGTCCAGACGTAGTGGATCCTGTTTGCGGTTGCGATAGCGTTACGTACAACAACGATTGCGAGGCATTTTATTACGGCGGTGTTACCTCATGGACCCCCGGACCTTGTCAGCCTTTGGAATTGGATACCTGCCTAACGGTTCCTGATACTGTTAATTTTGGCGCATGTGCTATGCCTTTAGGAATTATTCGACAAAACGATTCGTGTTTCACCGTTTCAGGATGCAGTACCATCGGAAGCAATGGCATAGATTACAGCGGATACTTTTACAATTCCCTTTACGCCTGCAACAACCTGTGCGCAAATGACACCCTCATTTCCTTGAATTGCATTGATACAAACCTCATTAATTTAAACGTGCTTTGTCCCGAAATTTTTGAGCCGGTTTGTGGTTGTGATTCCGTAACGTACCAAAACGCGTGCATTGCACAGAACTATTTTGGTGTGAGCAATTATCAACCTGGAGCATGTCAAAATGCAGCACTGGACTGGAGAGCCTTCTCTGAATTGAAGTTGTATCCTAATCCCGGTAAAGATTGGATGTATCTTGCTGGAATTTCGAATTATTCCGATGTAACGTATACCATGTTTTCCATCGATGGACGTGTTCTTCAGCATGGAATCTACACCAACGGCATGGATATTTCCGGGTTAATTCCAGGTCATTATACGGTAAAGATTTCTTTTTCAAGAGCACAAAGCAGGAACCTTCAATTCATCAAAGAATAGCAAAGTTGTCGTTGTTATAAATTACTCTGTGTAAGCTTTAGAAAAGACATGCCGAATGTTTAAAGAAAAAAAAAGGGAACCCAAAGGTTCCCTTTCGTTTGAAGTAATCTTTTCTTAGTTTACTTTACCGTTTAATTCAGCACCTGCTTTGAAACGGATTGATTTTTTAGCAGCAATTTTGATAACAGCTCCTGTTTTAGGGTTTCTTCCGTTTCTTGCTTTACGGTCAGAAACAGAGAAAGAACCAAAACCAACTAAAGAGATACGATCTCCAGATTTCAACGCTCCGGTTGAAACTTCAACAAACGCATCAAGCGCTTTTTTTGCATCAGCTTTTGACAAGTTTGCGTTCGCTGCAATTGCGTCAACTAATTCCGCTTTGTTCATAATGAATTTTTTTAAAAGGTTAATAAAAACGTTTAACGGGACAAATATATCCTAATATCTTACCCACAAACCTGAAAGCCTTGAAAAATCTACAAAAATGTTGAAAAAAGCCTAATTTTGTTGAAAAACAAGGGTTTTAGGTGAACCTTTTCGCTTCATTACCTTTTATAAAGTCAATGAATCCAACGGTTAAAGTTATTGGAAGTGGGGTAGGTGGACTTGCCACAGCCATTCGTTTGGCAAGCATGGGCATGCACGTGACCGTTTATGAAAAAAACAGTTTTGTAGGGGGTAAAGTGCATTCTCGTACCTTCAATGGATATCGCTTTGACATGGGACCATCGGTTTTTACGGAGCCGCATCTTATCGATGAACTGCTGGAATTGGGCAAATCTCGTAATACCTTAACCTATTCAGCTCTTCCAGAATCGGGCAGGTATTTCTTTGAAGATGGCACACGATTGATTGTCGCATCGGGAACAGAGGGAACGATAAAGTGTTTGGTGGAAGAGCTTGGGGAGTCTTACGCTGGATCGAAGAAATATCTTAAACGCATTCAAAAAAATTACCGAGCATTATATCCTGTTTTCATAGAAACATCATTGCACCGTTGGAAGCATTTGTTCACATCAAAAATTCTAAGAGCGCTGTGGTACCTTCCGAACTATGGTCTCTTAACCACGATGAATGGATTTTCAAAGCGTTACTTCCAACATGAAAAAACGGTACAGTTATTAAATCGCTTCGCTACCTACAACGGAAGTGATCCTTATCAAACTCCAGGACTGCTAAGTATTATTGGACATTTGGAGTTAAATGTTGGCTCATTTTTTCCTGAGGGGGGGATGGTATCTATTTCAAGAAATCTAGAAGAAACAGCTCGTTCATTGGGGGTAGAATTTGTTGTTGATTCCGAAGTTCAGTCCATCGAGACCGAAAATGGACGTGTGAAAGGTGTTCAAGTTAACGGAGTATTTGAACGTGCTGATATTGTGGTTTCGAATGCGGATGTTCACCATACGTATGAGCGATTGTTGCCCCATATTGAAAGGCCAAAAAAAATACTGGGTCAGGAAATGTCTTCCTCTGCCGTTGTGTTTTATTGGGGTATTGAACGAGAATTTTCGGAACTTGGGGTTCACAACGTGTTCTTTTCCAAGGATTATAAAGCAGAATTCCAAGCAATTTTTAAGGATAAAACTTTGTTCGATGATCCAACCGTGTACATTCACATAAGTTGTAAAGTTGAACCTTCGGATGCTCCATCAGGATGCGAAAATTGGTTTGTCATGGTTAACGCTCCTGTGGATATAGGACAGGATTGGTCGAACTTGGTTCAAGAACTACGAAAAAAAGTCCTTCGCAAGCTGTCACAAATGCTACATCAAGATATTGAGGCATTGATAAGAACCGAACATATCAATGACCCCATTACATTGCAACAAACCTATAATGGTAAGGGAGGGTCTATTTATGGGAACAGTTCCAATTCCTCTATGGCAGCCTTTTACCGACATCCCAATTTTGCCACTAAGGTAAAGGGACTTTATTTCGCTGGTGTAACGGTGCATCCGGGAGGTGGAATTCCTTTGGCTTTGAATGGGGCTAAAATTGTGGGACGCCTGATCAAGGAGGACTACCAACAGGCAGTTCCTTAAAGGTTTTAAATCCTTTGATAATCAATGGGTCACACGGTTTATTCAAATCGAAGTACAGCGTTTTTTCCTGCGTTTTACCTTTAAAAGGGTAGGTGATTTTTACTACCGTAAGCGCATGACGGTTTTTAATTTCAAACGGCACAAATTTGCCTTCTGGTGAACGGAGCAAACGTAAATAACGCTCGACATTTTCTTGCGATCCAATAGCGATAGGGCGATTTTCCTTTGTTCCGTAGGATTTTCGCTTACTGATTTTGGATAGTTTTAATAGCGGATTCTTAAGTAATCCCGTAAAGTTGGTATCTTGGCATGCGAGCAATTTTTCCGAAGGAACTTTATAGCCTTTTCCCGCCGCATTTTGGTAGTCGGTGCAAGCAAATTCATACAATCCTTTTAATTCATAAATATAAGCTCTGTAATAGTTTGCTTCAGGGTAATTTCGTTGAATCTGCAAGGCTTGATTTAGGTCAAAAAGGGCTCCGTCGTATTGGCCGACATGCATTTTAGTAAGACCACGATTGTACCATACCTTCTCATAAGATCGGCTGAGTCCAATGCAGGTGGTAAAGTCATCAATGGCCGTTTCATATTCGCCAATCATATTTTTAGCCATGGCTCGATTGTACCATGCATAAGCATCCAATGGTTGTACTTCAATCGCTTTGGTAAAGGCCATAATTGCTTCTTCGTATTTTCCTGCCTTCGCTAAATCCAAACCTTTTTGGTAATTCTCTTCTTTGAGGGGTTGGCTATTTCCATAGAACGCACAAGAAAGCAAAGCAAATAATAAAGTCAGTTGTTTCATTCGTTGAGTTTTATCCCTATGTAAACCGGTGATCGTTGTATAAAATTTTTCTTAAAAAGTTTCATGCCTATGCGGTCAACACCTGAACCCAGGTCGAGCGAATTATTGAAAGCAGTAAAGTCTAACTTAAATTCATCGGTGTTGAATTCGTATTGCAAGGCAACTCCAGCATCGAATAGCGTCGCATCCCTTACGCCGAGTAATTGCGCGATCTGTGAAATTTCTTTTACACTTAATACACCGCCATTACCCGATGCAACGATTACGATGTTTCCTTCTTTGGTTTCTCCAATTAAATTTCGGTAAGTACGGACATTCCATGAGGGCTTATGATGCGTTTGATTCAGAATATATTCGAAGATAATGCCGTCCTTCATGGTGGAAGGATGAGCCTGACAAGAATAGTTTACCAATCCTTTTAAATCGTTGAAAACAGATTTTGGTCCAGCATGCGGGACTCCATCAATTACCTTAAAATAACCCGTAGAGGTACTCGCATTCTGATATTTTTTACCTTGATAAATGACTTCCCCTACCGCATGATTTTTAGGGTCGTAGAAACTGGCATTAATTAAAAAATTGCTGGATCGAATGCGTTGAGCTTCATTAATATTCAACGATTTCATTCGGTGTTCGACATCGGCGACAAGGTAGAAGTCGTGGTCTGGTGCGAAGGTAAATACGTTAACGCGTTGTGATTTAAACGTATTAATGAATCCCCCGATCAATCCTGTCTGTCGGCGTTTGATGTTCAAGGTTTGGACACTTGCTTTTTTACCTTGGTACAAAAATTCTGTTTCTACGGATGAAGCCTTATCCAGCTCGACCCATTTTCCGTGCTCCAGCACCATTAGGGGGGTGCTTCTATTCATTAAATACACGTAATTGGTTTCACTTCGCAGGATCGTAAAAAAAAATCCAGTCCCCAAGAAAAAAAGAAACAAAGCCGAGTTTTTTAGCAAGTGAAAACGCAACAGAGGTTGATGGGTGAAATATCGAATGAGCCATTTTCCTCCAAAAAAAAGAGCCGTTATGAAAACGATGGGGAAAATGCCATTGTTGAAGAGGAGTAAGATAAAACTCAGCATAAAAAGCAAGGTGACCGCAATTCTGTGAATCCAAATTATGGGAACCTTTGACATAAGGTAAATGTACGATTATTCTCAAAAATGGTATTCTGAATAACCCATCGATGTTGAAAAAATAACAACGAAAAGGTGTTGGTAAACTGTTTAAAATAGGGTAGCTGTTGCAAAACCAAAGGCATATCTGAATTGCTGGTTTTTAGCCTTCCATTCGAGCAATTTTAATTGAGATTGAATATAACTCAATTCACGCATATTGATAAGAAATAAAGAGCTTTCACCGTTTTCGAACATGTTCTTTTCCGCTTCTAACAGCTGTTTTGAATCGTCCATCGTTTGTTGATAAATTTGCCATTGCACAACGCTATTATTGAGGTCAATTATTGCGTTTTTAATTTTCATCGACAATTGTGCTTGTAGGTTGAGAATTCCTGCTTCCGTTTCTTGAATTTTTAGTCCTGCAAGTGCAAGGTCCCCACGTTCTTTTCTGAGAAAAAGTGGCATGGCAATCGAAACGCCCCATTTATAATCGTTGATGTCCAAGTCAGAAAACGGATTGTAATTAACAGGTTCGTTCAATAGGTTGTAGTTTAGTTCAACAAAAGGTTTTAAGCGGTCGCTTTTCAGTTTACGGTCGACATTCAGCATATCCAATTTAAAGGCATTAATTTTTAAATACGGATGATTTATAACCAGGGTATCGTTCCAGGCTATCAAGGAATTGGAGGGGGTGATATTTGCGGAGGGTTCAGGACTTGCTTCCAAACTAAGGGAACCAACGACAAGGTTGTCATCCCATAGATAGGTTTTAAGAACATTAGTTCGTTCCTGTAGGTTAGCTTCCGCATCGCGGAGTAAGCTGAGCCTGTTTTGAACCTGTAATCCTGCTTCGACGGTATCAATGAATGCCCGATCACCGAGATTGGCGGTCGTTTTTACTGCCACGAAGCGTTGAACCGCTACGTCATATGCTTCTGTTAGGATGGTGACAGAATGCTTAGCTAAAAACCAATCCCAGTAGGCATATCCTGCTTGATATAAAAGTTGATTGATTTGCAACCGTTGTTCTTCCTGGCTCGATTTTACTTGAAGGGTTGCATTGCGCAATTCGGCACGGCGAGCATCAATCAATAGGCCTTGTCCTAAATTGGCGGATATTCCTCCGTAAAATAACCCGCCAGCAGGGGTTTTTGCTTGAGGATCCAAATAGCTTCCACGGTTGCTTTCCATTCCAGTTTTTAGCGTCAGCCCAAGATAGGTTGGGTACTTTATTCCAAAATCACTGTTGGAATAGTATTGTTTGCCGTCGAAATATTTTTGGTTGAGGTTTCCAAAGAATTTGGGATCAAAATTTCCTTTGGCTTTTAATAAAATGGCTTGTCCCACTTGAGGCTGAATTTTACCAATGCTTAGTAATGGGTGATTGCGTTTAACCCCTTCAATAAAGTCGGTTTCACGCATCGTTTGAGCAAAGGATGAAATGCCAACGATCAAGTATATCCCGGCGAGCAATTGTTGCCTCATGATTTAGGTTTATTGCTTTTGGGTTTGGGATTGTCTTTGCCGTAAAAATCAGGAGGGAAGCCATTGATGTTTCGCCAAATCTCATAGCCGATGGGTACGTCATTCAACAATATCATGGCGTTTACACCTCCTCCCACTCGAAGCGAGGATGGCCAAGGATGGTCGTTTTTGTCGGGGCCAATCAACACCCTGAACATACCGTTTTCCGAAGTGAAATTATCAACTGCATATACGACACCACCGAAAGTTCCATAACTGTTATTGGGCCAACCTGAAAAAATGATTGCAGGCCAACCGTCAAATTGCATTCTCACTTTCTGACCTTTTTTCAGCAAAGGATAGTCCATTGGTCGAACATACATGGCCACCGCTAAATCGAAATCAGAAGGCATTATAGTGGCGATTTCCTGACCTTCTTTCACGGTTTCTCCAATCCCGCTGCTCAAAATTTTAGTCAGATATCCGTCTTGAGGTGCCGTGATGGTGTAATTCCCACTGCGTACGGAATACCCTGAAATTTGACTTTGCAATTTGGTGACCTCCACTTCTGTTTCATACATATCGCTCATGGCCGACATTTTTTCCGATTCAGCTTTGGCGATTTCATCTCTAAACTTCGCATTGGTAGAACTTACTTCAACTTGAGCGTCAATTAAATCATTTCTACTTTGAAGTAATTTTTGTTGGGCTGTTACCATGCTTGCTTGTGCACGCTGCATGGCCAACCTCCGTGTTTCAACTTCCGTTTCAGATTTCAAACCTTTTAATAACAACTTTTCAAAGCGATTAACCTGATCTTTCGCAATGTTAAAGTTAAGTTTAGCGGCTTCAAATTCTGTGCTATCCGTGGTGATTTTTAGACGAGCCTGACGGTATTTAATTTGCGCTTGTTGAATTTTTAGTTTCGAATTCTCAATCAATGCATCTACACGTTGATCGAGTGAATTGATTTTTTGTTCATAAGCTACTACACTTTGTTCTTTGTTATCAATTTGATTTTGCGTCCGATCGATGAGTTTTGGGTCAAAATAACCGTCTTTTATTTCTGAAATCACTAAAATCGTATCCCCTTTTTTAATCAAATCTCCTTCTTTAACATACCATTTTACGATTTTACCGCCTATGATGGTGTTGATGGTCTGCGGTTTTTGTTCCGGTCTTAGGGTAATAATTTCTCCTTTTGAACGGATGTTTTGAGTCCATGGCAAAAACATGATCACCAAAAAAATAAGTCCAATGACGTATAATCCTCTTCTTAAACGCCTTGTAGAGCATTCCTGAGCAACCTCTTGATAGGATACATATTGCTTGCCATCAATTGAACTAGGATTATTCGGCGAACTGTTTAACATCTGACTAATAAATTATTGAGTATTTTTCCCATGTTCTATAACAACATGTCGTTGCATTCTATCAATAAGCCTTTTATCCTCCGTGTGAATTAAAAACGTAGTTTGCGTCATTGATAAAAATAATTCAATCACCAAATTCATCTCTGATTCATGGATGTCATGCAATGGTTCTTCCAGCATTACCAATTTCGGTTGCCCAACAATTGCACGGGCAATCAATATTTTACGAATGCAGTCTTTCGGTAAAAAATGACCTTCGGGGTTCAACATGGAATCATATCCGTTGGTTAATTGTTGAATTTGATGATCCAGTCCTAATCTTTCGCAAACGCTTTGTACTTCGCTAAAACTAACGTAATCCCTTCCTAAACTGATGTTTTCTAATAGGGTTGCATTTACCAGAAGATCTTGATGCAGCATGTTCCCAACACGGTTCCTTAAAAATTCATGGCTGATGTTTGAAATTGGAATGTTGTTGATATTGATATTACCTGATTGTGCAGTATAAATTTTTCCGATCATGCAAAATAAGATATTGGCTGATACGGAATTACCGGAAGCGATAGTTATTTTTTCACCGGCATTAACGTACAAATCAAAGTGGTTCAACACCAACTCTTTATTCAGTTCGTTTTGATACGAAACGCGGTCGAAATTAATAGAAAATCCCGTTTCATTCTCAGGGATCTCCATTCCAGACTCTTGTTCCAGTGGGATGTCAGTGACTTGACCAATTTTCTCTACTGCGGTTAATAAATCATACACGGTTTCCAAACTAACTATGATTTTCTCGACCGAACTTAAGATTAATAAAATAATAATTTCTGCGGCTACAAATTGGCCAATATTCATGGTTTGATTGAGAACCAGTAAGCCTCCTATGGTAAGCAAAGCGAAAGCAATGATCGCTTTAAAACCAATGAGGTAAAAATATTGCTGCCTCAAAACTTTAAAATGTTCGTTTCGGCTTTTAAGGTATTCCACTAAATAATTATCCGTTCGATACATGAGATAGGATGGAGTTCCAGCCATTTTAAAGCTAAATCGCGTGTATGCAATCTGTTGAAGCCAATGGACAATTTTATATTTATAGTTGGATTCCCGAATGCTCGATTTGAAACCTCTTTCAGCGGTTATTTTTAGAACTAATCCCAATATCAAAATTAAAGCTATCCCGAAAAAAATAAAAAAACTATGATAAAACGAGAGTAAGATTAGTCCAAATACAATTTGCAAGGAGGCAGAAGCAAAGTCTAAAATCAGTTTTGCAAGCCCCTTCTGAACGGTAATGGTATCAAAAAAGCGGTTGGGCAATTCCGGAGCGTATTTCTTGGTCAGTTCTTCTGTGTCAAGAAGAGGAATTCTATGGGTGAAATCAAATGCAGATCGCACAAAAATTCGCTGTTGCAAATTCTCGGTAATTCTCATTTGAGCAATGTTCAATAACCCAGATACTATGATGGCAGCCATGACAAGAATGACAAGAATGATCCATGAGGTGCTTACCCTTCCCATTTGTATGAAATTGACAATGGATTGGATTCCTAATGGCAGGCCAAGCCCTACTAATCCACTGAATACCGCAAATATGTAAATGTTGCGAATTTCAGTTTTATCCTCCTTGAGCATGGAGAATAATCGGGACAATGGTTTCATGTTTTCAGTACTCATTCAAGACAAAAGTAAGGCTTAACGGGGTTCATGTGTATTTAAAGAATCATAATTTTTATTTATGTTCCACAAAAGGTTTTGTAATGCAAATCGAAATCGCCGTCAGGAGGATTGAGCATTTTGTCATATTTTTCCGAAGCTTGGTATGGTTCACGAATTGCCTCCAAGAAAAGATGAAATGCTGTTCCAATACCTTCCTGTTTTTCACATTCTTCCAAAAGCTCCTCTACGAATTTATTGCGTGGAACTCGGGCAGGGTTCGCGTTTCGCATGGTCAATTCTGCCGCTTCTTGATTAATTCCTTGACGGGCCAATTCGATT
>Ga0192647_102367_pt1 | contig 11786 bp, 8 predicted proteins | sample LauGreFa1BDMLBSN_2_FD_133046 | JGI IMG/M metagenome (GOLD analysis project Ga0192647, IMG submission 133046) | Freshwater lake microbial communities from Lake Michigan, USA - Fa13.BD.MLB.SN - reassembly | ecosystem: Environmental > Aquatic > Freshwater > Lake | place: Lake Michigan, USA...
CAATTCTTTTACATGCCCCATCAAATTTTGATGCACTCTAATCTCAACTTCTCCACACACTTTTAATGGTGATGTTGAAAATCTGTCCAAGGTATGACTAATAACACCTTCTGTAGAATTTTCAACAGGCACTACACCGAATTGGCAAAACCCTGACTCCACTACACTAAATATTTCATTTATAGTGACAGCCGGAATCGCTTTAACTGCATGCCCAAAATGCTTAAAAACAGCTTGCTGCGTAAAGGTACCTTCAGGGCCTAGAAATGCAATTTCCATCGGTTTTTCAAGCGCCAAACAAGCGGACATTAACTCTCGAAAAAAACGCACTGTAGTTTGATCTGACAAAGGCCCTTTATTTAACTCCATAATACGCCTTAAAACCAATGATTCACGGTCTGGACGATAAAATGTACCTTGCTCGCCTTCGGCGATTTTTGTTTTAGCAACTTCCATCGCACAAAATGCCCTTTCATTAATCAATTGCAAAATCTGCTCATCGATTGAATCAATTTTGTCTCTTAATTCAGAAAGGGGCGTCACTGGTAACATTATTGCTGCTCTGTATTGAAAAGGATAGTTTAATGAGTACGTTCAAATTCAGCCATAAAATCGATCAAAGTAAGCACACCCGCTTCCGGCATTGCATTGTAAATACTTGCCCGCATTCCACCCACTGATCTATGTCCTTTTAATTCAAACAACCCATTTGCTTCCGCAGAAGCTAAAAACGACTTATCCAAACTTTCATCCGCTAAAATAAAGGGTACATTCATCCGCGAGCGAAATGGGATAGCTACCGGATTTGAATATAATGCCGACTGATCAATAGCTTGATATAATTTATTCGCTTTAGCAACATTACGCACCTCAATTGCCTCAACCCCACCTTGACCTTTTAACCACTTAAGTATTAATCCAACCAAATACCAATTGTAAGTTGCAGGCGTATTTAGCATTGATTGATTTTTTGCTTGTTCAGCATAATCAAAAACAGAAGGTACCGATTTACTGGCATGTCCAATTAAATCATCCCTGACAATAACCACTGTAACACCTGCAGGACCCATATTCTTTTGAGTTCCAGCATAAATCAAACCATACTGCTCTATATCAATTTTACGTGACAAGATATTAGATGACATATCCGATACTAGTGTCAAACCTTTAGCATTCGGACAATCTTGAAACTCAACACCATGAATAGTTTCATTAGAGGTGTAATGTAAATAAGCAGCCTCCTCATCGATTAACCATGTCGATGAATCTGGAATGCTGGTATATTTAGTATCTTCAGAACTTGCACTTACCAAAACTTCACAATAACTCTGTGCATCTTTAATGGCTTTTTCAGACCATGCACCAGTGTTAACGTAACAAGCCTTAGTTTTGCCATTCAAAATATTTTGCGGTATAAATGAAAATTGAGCAGATGCTCCACCTTGCAAAAATAGCACCCTATAATTTTCAGGTACATTCATTAAGCTTCTTAAATCACTTTCCAACTCTTGCGCTATAACCGAGAAATGTTTGCCACGATGACTCATCTCCATTACCGACATACCAGTGCCCTGCCAATCCAACAACTCTTGTTGAGCTTGCTTTAAAACTTCTTCAGGAAATACTGATGGTCCTGCACTAAAATTGTATACTTTGGACATATCTTTTCTCTTAATTAATATTTGTTTTTGTCGTATTGGAAAGACAAAATCTTTAGTGTCTATTCATTATTTATCATCATAATTGAAGTTTATGAGCCTTATTCTTCTCCCTGCTCTATGTCAATATCTGAACTATCATTCAAATCAACACCTTCTAGCAATACCCCATCGACATAAACTTCTTTTTCATCGCCTGCATCGTCATCATCTTCACCAACGAGACCTTCAATACGATCAACACCTATAACTTTTTCTTTTTTATCCAGCCGAATAATTGTCACACCTTGGGTATTTCTTCCAACCACTGAAATGCCATCAACACGCGTCCTCACCAAGGTTCCACCATCGGTTATCAACATAATCTCATCATTATCATTAACTAATACTGCGCCAACAACTGATCCATTACGCTCTGATGTTTGTATCGCAATTAATCCCTGCCCTCCCCGCTTATGACAGGTAAATTCAGCCAACTTGGTGCGTTTACCATAGCCATTCTCAGTAATATTGAGAACCGTGCCTTCAGTTGCAATAATCAAGGAAATTATTTTCTGCCCTTGGTGCAATCGCATGCCTCGAACACCAGTTGCTGTCCTACCCATAGAGCGGACATCTTCCTCATTAAAACATACCGCCTTACCCGTACTACCAAATAACAAAACATTCTGTTTTCCATCAGTAACGGCAACGCCTACTAAAGTATCACCTTCTCTTAGATCAATAGCGATCTTACCGCTAGCACGTTGGCGCTCAAATTCTTTTAAAGGTGTCTTTTTAACTGTTCCCTCAGAGGTTGCCATAAAAATAAATTTATTTTCAGTAAATTCACGAATAGGCAATAACGCATTAATCTTTTCACCCTCAACTAATGGCAATAAATTAACAAAAGGCTTACCCCTGGCGGCACGACTTGCTACCGGTAATTGATATACTTTTAACCAATACACTTTACCCTGAGAGGAAAAACATAAGATAGTGTCGTGAGTATTGGCAACTATTAATTTATCAACATAATCAAGCTCTTTAGTTGCAGTGGCTGATTTTCCTCTACCGCCACGACGCTGAGCCTTGTAATCACTCAAGGGCTGCGACTTCACATAACCTTCATGGGACATGGTAACAACCATATCTTCTTCAGTAATCAAATCTTGCTCTGACAAATCCAACTGGTTATGTATTATTTCAGTGCGACGCTTATCAGAGTACTCTTCTTTAATTGCAACCAGCTCTTCCCTTATAATCTCCATCAAACGAACATCATTACCCAAAATAATCAGGTATTCATCAATTTGTTCTAATAATTGCTTATATTCATTAACAATCTTATCCTGCTCCAACCCTGTTAAACGATGTAGTCGCAAATCAAGAATTGCTTGGGCTTGCGTTTCAGACAAGCGATAGAAGCCATCAAGAATACCAAATTCTTCCGCTAAATCTTCCGGCCTAGATCTCGATGCATCAGCACGTTCCAACAAGGTAGAAACCAACCCGGCCTCCCAAGTTCTTGTTAACAAACCCGCTTTAGCCTCATCCCTGTTACTTGATGTTTTGATCATTTCGATCATTTCATCAATGTTAGCTAAAGCGATTGCAAGACCTTCTAAAATATGAGCTCTTTCTCGAGCGCGGCGTAAATTATAAATCGTCCTGCGTGTAACAATCTCCCTTCGGTGATTGATAAACGCACTAATAATTTCCAGCAAACTCATACAATGGGGCCGACCATCCAGCAATGCGACCATATTTATGCCAAAAACCGTCTGAAATTGTGTTTGCTTATAAAGATTATTTAACACAACTTCTGGCACTTCTCCTCGTCGCAATTCGATGACCATTCGCATGCCATCTTTATCAGATTCATCCCGCAAACCGGAAATACCTTCGAGCTTACCTTCTTTCACTAATTCGGCAATTTTCTCTAGCAACCGTGCTTTGTTGACCTGATAAGGTAATTCTGTAGTAATAATCGCTTGTCGACTACCATCGCCAATTGACTCAAAATGACAACGTGCACGTAGGTAAATCTTTCCTCTACCCGTCGTATAAGCACTATAAATCCCCGCAGCTCCATTAATAAAAGCAGCCGTTGGAAAGTCTGGGCCAGGAATATGCTCCATTAAATCCAAAACAGTTACTTCAGGATTGTCAATCATAGCCAAACAAGCGCTCACCACTTCGGCCATATTGTGCGGTGGAATATTGGTAGCCATTCCCACAGCAATACCAGAAGAACCATTCACCAATAAATTCGGCACTCGGGTTGGCAACACTTCTGGTTGTATCTCAGATTCGTCATAGTTCGGAATAAAATTAACCGTTTCTTTATCAAGATCGGCCAATAACTCATGAGCAATTTTCGCCATACGTACTTCGGTATAACGCATTGCAGCCGGAGGATCACCATCAACTGAACCGAAATTACCTTGCCCATCAACCAGCATATAACGCATAGAGAAAGGCTGCGCCATTCTAACCATGGTGTCATAGACGGCAGTGTCCCCATGAGGGTGATATTTACCAATCACATCACCGACAATACGTGCAGACTTTTTATAAGGCTTATTCCAATCGTTTCCCAACTCACTCATCGCGTACAACACGCGTCGATGAACCGGCTTAAGGCCATCTCTTACATCTGGGAGGGCCCGACCAACAATAACACTCATCGCATAATCGAGGTAGGACTGCTTCATCTCATCTTCGAGATTGACTGGAATAATTTCTTTAGCGAAGTTTGACATTGATCCCTATATAAACTGTTTATCGATAACTGTTTATCGATATGATTTTTTAACTAAATATAGCCGCAAGATCTCCAATTCCTTTCGTTTAAGTGCGACTACCTAAATTCACATAACTTGACAATTATACCAAATAGTCGGTAGTGAGTCGAAAGTGTTGATACTTTAATATTTAAGAAAAAATTTCTGTCAGGAAGTTTTCTAAGATAAGCCATGAACGCCTGTCAGCGTCAGCCTGATAGGCCATGCCAAAATCAGGGTTATTAGCCTGTGGATTGGTAAACGCATGTAACGTATTACCAAAGGTATGTAATTGCCAGTCTGCGCCCGCTGATGTCATCTCCTGCTCAAAAGCCAACACCTGCTCAATGGGAACCAAAGGATCTTCATGACCATGCAAAGCCAGAATTTTTGCCTTAATACTATTGCCCAGAATATTATCCGGTTTACCCAACAAGCCATGAAAACTTACTGCTCCTTTTAATTCAACACCTGTTCTGGCCAAATCAAGTGCACACAAACCTCCAAAACAAAAACCAATGGAGGCAATTTTACTATCATCAACCCAAGGCATTAATTTAGCCGCATAATAAGCCGCCAGCATACGCTTCTGCAGCATTTGCCGATCATTCATAAAAGGCCGCATAAGCTGCTCATTTTCTTCAGGATTTGATCCTAATACACCTTTACCATACATATCTACTGCAAAACCAACATAACCCAATACGGCAAGTTTTTTTGCTTTTTCAGCAACAAACTCATCTCTTCCAGCCCACGTATGATTAATCAAAACAACGGGTCTTCGTCCTTGCAAAGCGTCATCAAAAGCAAAAAAAGCCTCCAATAACACATCTCCGTCCATATATCCCACTGTATTCGAAACAACTGCCATAATTCCACCTGATTAATTCTTAAGGATGCGACCTGTTTTTTGTAGACTAGCTAGAAAACCTAATGATGCAGCCTCAACCATATCTAATACCCGCTCAAATCCATACTTACCACCATAATAAGGGTCCGGGACCTCTCTAACAGTTAATTGCGGTGCAAAATCGAGGAAATAACGAATTTTTTCAGCATACTCTTTGGGACAGGCCTTAATTAAGGTCTCATAGTTATCATCATCCATAGCCAACAGGTAATCATAATCCTCAAAATCACCCAAAACTACTTTTCGTGCACGCAAATGGCTTAGATTAACTCCTCGTCCTATTGCGGCATTTTGTGCACGTAAATCTGGCGATTCACCAATATGATATGCATGTGTACCCGCTGAATCGACAGTAAAGTAATCTTCTAAATTTTGCTCTTTCAGCAACTTTGCAAAAACACCTTCCGCAGTGGGTGAGCGACAAATATTCCCCATACAAACAAAAAGAATTTTTATTTTTTCTACATCCATACACGTTTAGAAAATATTATTGTGTAAACATTAACAACAAACACCCGTTTATTAAACAACTTTTCAAATGCTTTTAAGCAATCAGTGTAATTTTTAACTCAAAAGGCTAAAAATTTTTGCCGATTGATCAATCATGCAAATGGATGCTCCAAAATAATAGTTTCATCCCTTTCCGGCCCTGTTGAAATAATAGTCACCTTAACACCAACCAGCTCTTCAATCCGTTTAATATAGGCTTTAGCATTATCAGGCAACTCGCTGAAATCAATCACACCAGCAGTTTTTCCAGTCCAACCCGGCATTTCTTCAATAATCGGTTGACATTGTTCATATTGATCGGCTCCTAAAGGCGCTGTCTCTGTTACCTCGCCATTTAATCTATAAGCAGTACAGATACCAATTTTTTCCAACCCATCCAAAACATCCAACTTAGTTAAACAAATACCACTTAAACTGTTCAATTTTGCAGACTTACGCATGGCCACTGCATCAAACCAGCCTGTACGGCGCTTTCGTCCAGTTGTAGCGCCAAATTCATGCCCCTTTGCCCCCAGATAATCACCATTTTCATCATTTAGCTCAGAAGGAAACGGACCATTTCCTACTCGAGTTGAATATGCCTTGGTTATTCCCAAAACATAATCAAGATCAAGAGGACCTATTCCACTTCCAGTGGCTGCACCACCTGCTGTTGTGCTTGAAGAAGTAACATAAGGGAAAGTTCCATGATCAATGTCCAGTAGTGCACCTTGAGCACCTTCAAATAAAAGATTTTTGGCTTGTGCCTGATATTTATACAACTGCTCACTAACATCAGCTAACATAGGCTTTATTTGCTCACCCAATCGGAGTGACTCCTCTAAAGTTTGCTCATAGTTAACAGCATCAACTTTATAATAATTTGTTAGCATAAAATTATGATATTCAACCAGTTCCTTTAGTTTTTCAGCAAAGGTATCAGTATTTAATAAATCACCCGCACGAAGGCCTCTACGACCAACTTTATCTTCATAAGCTGGCCCAATTCCACGCCCAGTTGTTCCAATAGCCTTACCGCCTCTCGCTTTTTCTCGTGCCTGATCTATAGCAATATGTACAGGTAAAATTAATGCACAAGCCTCACTAATTAACAGTCGATTTCTTACAGAAATACCTGCTTTTTCGAGAAACTCAATTTCCTCCATCAAAGCATTCGGGGACAAAACCACGCCATTACCAATCATACATAATACGTTTTCTCTAAGTATCCCAGAAGGAATAAGGTGTAGTACTGTTTTTTCGCCTTGAATTACTAGCGTGTGCCCAGCATTATGACCACCCTGAAAACGTACTACTGCCTCTACTTGATCGGTTAACAGATCAACCAACTTTCCTTTGCCTTCATCACCCCATTGGGTACCAATAATAACAACATTTTTTCCCATAATTATTCCAGACCTAAGCTAAAGGTCTAACGACCCAAATTTGATTATCTTGCTCTAAAATAGAAGTACATCCTAATTCTTTTGCACTTCCGGTTTGACCAGGCAATTGCTGAATAACAGCTTGTTGATTAGCACGTAACTCTCTTATTTTTTCGTTTAACTGAACATCCTCTGAATACGGGGCAAAAATAAGCTCCCTTTGAGTTTCTTGACAGTATTGCTTACTCAATGACGACAGTAATTTTAAATCCGCACTAAAACCAGTTGCCGGACGTGCGCGGCCAAATACTGCTCCGATATTGTCATAGCGTCCACCTCTAGCAATTTCCCTGCCTATTGATGGCACGAAAGCAGCAAAAACCATACCGGTATGATAATGATAGCCACGCAATTCTGCCAAATCGAAACTGATAGGTAAAAAGGGAAAATGTACAGCCAATCTTTCAGCTATAGACTCTAAATTCTCCAGCGCATGTTTTACCTCATTATTGGCCTTTAAAAATAATGATCTCGCCTTATCAAGAACATCTTTACCACCATTCAACTCCGGCAACTTCAATAACATGGCCTTAAGATCAGCATTAATGGCGTAACTGTCTATCAATACATGAAGCTCTGGCCTTGCTTTTCGTTGCAACACATCAAACAACGCACCCTCCTGAAGCTCGGTTAATCCTGCCTGTCTAGATAAAGCTCGATAAATACCAACATGTCCTAAATCCAAATGAATGTTTTGCAATCCTGTTAACGCTAGCATCTCCAACATCAAACGAATAACTTCAACGTCACTCTCTTTACCTGCGTGCCCATATAATTCGGCTCCAATTTGCATAGGACTTCGTGATTTATGAAGCGGATCACTGCGTGCATTTAATATGGTTCCCACATAACATAGACGAGTGGGCCAATCATACTTAAGATTATGTACGTCTATTCTGGCTACTTGTGGCGTCATATCAGCTCTTACTCCGAGCATTTCACCACTAATTTGATCTGTTAATTTAAAAGTCTGTAAATCAAGATCATGCCCTGAACCGGTCAGTAAGGAATCCAAAAAATCAATGAAAGGAGGAATAACTAAATCATAACCCCAACAAACAAACAACTCTAACAATTTGCTGCGTAAACTTTCCAGATACTTAGCATCTTCAGGTAATATTTCTTCTATCCCTTCCGGCAAAAGCCAAGAATTTTTTTGTTGCATGTTTTGTATGTCCACTCAAACAAAACGCCCCAAAAAGCGGAGCGTTTTATTATTTCAATAAAAAATCGAGTCAACTTAATCTCGATATTTTCAGCTGTAATTATTTAAGATAAATTATTCTCGAAATAAGTTTCTACAACTTGCTATTTGCTAAATACTACATTAAGAAACTTAATTCAGCTTATTTTTGCTTATTAAAATACTGAAAAAAATCTGAAGCAGGATCTATAACCATCATACTTGAACTTGAAAACGTCTTTTTATAAGCGTTTAAGCTACGATAAAAAGTAAAAAACTCAGTATCTGCACCATAGGCTTTAGCATAAATCTCTGCAGATGTAGCGTCTCCCTCACCGCGGAGTTTTTCTGCATCTCGAAATGCATTCGCCAACGTAACAACCCGCTGTCTATCAGCATCAGCACGAATTCTTTCCGCCGCTTCTGCACCTTGCGAACGAAACTCCCGAGCCACACGTTCACGCTCTGCTTCCATTCTGCGAAATACCGAACTACTGACTTCTGGAGGCAAATCAATACGCATAACCTGAACGTCAACGATTTCCATGCCTAAATCAGCTGCAGCCGCCTTTGAATTATTGGTCAAAATCTCACGTATAGCACTACGATCAGTCGAGATAAGTTGCTTGATATTACGCTTGCTAAACTCACTTCGAAAAGCATCCTTAATAATCTGGTCCAACCTTAAATTAGCCTGATCAATATCACCGGCTACTGTAGTATAAAATGTACTTACATTTGCAATACGCCACTTAACAAACGAATCAACAATAACGTTCTTTTTTTCAGCCGTTAAGAATCTCTCAGGCTTCGCATCCATCGTCTGAATTCGAGCATCAAATTTCTTAATATTATTAATGAACGGTAGTTTAAAGTGCAACCCAGGTGCATAATCGTTTTTTACGATCTCACCCAAACGAAATTTAATCGCTTTTTCTGTTTGACTAACAGAAAACACCGACATCATTCCTGCCAATAACAATCCCGCTAAACCTACTAAAATCTTATTCTGTATCATTACCGTCCCCTCGCTTCACGGCTACGAATTGACGTACGCTCAACAGTTTGCTCTTGCGCTACAATCGGCTGCACTGGCTGTTGGACTTGTGGTTGATCGACAGTATTTGACTGTGCATTCATAGCAGGCAATTGTAATAGAGATTGATTTTGCACCGTCATTTTATCCAAAGGCAAATAAAGCAAATTATTACCCGCTTTAACATCAACCAATACTTTATTTGTTTCTGTTAAGACCGTCTCCATTGATTCGATATATAAACGTTTTCGAGTCACATCAGGCGCTTTAACATACTCGGCCAACAACTTTGAAAAACGACTGGTTTCACCTTGAGCCTGAGCAATCACTTGCTCTTTATAGCCCTCAGCTTCCTGAATTTTTCTAGCAGCTGCACCACGCGCCTTGGGCACGACATCATTTGAGTATGCTTCAGCCTCATTAATTAAACGCTGCTCATCCTCACGAGCCTTAATAGCGTCCTCAAATGAATTCTGAACTTGCTCGGGTGGCTGAGCATCCTGTAAATTAACACTTGTCACTAGCACACCTGATTGATAACTATCCATAACGTCTTGGATCTCTTTTTTAATCAGCGTAACAATTTCACTACGACCCTGAGTTAATACAAAATCCATAGTGCTACTACCAACAACCCCTCGTAACGCACTTTCCGTAACCTGTTTTAAAGTTAATGCAGGATTTACAACATTAAAATTAAATTGCTTTGCATCTTTAACTTGATACTGAACTGCTAGACGAACATCCACATAGTTTTCATCTTTAGTTAACATCAAAGCTTCTTTAGGCACTGATCCTTCTGCCTGTGCACTGCCTCCACTTCGATAACCAACTTCAATAAAACGCTGTTGTTTAACATTTACGATATCAACACGCTCAACGGGAGCAGGTAAATGCCAATTTAAACCAGATTGCGTAGTACCAATATATTTTCCAAATCGGGTCTCAACACCATGATTTCCCTCATCAACAATATAAAAACCACTTAACCCCCACAATACCACTGCACCTCCGGCCAAAAAGCCTAGGCTTTTAATGGAATAACCGGGAGAAACATTTTTAGGAGAACCCTCATTATCCCCGTTACCACCAAAAAATTTAGCCAATTTTTCTTGCAATGAGCGTATTGCCTCATCTAAATCAGGCGGCCCTTTCTTGTCACCTCGACCACTCCAAGGGTCTTTTTTGTCCCCACCAGGCTCATTCCACGACATGCTTTCGCTCCATAATTGAATTTCTTAACATTTATCCCAAAGGATGTTTATATTGCCATTCTATCGTAAATCTTTTAAAAAGTGAAAATGCAGGATCTTTCTTCATCAACTCATGATGACGTTAACTTTTCACATTTACTCAATAATATCTTCTGTTTTTACATCTTTTAACAATGCCAAATGCTTTACATCAATTTCAATGACTAATTCATTAGCACCGAAGTCATCAATATGCTCGTCAATTATTTTTGCGCAAGTAAATAATTTAGCTCGGACATAACCTTGATGCGGCGCCAAATAACATCGCCTTTTAACCTTAGTAACCGCAAACAACTCAGCGAGCACTTGATATAGCAGATCAACACCCACTCCGGTTTCTGCCGACAACCACACTCGAATCGGACTTCCAAATTCATCTCGATCAATCCTAGGCTCAATGTTATCCATTAAATCAATCTTATTGAAAACTTCTATCTGCCTAACTTTATCCGCACCAATATCTTCCAGAACCCGATTCACTTGAACAATAATGTCATTCCTGTCATCCCCATAAGCATCGATGACATGGAGCAATAAATCAGCCTCACTAGCTTCTTGCAATGTAGATTTAAAAGCCGCAACTAACTCATGCGGTAAATGACGAATAAAACCTACCGTATCTGCAAGGACTACTTCACTATTATTGGGTAACGGGCAATTACGTAATGTTGGATCCAAAGTAGCAAACAACTGATCTGCCGTGTAAATATCTGCACCCGTGAGCGCATTAAATAAAGTAGATTTGCCAGCATTGGTATAACCAACTAAAGAAACAGATGAAATTTCAGCTTTTTTTCGTTTGCTACGACCTTGGAATCGTTGCTTTTCAACCTTATCCAAACGTTGCTGAATTTGCTTAATACGCAAGCTTAAAAGCCGCCTATCAGTTTCTAACTGAGTCTCACCCGGACCTCGCAACCCAATACCACCTTTTTGACGCTCCAAATGGGTCCACCCTCTAACCAACCGAGTTGACAAATGCTTCAATTGGGCCAATTCAACCTGCAGCTTCCCTTCAAACGATTGGGCACGCTGGGCGAATATATC
>Ga0192647_102377_pt1 | contig 11754 bp, 12 predicted proteins | sample LauGreFa1BDMLBSN_2_FD_133046 | JGI IMG/M metagenome (GOLD analysis project Ga0192647, IMG submission 133046) | Freshwater lake microbial communities from Lake Michigan, USA - Fa13.BD.MLB.SN - reassembly | ecosystem: Environmental > Aquatic > Freshwater > Lake | place: Lake Michigan, USA...
GATCTTGTTCAAACTCCTTCAGCTTTTTCTTCGGTGCAAGAAGAGTAAACATAAAAGCCACGCCACCAAGCAAAGCCAGAGAAACTAGGATAACACGCCAAACAGATTTCTTCAATGATTTCAGGTTTCTTCCGCGAGCGAATCGCGAAAGGGTTACATACAAACTTAATCAATTTTATTTTCATGCAGAAGCGCCAAACGCTTCAACTCAAATTCACGTTTCAACTCTTCGAAGAATGTCGGGAAATATGCTGAAGCCATTTCCACATAATCTTCAAAAAAATCTCCCGCTGCTAGCAACGATTCACCGCGAGGAATGCGATTTCCCATTTGACGAACAATGACTGCCATTCCAACCGGATGAGCGTATTTCATCATGAATTCTTTGTCTTTCATGTGGAAGAAATAATTCTTCATTTTATCTGGAAAAGATCCTTCGTGCTTATTCAAAACACCTAAAGTGAATTGCTGAAACTCTTCCAACTTTCTTCCTGAATGACTGTGAAAATCTTTCGCCAAGAAATGATCAAAAACCAAGTCAATGAGCACACCGCTATACAAACCCAAATTCGGACGGTATGCAGCGCGCAGTTCCTTCACCAAATCGTGTGTATCTGTGAATGAATCGACCCATCGATGAAGAAGAATTCCTTTACGAATATCCGGACTGTATAAATTGAAATCATTGCCCTTCACTGCATCTGCAATGAACTGTCCAACCATTTCCTCTTCATTGTCGCAAGAAAGGTACAAGTGGGCCAAATGATTCATTCAACAAAGAACGAAGTTTAACTCTTTGGGTGAAGTATCTTTGCCTAAGTTATTTTAAATACATGACCTTAATAAAATCTATTTCCGGATTTCGCGGAACCATTGGAGCTGTTCCGGGTGAACACTTAACTCCGCTCGACACCGTGAAATTCACGGCGGCTTTCGCTGCATTTCTTCAACATAGAAAAAACAAACAACATATTTCAATTGTAGTTGGAAGAGATGCGCGCATTAGCGGAGAGATGCTTCAAAACCTTGTAATGAATACCTTGGTTGGAATGGGAATTCACGTCTTAGACGCGGGGCTTTCAACCACTCCAACCGTGGAATGGGCAGTAACGGAAAGCAAAGCGAACGGAGGAATTATTCTTACCGCTAGTCACAATCCAAAAGAATGGAACGCATTGAAATTGCTCAACGAAAAAGGAGAGTTCATTTCTGGCGATGAAGGAAAAGAAGTACTGCGCAGAGCAGATGCCGATGACTACGCTTTTTGTACCGTAGATGAATTAGGTAGCATTGAAGAGCGTCATTTCATGAAAGCGCACATTAAACATATTTTGGAAATTAACACCATAGATGTTGAAGCCATTGCAAATAAAAAATTCAAGATAGCGGTAGACGGAATTAATTCTTCTGGAGGAATTTATGTCCCTGCATTATTAGATGCCTTGGGCATTGAAAACATTGTACCGATTCACTGCAAAGCAGACGGACAATTCGCGCACAATCCAGAACCGTTGGCAGAGCATCTTACAGACATCGTTGCCATTGTAAAAAAAGAGAAGTGTGATTTAGGAATTGTGGTAGATCCAGATGTTGACCGTCTAGCCTTCGTTTGTGAGGACGGAAGTTTATTTGGTGAAGAATATACTTTAGTCGCTATTGCAGACTATTTGCTTGGCATTACTCCCGGTCCCACTGTGAGCAATCTATCTAGCAGTCGCGCATTGGCCGATGTTACGCACAAGCACGGACAACGCTACGAAGCATCTGCCGTGGGCGAAGTGAATGTGGTTGCGAAGATGAAAGAAATTGGAGCCGTAATCGGCGGAGAAGGAAACGGCGGTATTATTTATCCGGAAACTCACTACGGAAGAGATGCCTTAGTTGGAATAGCCTTGTTCTTAACGCACCTCGCGAAGAACTTCAATTCTGTTTCGGAAATGCGTGCAACCTATCCGACGTATCAAATGATAAAGGACAAAGTAGTGTTAAGTCCGAGTCTCGATGTAGATGGAATTTTGGCTACCGTTGCGAAAGAATTTCAGCATGAAAAAGTAAATACCATTGATGGAGTGAAGGTTGACTTTTCGAACGGTTGGGTGCATTTGCGTAAGAGTAACACCGAACCTATTGTTCGGATTTATGCGGAAGCACCCACACTCGATGAAGCGCTGGTATTGATTCAACAAATAAAACAACACATTCCATCTGCTGAATGAAAGCCTATTTAGACAATGCGGCAACCACACCGGTTGCTCCTGAAGTTGTAGATGTAATTACGAATTTCTTGAGAACAGAATTCGGCAATCCATCTTCCACACACTCGTTCGGAAGAAAAGTAAAGACGCAAATTGAAACGGCACGTCGCTCTATTGCGAAGCATTTGAACTGCGAGCCAGGAGAAATTTATTTCACGAGCGGAGGAACGGAAGCAGACAATCTTGCTATGAACATTGCCGTTCGCGACATGGGATGCAAGCGCATTATTACTTCAAAAATTGAACACAGCGCAATTGTAAAGACAGCTGAAAAACTTCAAGATGAAGGAAAAGTTTCTGTGCATTGGGTGGCATTGACTAAAGATGGAAGTATTGATCTAAACGATATTAAAAATACATTGAGCGACGGTGTGAAAACGTACGTTACGCTTATGCACGGCAACAATGAAATTGCTAATATTTTGCCCCTTCAAGAAGTTGCGGAAATCTGTGTCGAGCATGGCGCATTGTTTCACAGCGATACGGTTCAAACGATGGGACATTATCGTTTCAACTTAAAAGAAACACCCATTCATTTTATTAACGCTGCTGCGCATAAATATCACGGCCCGAAAGGAGTTGGATTTATTTTCATTCGGAAGAACATTCCTGGATTCGCAGATATTACTGGCGGTGGACAAGAGCGCGGCATGCGGGGAGGAACTGAAAACACCGGAGGAATTATGGGTATGGCGAAAGCCATGGATATCGCGTTCAGTGAGGTAGAAGACCATCAAGAGCACGTTAGCGGATTGAAACAATACATGGCTGCTGAATTGAAAAAACGTATTCCCGGAATTACCTTCAATGGAAAATCTGAAAGTACCGATAGTCTTTATACCGTTTTAAGCACCACCTTTCCTCCTACGAAAAACAACGACATGTTTTTGTTCTTGTTAGATCTTGAAGGAATAGCCGCTTCGGGCGGAAGCGCATGCAGCAGCGGCGCAACTAAAGGGAGCCACGTATTAGACGCCATTGGTGCGTTGCGCGAAGGACAGCCCGCTGTCCGTTTCTCTTTTTCTCGCTACACGACAAAAGAAGAAATAGATTACGCTGTAGAAAAAGCAACTGAAATTTTCAAAGCCGGACAGATCTAATTGCAGTTCGTTCCGAACGTGGCTATAAATAGCATTACATCTTCGATCGTGATCACTCCATCTTGATTCATGTCGCCGAAGCACGTGCCTATTAAATCACAACTGCCATCGTCGACATTAGCAATCGGATTGAAGTTGTATGCTGAAGCATTCGTACAACCCGCATACAAACACGTTCCATTATCTACCGTTGCCGTCGCGTTGTAATTCGAAGCTGCGCTATTCGTGCAACCTGGAATAACCGCTGCAAACAAACAAGATCCATCATCGAATGTCGCCGTTGCATCGTAATTCAATGCATTCGCATACTTGCATCCGTAACACGAAGCGAAGTCGCATGAACCGTCATTGGTGTTAGCAATCGGATTGAAATTACAACTTAACGGATTCGTGCAGCCCAGAATTGAAAGATTACATGAGAATGTTCCTTCCTTCAAAATTTCCTGAATCGAAATTATCTGGAAGAACACCCAACGTGCTTCCGCCAATGTTCTGTCCACAAGTTAGTGCCACTGCATTTGAGCAACTTGTTCCACCCGCCTGACCAAAAGTCAAATGCGAGATGAACAAGAAGCTCAAGATTGCAACAACATATTTTTTCATACTATTCTTACAAGTGAATCACCTCGCCGTAAGCAGCAGCTGCCGCTTCCATAATGGCTTCGCTCATAGTCGGATGCGGATGAATGGTTTTAACCAATTCCATTCCTGTTGTTTCCAACTTGCGCAATGCAACACACTCTGCGATCATTTCAGTAACGTTCGCACCAATTAAATGTGCACCCAACAACTCGCCGTATTTCGCATCGAAAATCAACTTCACGAAACCGTCTTTGTGTCCAGCAGCACTTGCTTTTCCAGATGCACTGAATGGGAACTTACCAATTTTCAATTCGTATCCAGCTTCTTTCGCAGCCTTCTCGGTGTAACCTACGCTCGCAATCTCAGGTGAGCAATAAGTGCAACCTGGGATGTTGTTGTAATCGATAGCTTGTGGATGATGACCTGCAATTTTTTCAACGCAAGTAATTCCTTCCGCACTGGCCACGTGAGCCAACGATTGACCCGGCACGCAATCTCCAATAGCGTAATAACCTGGGATGTTCGTTTGATAGAATTTATCTACCATAATCTTTCCTTTGTCGGTTACAATACCCACATCTTCCAATCCAATATTTTCAATGTTTGCAACCACTCCTGCAGCCGACAATACAACGTCGCATTCGATAACCAGCTCACCGCTTGCTGTTTTCACATTCACCTTACATCCTTTTCCTGAAGTGTCTACTGAAGTCACTTCTGATGAAGTGTGAATTTCAATTCCTGCAGACTTGAACGACTTCGCCAATGCTTTTGAGATATCCTCGTCTTCCACTGGAACAACATTCGCAGCATATTCAACGATAGTCACTTTCGTTCCCATTGCGTTGTAGAAATACGCGAACTCCACTCCGATAGCACCCGACCCAACAACAACCATAGATTTTGGTTGCTCTGCTAAAGTCATCGCTTCACGGTATCCAATAATTTTGGTTCCATCTTGAGGCATGTTCGGCAAGCTTCGTGAACGTCCGCCTGTAGCGATAATGATATTCTTTCCACTTACTTCTGAAACAGTTCCGTCGGCAGCCGTTACCTGGATTTTCTTTCCGGCTAAAACTTTTCCGCTACCCATGATAACATCGATCTTGTTCTTCTTCATTAAGAACTGAACACCTTTGCTCATGCCGTCGGCAACACCGCGACTTCTTTTCACCACGCCCGCAAAATCTGCCTTGGCACCGGTAACTTCAATTCCGTATTCTTTCGCGTGATTAATATATTCAAAAACCGATGCGCTCTTCAACAGAGCTTTAGTTGGAATACAGCCCCAGTTCAAACAAATTCCGCCTAAGGCTTCACGTTCGATTACCGCCGTTTTCAATCCCAATTGGCTAGCGCGAATTGCAGTTACATATCCGCCTGGTCCGGTTCCTAAAACAATAACATCGTAATTCATAATTTCAGTATTTCTGCGAAGATAATTCAGATGGCCGAAAAGACCACGAAAACCATGCGTGTGTTGTACATTTGCAGCTCAACTCAACCTAAAGACATGATTAACATTGTACTCTTCGGCCCTCCGGGTGCTGGAAAAGGAACCCAAAGCGAACGTTTGGTAAATAGATACAATCTTGTGCATTTGAGCACAGGAGATATTTTCCGCAAAAACATTAAAGAAGCTACAGCCTTAGGTACGCTTGCTAAAAGCTTCATGGATGCTGGGAATTTGGTTCCCGATGAAGTGACTATTAACATGTTGAAGAGCGAGTTGGAAGCTTTTCCGGAATCTAACGGATTCATTTTCGACGGCTTTCCAAGAACTTCTCCGCAAGCCTTGGCTCTTGACGAAATGTTAAGCGAAAAAGACCAAACCATTTCTTGTATGTTGGCTTTAGAGGTTGAAGAAGCTGAATTGGAGAAGCGTTTGTTAGGCCGCGCAGAAACTTCAGGACGTGCCGACGATGGTGATATTTCCATAGTTAGAAATCGAATTGAAGTGTACAAGAGAGAGACTGCTCCGGTAGCAGAGTATTATAAAGGACAAAATAAATTTTTTTCAATAGACGGAATTGGTGAGTTGGATGAAATCTCTAATCGCTTGTTCAGTGCAATAGACACATTAGCATGAGCAATTCAAACTTCGTTGATTACGTAAAAATTTGTTGTCGTTCCGGCGACGGCGGTGCTGGTTCTAGACACATGCACAGAGAGAAATTCGTTCCACGTGGAGGTCCTGATGGAGGAAACGGCGGACGTGGTGGACACATTATTCTTCGTGGAAACCAAAACATATGGACACTGCTTCACTTGAAGTTCCGTAAGCACGTTATTGCTGAGCCGGGTGAAGGTGGAAGCAGTTCACACAAATCTGGAAAGCAAGGGGGCGATGAGTATTTGGAAGTTCCAATCGGCACAATAGCGCGCGACGTTGAAACAGGAGAAGTGCTTTGTGAAATTAATGAGGTAGGACAAGAATACATTATTGCAAAAGGTGGACGTGGTGGTTTAGGAAATCACAATTTCAAGACCGCTGTGAACCAAGCACCTGATTACGCTCAACCAGGAGAAGAGGGTGTTGAAGAATGGAAAATTCTTGAATTGAAAGTTCTTGCAGACGTTGGTTTGGTTGGTTTCCCGAATGCTGGAAAATCTACTTTACTTTCAGTTGTTTCTGCTGCCAAGCCTGAAATTGCTGACTACCCGTTTACGACTCTTGTTCCGAATTTAGGAATGGTGCGTTACCGCAACGATCGCAGTTTCGTTATGGCCGATATTCCTGGAATTATCGAAGGAGCTTCGGAAGGAAAAGGTCTTGGACACCGCTTCCTCCGTCACATTGAGCGCAACGCAACATTGTTGTTCATGGTTCCATGCGATTCTGATGACATTAAAGCAGAGTACAAAATTTTGTTGAATGAATTGAAAAAATTCAATGCAGAATTGCTCGACAAACCGCGCATTTTGGCTATCACGAAATGTGATATGATAGACGAGGTTATGGAGAAGCAAATGAAAAAGCTTTTGCCTCGCGGTATTAAGCATGTATTCATTTCGGCTGTAGGTCAAAAGAACATAGATGAATTGAAAGACGTTATTTGGGACAGTATTAATTCCAAAAACGATTAATTAACTGTTTTCAATTAATTCGAATCGTTTCTTCAAAACTCTAAATTCTACTCTTCGATTTTTAGCACGTCCCTCGTCTGAATCGTTTGTTGTAATGGGCTTTGCTGCACCGAAGTATTTTATTTCCAATCGAGAACGGTCTATGCCTTTCTTCATTAAATAACTCACAACAGCTTCTGCCCTATTCTTCGAGAGAGTCACGTTGTAATCGTCCTTGCCTCTGCTGTCTGTATGACCTTGAACTTCCAAGAACATGGCCTTGTTTTTCTTCAACAAGACATAGACTTCATCGAGCTCTTTCATCGCACTGTCTGTTAAATTGAATCTATCGAAATCGAAGAGTACATCGTCCAAACGAATCTCATCGTACTGACTCAATTGAAGCGGCGGATCGAACACCAGTGACTGTAGAACTTCATTCTCACACGAGCACTCTTCTTTCGTTTTTACTGGCTTCACAACTACATCATCAACGTACAAGTAACTGTAGTCGCCCATTCCTTTGTCGTTTCCAGTGCTGTGAAGAATCTTCGTGGCCTTATCGCTTTTGAAATTTCCAATGGTAATGAAACGCTCTCCACCTGAAGCGCGATAGACATCGCCCATCTTCACCCAACCGTCTTTTTGATCGAGGATATACAAGTGCGGATTCTCTATGGTGGCTTTCATTTCTATGCAAGCCATTCCTTTCTGACGAAGCTCGTTGGAACTTAAAACTATTCCGCAACCATCGGTCACGAAGTTGCACAAATCGGCAGATGAAATGCTAATTTCTATACAAACTAATTCGCCTGGATTTAGAGGTCTGCTCAATTCGGAGCTTAGATATTCTCGGTAATTTTTTTTGTTGAAGGTGTAATTCACAAAGCCCGCATAGGCTTGTCCCGTTGCTGCGGGTTCACTTCCAAATACATTTTTCGGAACGCCAACGGCCTTGCTGCAACTGTTGAAATAGTCTGGAGTTCCTTGCCCAGGTTGTTTCCAAGAGACAATGTGTGTAAGCTGACTTTGATTAAAATCGACAGGACAGCCTTGGTGTTCTTCGAAACTGGAATTCAACACCAAGTTCTGAGCGACGGAAACACCTTGCAAATTGCAAAGCGCCAGAAGTAATAAAGTATATCGTATCAATTTCTTCAACACACCGAATTTAGCTACAAAACAAAAAGGGAGCGCAAATTATTGCAGCTCCCCTTTAAAAAAGATTATCGTTTCTTATTTCACTTTGAAAACAACGCGTCTGTTTTGTGCGTGTCCAGATGGTGAATTGAACGTACTTGCTGGCTGAGTATCCTCGGCTGAAGTCGCAGAGATTCTTGTTGCGCTAATTCCAAACCCTACTAAAGCTTCTTTAACAGAATTCGCGCGCTTTTCAGCAACATTCCCAACTTCCACGTCTATTTTGGCTTCAGCTGTTTCATCGGCATCTGAATGACCAATCAACTCAATGTTCATTGTTGGATTCGCCTTCATTAAAGCCGCAACTTCTTCGATGTTCGAATCGAATTGTCCTGGGATCATATCGGTTAATCCAGCGAAGTACACCACTGTTGAATTCACAATATCCGCAGGCTTAGCGCCTGTCTCACGAGCAACAGAGCTGCTGTAGATAAACTGTGCTTGCGGCTTGCTTTTCTTTGAACAGTTACATTGACTCTTTGCATCAATCGAAACAATTTCCACATTGTCTAAAAAGTAGTAAGCCTCATTCGCAACGGTTCCAGAAACACCGGCTGGCTTCTTCATTTTTTCAACTTTCATTTTATCTTCTGCACCGAATCCCCCGATTACGATGTACTCTTCACCACCAGCAGCGGTAAAGGTTCCGCAAATGTGCTCCCATGAATCCATAATGTTTATAGCAACATTGTCTGTTATGGTTACTTGTGGCTCAACCATAATGGCGTTGTCTTTTGAATACTGTAATTTCTTTTCAGTGACATAAACACCCACATTGTTTACAGCAAACTTAGAAAGCTCAGCTAAACTTAAGCTGTAACGAATGCAGTACTGCTGTCCTTTTACAAGCTTTTGATTCAACTTTACCTCAAGATAGGTTCTTGTTTTCTTCGGATCTTTTGAATACGCTCTGAATCCTGCATAGCTCGAACCAGAAGCTGGCTCTTGAATGCCGTGCTCGTTGGTTGGCACTTGAATCTTTGGACTCTTCACACCTTTTGAAAACAGATCAGCCAATGTAACGTTGGGTGTAATCCATGGCGTCGCTAAATCAACTTGGTTTGCTGTTTTCAACGACTTGAATTCAAAGTCGTCGAAGTTTCCATTTGGAACAATTCCTTTTGGCTCTGCTGCGACCTTATCAGTTTTCTTTTGAGCCGTTGCTCCTACTACTGCAAATGTCAATACAGCTAATAATAAACGTTTCATAATCATTTTACTTTTCGTTAGGGTATTCTTTTATGGTATCAATAAAGCATTTTAGGTTGTCTGGAGAAATATCTGGATAAACTCCGTGGCCTAAGTTAGCAATATGTTTTTGAGTTCCAAACTTTTGAAGCATTTCTCTTGTGGCTTTTTTAATACTGGCGAAGTCTCCATAGAGCACCGAAGGGTCTAAGTTTCCTTGCACTGTTTTCGATCCTGCCCATTTCCGTGCCAATTCTGGTTGAATCGTCCAATCGAGTCCGATGGTCTCACATGGCGAGTTTGCGAAATCTTCTATTGCATACCAAGCTCCTTTTGCGAAGACAGTGCGCGGAACGTCAGGTATAGCCGCTAAAATTCTATTTATGTATGGAAGTGAAAACTCGCGATATGAATCGGGTCCCAATACTCCAGCCCATGAATCGAACAATTGAATCAAATCAGCTCCCGATGCTATTTGCATTTTCAAATAAGAAATGGTCGCATCTGAAATGGCTGAAAGCAAAGCGTGAGCAAGCTCAGGATTCTCGCGCATCATTCTTCTGGCTTTCGCGAACTCCTTGCTCCCCTGCCCTTCAATCATATAACAAAAAAGCGTGAAGGGCGCTCCGGCAAATCCGATCAACGGCACTCTTCCATTCAATTCTTGCTTGGTTAGCTTCAAAGCTTCTGAAACGTAATTCAACTTGCCTTCAATCTCTGTGGTTGAAAGCTTCGCTAAATCTTCTTTTGTTTTAATGGTATTCGGAAAACGTGGTCCCTTCCCTTCGTCCATCTCGTAAGGCAATCCCATAGCTTCTGGAATAACCAAGATGTCTGAGAAAATAATAGCTGCGTCTACGCCCAAAATATCTACCGGCTGAAGCGTTACTTCACACGCCAATTCAGGCGTACGAACCAAGGTTATGAACGAGCCCGCTCTTGCGCGCGTGGCTCTGTATTCGGGTAATACTCTTCCTGCTTGACGCATGACCCAAACGGGGGTGCGTTCCACTTGCTCGCCCTTCGCGGCGCGAAGCAATAAATTGTTCTGCAAATTCATGTGTTGCAAAAATACATCAGACTAGTGCTACCTTCGTTTTTATGTTGAAGTCAATTTCAATTTACCCCATAAAATCGTTAAATGGCATAGAGCTTTCCTCTGCTGAAGTCTTTAAACACGGATTGAAATTCGATCGGAATTGGATGCTCGTCGATTCCAACAATACGTTCATCACACGAAGAGAGCGCCCCGAGCTTTCGCTCATTGAAACAAGATTTTCAGATAATGGATTTACATTTTCCTTCAACAATCAATCTGAAAGTCTTGTTCTTGGAACGAATGATTTCCACCAAGAAAAAATTGAATCAAAGGTTTGGGATTCGAATGTTTTCGGATTTGAAGAGAGCAAAAATCTAAACAGTTTTTTTTCTGAATTTTTGAAGGAAGAAGTGCGTCTCATACGCATGCCTCTTCAGCCTGAAAGAATTGAAATGGCTCCGCTTACGGGAGAATCGACATCCAGTTCTTTCGCAGACAGTTTTCCTATTTTAATCATTGGAACAGCCTCGCTCGACGCGCTGAATGCGCAATTAGAGGAGCCCATAGACGCTAGATATTTCCGTCCGAATTTGCTTTTCCAAACCGAACGTCAATTCGAAGAAGATGAATGGCTGGAAATTCAGATTGGAAATATCCGACTTCGCAAAGCCAAGCCCTGCGGAAGGTGCCGAATGATTAATGTCAATCCAGACACCGGTATTTATCGTACAGATGTCATGCGAGAGTTAGCGAAATTGCGAACAGTGAAGAACAAAGTTATCCTCGGTGACTTGTATTATCCTGTTCAAACGGGCAGCATCGAAATCAATAGCCAAGTGAAAGTTTTCACTAACTTCAACCCATAAAATCATTTTATGACTCAAGCGCTATTTAAAATGTCAAGACCGAACAATCTACTCATGATTGTATTCGCCATGTTTGCGTTTCGTTTTGGATATGCGCATACCATTGCACCGAGCGACTTCACGCAATGGATGCAATTCATTGGAATGATATTTACGGTTGTGCTCTTGACAGCTGGAGGAAATTTTATTAACGACTATTTCGATGTCCGCGTCGATCGCATTAACAAACCCAATGCTGTTTATGTAGAAACTAAGGTGAAACGAAGAGTGGTTATTCTTTCCCACATTGTTGCAACAGCCCTCGGTATTGTTATTTCGTTTTTTGTTGGAAAGAGCATGCACTCTTATCTTCCGTTTGTTCTAGCCATAGTTGTTTCTATTGCGCTTGGACTTTATACTCCGTTTTTCAAGAAGCGCATTTTATCTGGAAATTTATTGGTCTCGTTGTGCATTGGTGT
>Ga0192647_102379_pt1 | contig 11735 bp, 23 predicted proteins | sample LauGreFa1BDMLBSN_2_FD_133046 | JGI IMG/M metagenome (GOLD analysis project Ga0192647, IMG submission 133046) | Freshwater lake microbial communities from Lake Michigan, USA - Fa13.BD.MLB.SN - reassembly | ecosystem: Environmental > Aquatic > Freshwater > Lake | place: Lake Michigan, USA...
GATATTGATGCATTGCGTCAAGAAATCTCTAAAATGATTGGAATTCCAGTTCAATTGAATGTTGAAGAGATTAGAAAACCTGAATTAGATGCTCAATTAGTGGCTGAGGGTGTTGCTCAACAACTTGAAAAAAGAATTATGTATAGGCGTGCAATGAAAAGGGCAGTTACGAACACTATGCGTTTAGGTGCTGAAGGTATCAAAATAAATGTTGGTGGTCGTTTGAACGGTGCTGAAATTGCTAGAAGCGAATGGTATAGAGAAGGTCGAGTTCCTTTGCATACATTAAGGGCAGACATTGATTATGCAACAGCTGAAGCTCATACTACCTATGGAATTATTGGCATTAAGGTGTGGATATTCAAAGGTGAAGTATTCGATATGGATGCGCATCTTGCATCTATTAACTCTGAACCCAAGAAATAGTTGAAGGAAAAAAATCATGCTTCAACCTAAAAGAACTAAATATCGTAAGCAACACAAAGGCAGAAATAACGGAACTGCTGTACGCGGGTCATCAGTTAGTTTTGGTGAGTTCGGTTTAAAATCTATTAGCCGAGGTAGGTTAACGGCGAGACAAATAGAATCGGCCAGAAGAACAATCACACGTCACGTTAAACGGGGTGGAAAATTGTGGATCAGAGTGTTCCCAGATAAGCCAATTACAAAAAAACCATTAGAAGTTCGTATGGGAAAAGGAAAAGGTAGTGTAGAATATTGGGTTGCTCAAGTGAGACCGGGAACTATGCTTTATGAAATACAAGGTGTTTCCGAAGAACTAGCACGTGAAGCTTTTGCGTTAGCAGCTGCTAAGCTGCCTTTAAAAACACTGTTTACCGCTCGGACTATAATGTAATGAAAGCAAGTGAATTACGTCAGAAATCAAAAATTGAATTAGGAACTTTATTGCTCGATCTTTCACGTGAGCGATTTAATCTAAAAATGCAAAAAGGGACAGGCCAACTGTCAAAGCCCGATCAAGTGAAAAAAGTTAGACGTGATGTGGCACGTATCCACACCATACTAAATGAAATGGCGAGTGAATAAATATGAGTGAAAATGTAACTAAGTTGCGGACAATCACTGGTCGTGTAGTTAGCAATAAAATGGATAAAACAATTACTGTATTAGTTGAACGAGTTGTAAAGCATCCTGTTTATGGTAAATACATTAAGCGTTCATCAAAAATGATGGCTCATGATGAGTTAAATGTTTGCAACGAAGGTGATGTTGTTTCTATTTCATCGTGCAGACCTTTATCTAAGAATAAAACATTTAAATTGGTCCAAGTCTTAGAGAGTGCTAATAAATAGCATTATCTATTTATATACAGAATGTAGGAAATAATCATGATTCAGATGCAAACTAACCTTGACGTCGCCGATAATAGCGGTGCAAAAAGGGTCATGTGTATCAAAGTATTGGGCGGTTCACACCGTCGGTATGCTGCAATTGGTGATATCATCAAAGTAAGTATTAAAGACGCTATACCTCGCGGTCGAGTAAAAAAAGGTGAAGTATACAACGCTTTAGTAGTTAGAACTCGTAAAGGTGTTCGTAGACCCGATGGTTCGGTTATTCGTTTTGATGGTAATGCTGCAGTAATTCTTAATAATAATTTGCAACCACTTGGTACCCGTATTTTTGGCCCTGTAACGCGTGAGTTAAGAGGAGAGAAGTTCATGAAAATCATCTCCCTTGCTCCTGAAGTATTATAAGGAATAGATGAGATGGCTAAAATTAAAAAAGGTGATCAAGTAATTGTTCGCACAGGTAAAGATAAAGGCAAAACTGGTAAGGTTTCTTCTGTATTAAAGGGCGATAAAGTTCTCATAGAAGGAATTAATCAAGTTAAGAAAAATCAAAAACCTAATCCAAATGCTGGTGTTTCTGGTGGGATTATTGTTAAGGAAATGCCAATCAATATTTCAAATATTGGCTTGTATAATCCTGAAACTAAAAAAGCAGATAGAGTTGGCTTTAAGTTACTGGAAGATGGAAAGAAAGTCAGATATTTTAAGTCAACAAATGAAGTTGTTGACGTGTAAGGTGCAGATGAATCATGTCTAGATTAGAAACCGTTTATAAAGAACAAGTTTTACCAGCATTAGTTGAGCAATTTGCTTACAAGTCTATTATGCAGGCCCCACGTATAACTAAAATAACTCTTAATATGGGTGTTGGTGGAGCAGTAGCTGATAAAAAAGTTTTACAATCAGCTCTATCTGATATGGAAAAAATTTCCGGTCAGAAGCCTGTGGTAACTTTAGCAAGAAAATCTATAGCTGGCTTTAAGATACGTGACGATATGCCTATTGGATGTAAAGTTACTTTGCGTAGTGATCGTATGTTTGAATTTTTGGATCGTTTAATTAGTATATCTATTCCCAGAATAAGAGACTTTCGTGGGTTGAGTCCAAAAAGTTTCGACGGGCGTGGTAATTATTCTATGGGTGTTAAAGAGCAAATCATATTCCCTGAAATTGATTATGATAAAATTGATACTATTCGCGGTATGGACATTACTATTACAACAACAGCTCAGACTAATGAAGAAGGCTTAGCTTTGTTAAAGTTGTTTAATTTCCCATTTAAGAGCTAAGAGGCAATTTTAACATGGCAAAAAAGTCAATGATTGCGCGTGAAGATAAGCGTAAAAAATTAGTAAAAAAATTCGATTTAAAGCGTAAGGCTCTTAAGGAAATAATAAGAGATCCAAATGCTACATATGATGATAAAGAGATAGCTCATTTACAGCTCCAAAAATTACCAAGGGATTCTAGCATCACTAGAATACGTAATCGTTGTAATTTAACTGGTCGTCCTCACGGGTATTATCGTAAGTTTGGTCTTAGTAGAAATAAACTAAGAGAGGCTACAATGCGCGGTGATGTTCCTGGTGTTGTTAAAGCCAGTTGGTAAGATCTGCTAGATCAAGTTTGGAGATAATAAAATGAGTATGACAGACCCAGTTGCAGATATGCTGACTCGCATTAGAAACGGTCAATCTGCTAGAAAAAAGAGTATTAAACAACCTTCTTCTAAATTAAAAGTATCAATTGCAAAAGTGCTAAAAGAAGAAGGTTATATTATTGGCTATAGCACTGAAACTATTGGTAGTCATACAGAAATGACTATTGATTTGAAATATTATAAAGGTGCGCCAGTAATTGAAACCATTAAAAGAATTAGTAGACCTGGTTTACGTATTTATAAGTCTAAAGACGAATTGCCAAAAGTTCTTGGCGGCTTAGGGATTGCTATTGTGTCAACATCAAACGGTGTTATGACTGATAGAGCAGCGCGTGCGATAGGTCATGGCGGCGAAGTTATTTGTACTGTTTGTTAAAGTAGGTGTGTTATGTCAAGAATAGCTAAAGCCCCGGTTATTATTCCAAAGGGAGTGGAACTTAATTTAGTCGGGTTTGATCTGACTGTTAAAGGACCTAAAGGTAAATTGTCATATGCTTTAAATGAAGCAGTGAATCTTAATATATCAAATGATGTAGTTCTTGTTGAATGGAATCAAAATGATAAAAAAGCCACTGCTCAGGCTGGAACTGCAAGAGCAAATTTGAGTAATATGGTAAAAGGTGTTTCTGAAGGCTTCGAAAAGAAATTAACTCTAATCGGGGTTGGTTATAGAGCTCAAGCAAAAGATAACATATTAAGTTTATCATTGGGTTTTTCTCATCCTGTAGATTTTGAAGTGCCAGTTGGTATTACAGTTGAAACTCCGACGCAAACAGAAATTATAGTTCGTGGAAATGATAAACAATTAGTTGGCGAAGTCTCTGCAAAGATTAGAGCTTATCGTCCTCCAGAGCCTTACAAGGGAAAGGGAGTCAGATATTCTGACGAGCATGTTGTAAGAAAAGAAGCCAAGAAGAAGTAAGGTAGCATGATGGAAAAGAAACAATCTAGAATGAAACGCGCTTTGAAATTACGTTCGAAAATAAAAACTTTAAGCGCTACACGATTATCAATTCATAAGACACCACAGCATATGTATGCTCAGGTAATTAGTAATGATGGTGCCACAACACTAGTAAGCGCAGCAACTACTCAAGTAGAAATAAAAGCTACATTGAAAAATACAGGGAATATTGAGGCAGCAGCTCTTGTGGGTAAATTTATTGCTGAAAAAGCTCTTGCGGCAGGAGTAACTGAAGTTGCTTTTGATCGCTCTGGATTTAAATACCATGGTCGCGTAAAGGCATTGGCTGATGCTGCGCGTGAAGCCGGCTTAAAATTTTAGGAGAATAAAATGGCTACAGCACCTGCTCAAGGTAGCGCTGACGGTTTACAAGAGAAGTTGGTAAATGTAAGGCGTGTTGCAAAAGTTGTAAAAGGCGGTAGAGTATTCGGATTCACAGCATTGACTGTTGTTGGTGATGGTGAAGGTCGTGTTGGATATGGTGTTAGCAAGGCTCGCGAAGTTCCAATTGCAATACAAAAGTCGCTTGAACAAGCTCGAAAAAATATGCGAAAAGTTTCTCTTAAAGGAGATACTCTTCAATATGCAATCATGAATACAACAGGTGCTGCTAAAGTTTATATGCAGCCAGCCTCAGAAGGTACCGGTATTATTGCAGGTGGTGCAATGAGAGCGGTATTTGAAGTTGTAGGTGTGCATAACGTATTAGCAAAGTGCATTGGAACTAACAATCCTATTAATGTTGTAAGAGCAACTATTAATGGATTGACCGGCATGCACAATGTTAACCAGATAGCTGCTAAACGTGGCTTATCAGTTGATCAGATTATTGGATAGTTGCAATGGCTGGAACAAAATTAAGTGTAACAATGATTAAAAGTAAATTTGGCCGTTTACCACGCCATAAAGCTTGTTTGGTAGGTATGGGTTTACGCAAAATCAACCAAACAGTTGTGCTGCTAAACACGCCTGAAAATAGAGGTATGATAAATAAAGTTTCATACATGTTGAAAGTCGAGGAACTGTAATGTATTTAAATACTATTCAGCCAAGCTTAGGATCTCGTAAAAAATCTAAACGAGTTGGTCGTGGAATTGGTTGTACTTTAGGTAAGACTTGTGGAAGAGGGCATAAAGGCCAAAAAGCACGAAGTGGTGGTTTTCACAAAGTAGGTTTTGAAGGTGGTCAAATGCCTTTGCAACGTCGATTGCCAAAAGTTGGTTTCAAATCACAAATCAGTAAATATACGGCTGAGGTTCGTTTAAGTGAATTGAATTCATTAGCTGTTGATATTATTGATCTTAAGGCATTAATTGCGGCAAATATTGTCCCGATATTTACTAAAACTGCAAAAGTAATACAATCAGGATTGGTTAACAAGGCAATCAATTTAAAAGGTATCAAAGTAACAATTGGTGCTAGAAAATCTATTGAAGCAGCTGGCGGAAAAGTAGAGGCATAAGTGAATATTCCACGTGATCAGATGGCTAATAAATCTAGTGGTTTTTCCGAACTTAAAGCTCGTTTGCTTTTTGTTTTTGGCGCCTTGATTGTATATAGAATTGGTTCACATATCCCAGTTCCAGGCATTGATCCTAAAGCATTGCAAGTTATGTTTGAACAACAAAGCGGCTCAATATTAGACATGTTTAACATGTTCTCTGGGGGTGCATTGATGAGGCTTAGCTTATTCGCATTGGGAATAATGCCATATATATCAGCATCTATCATTATGCAATTAATGACAGTTGTTATTCCGTCAATGGAACAAATGAAAAAAGAAGGGGAGTCTGGTAGGCGAAGGATCTCGCAGTTCACACGATACGGGACTGTTGTGCTTGCAACCTTTCAGGCAATTGGTATTTCTCTGGCTTTGCAAAACCAAACAGCTGGAGGGTTATCGGTAGTATTGAATCCAGGCTTTGGTTTTATCGCCATAACAACTATTACACTAGTAACAGGCACTGTGTTCTTAATGTGGCTGGGCGAGCAAGTTACCGAGCGTGGTATCGGTAATGGAATTTCTATGATCATATTTGCTGGAATTGTATCTGGTTTACCTAAAGCAATAGGTGGAACATTAGAGCTTGCTAGAACTGGTGAAATGAATGGTGCCTTCATAATCTTGTTATTTCTGTTGTCATTATCTGTTACTGCGTTGGTGGTTTTTGTTGAGCGCGGACAAAGAAGAATATTGATAAATTATCCTAAGAGGCAACAAGGTAGGAAGTTGTTTGCTGGGCAGAGTAGTTTTTTACCATTAAAGCTCAATATGGCAGGTGTTATTCCCCCAATATTTGCATCAAGCATAATACTTTTTCCAGCAACTATAGCTGGTTGGTTTGGAAATGCTGAAGGTTTTACTTGGTTACAAGACGTAGCTACTATGTTATCACCAGGCCAGCCTGTATACGTTTTGTTCTATGCTGCAGCAATTATTTTCTTTTGCTTTTTTTACACTGCTTTGGTTTTTAATTCAAAAGAAACTGCAGAAAATTTGAAAAAATCAGGTGCCTTTTTACCAGGGATTAGACCAGGTGTTCAGTCATCAATTTATATCGATAAAGTGATGACTAGGTTGACTCTTATTGGAGCCTTTTACATTACTTTAGTTTGTTTATTGCCTGAATTTCTAATTGTCTATTGGAATGTCCCTTTTTACTTTGGCGGCACCTCATTATTGATTATTGTTGTTGTGGTTATGGATTTTATGTCTCAAATGCAAACTCATGTAATGTCTCAACAATATGATGGCTTAATGAAAAAAGCTAATCTTAAAAAATAATTATCACAAAAGATCATCTTGGAGTTGTCCGTGAAAGTTCGTGCTTCTGTTAAAGCAATTTGTAGAAATTGCAAAATTGTAAAAAGAAATGGTGTTGTTAGGGTTATTTGTGTTGATGGAAGGCATAAACAAAGACAAGGCTAAAATTTGTTGCGCCACAATTACTGCAATGCTATAATTCGGCGCTTAACTTTAGAGTATTACTCAGGGGAGTATCTAGATGGCACGTATTGCCGGGATAAATATACCAGATCATAAGCATGCAGTAATAGCATTAACTGCAATCTATGGTGTAGGTCGTCAAACAGCAAGTGAAATTTGCGTTAAGGTTGGTATTGTGCCTTCCGTTAAAATAAAAGAACTAACAGAAGAGCAATTAGAAGCTATTCGAAATGTAGTTTCAAAGATGACAGTCGAGGGTGACTTGCGTCGTGAAGTTTCTATGAATATCAAGCGGTTGATGGATCTGGGTTGTTATCGCGGAATAAGACATCGTCGTGGCTTACCTTTAAGAGGACAGAGGACGAGAACTAATGCTCGTACTCGTAAAGGTCCACGTAAACCTATTAGAAAATAAGATATTCCTTAAGAGGTCGAAGAAATGGCTAGTCCAAATCGTTCTAGAAAACGAATAAAAAAAGAAGTTGCTGATGGCATTGTGCATGTACATGCTTCTTTTAATAATACAATCATAACTATTACCGATAGAAAAGGTAATGCACTTTCTTGGGCGACATCTGGAGGATCAGGTTTTCGTGGTTCAAGAAAAAGCACACCCTTTGCTGCACAAGTTGCTGCTGAAAAAGCCGGTATTGTTGCTCAAGAATTTGGTATGAAAAATCTTGATGTTATGATTAAAGGTCCTGGTCCTGGTCGTGAATCCGCAGTGCGATCGTTAAATAATTTAGGATTTAAAATTAATAACATTGTTGATGTGACGCCCATTCCTCATAATGGTTGCCGTCCACCAAAGAAACGCCGCGTATAAAATATTTGGAGTAGTAACATGGCAAGATATCTTGGACCTACCTGTAAACTAAGTCGAAGAGAAGGAACTGATCTGTTTTTAAAAAGCAGAGGAAAGTCCCTAGAGAATAAATGTAAATTAGATCAAAGGCCTGGTCAGCACGGTACAAAACGTACACGTAATTCTGATTATGCATTACAATTAAGAGCAAAACAGCGGTTGCGCAGAATTTATGGCATATTAGAAAAGCAGTTTAGAAATTATTACAAATCTGCTGATATGAAGAAAGGAGCTACAGGTGAGAACTTGCTAAATCTCCTTGAGTCAAGGCTAGACAACGTTGTTTATCGCATGGGTTTTGCATGTACACGTGCAGAAGCTCGTCAGCTTGTTTCTCACAAATCAATTCTAATAAACGGTTCTTTGATAAATGTTCCTTCTTATCAAGTTTCACCTGGTGATGTCTTGATGGTAAGAGAGAAAGCAAAAACACAACAAAGAATTGTAGATGCCTTGTCAGTAACTGAGCAATATGGTTTTCCTGCTTGGGTCGAAGTTAATTCAAAGGCTATGTCTGGGGTTTTTAGCTCATTACCTGATCGTGCAGATTTAGGTAGTGATATCAATGAGCAGCTAGTAGTTGAGCTTTACTCTAAATAATTGTAGTTCTGAGGGATATAAATGCAGAATCTTACTTCAGGTTTATTAAAACCTAGATTAGTAGAGGTTGTTAGTAAAACGCCTAATCATTCAAGAATCGTTATAGAGCCTCTTGAGCGTGGTTTTGGTCATTCACTTGGTAATGCATTAAGAAGAGTGCTCCTATCCACAATTCCTGGTTGTGCTGTAACAGATGTAGAGATTGAGGGTGTTCTTCATGAATATACTACTATTGAGGGTGTTCAAGAAGATGTTATTGACATTCTATTGAATTTAAAAAAACTTGCCGTCGTACTTCACTCAAAAGATGAAGTGGAGCTTGTTTTATCTAAAAATGGAGCAGGTTGTGTTACTGCAGGTGATATTGTGCTTCCACACGATGTTGAAATTATCAATCCAGACTTGGTTATTGCTAATTTAACACAAGCTGGTGTACTTAATATGAAAATAAGAGTACGTCGTGGTAGAGGATATGAGCCTGTCAGTGTGCGAAAACTTAATTCTGAGCATAGTTCAATTATTGGCGCTCTTCAATTAGACGCTTCTTTTTGCCCAATTGTAAAGGTTGCTTATCAAGTTGAAAGTACGCGTGTTGAACAAAGAACTAATTTGGATAAATTGGTAATTGAATTAGAAACAAATGGAACTGTTGATCCAGAAGCAACTATTAAGATGGCAGCGACTATTCTTCATGATCAGTTATCTGTTTTCGTTGACTTCGAAAAAGTTAATGATCAAGTTGCAGAAGATGAAGTTGTAGTAGAAGAAGTTTTTGATCCTGTTCTACTTAGACCAGTCGATGATCTTGAGCTTACAGTGCGTTCTGCTAATTGCTTAAAGGCTGAGAATATATTTTATATTGGTGATCTAATTCAACGTACTGAAGTTGAGCTTTTAAAAACACCTAATCTTGGAAAGAAATCATTAACAGAAATAAAAGATATTCTTGCTTTGAAAGGATTGTCTTTAGGAATGCGTTTAGAAAATTGGCCGCCTGATAATCTTGCCGATCATTCACATGCAGTATTAACACATTAACATTAGGTCTTCTTATAATGAGACATCGTAAATCTGGTAGAAAATTTAATATTAATAGCAGTCATCGTAAGGCGCTATTTAGTAATATGGCTAATTCTTTATTCAAACATGAATTGATTAAAACAACCTTGCCTAAAGCAAAAGAACTTAGAAGTTTCGCCGAGCCACTGATAACTTTATCCAAAGAAGATAATGTTGCTAAGAGACGTCTCGCTTTCGCTAGGTTACGTGATCGAGATATGGTTACAAAACTTTTTAATGAACTCGGTCCAAGATACAAAAATAGAGCCGGCGGTTATTTACGCATAATGAAATGTGGCTTTAGATCAGGAGATGATGCTCCTATGGCTTACGTAGAGTTAGTCGATAGGCCTGAATAAAGAAAAAAAACCGGTTTAAAAACCGGTTTTTTTTATAAGTAAAATACCCTAAGTAGTAATATTCTTAAGGTATAGTTAATAAATATCTTATCTTTCTAAAAGCTTTATTTTATCAGATTTTCCATTCCAATCATCAGCCTCTGGCATTGGTGATTTTACTTCAGTAATAGTTGGCCACAGTTTTGCAAGTTCAGCATTTAAGCTAATAAAAACCTCTTGACCATCCGGAAGTTCATCTTCTGCAAAAATTGCATTGGCAGGACATTCTGGTTCGCACAAAGTGCAGTCAATGCATTCATCTGGGTCTATAACTAAAAAGTTTGGGCCTTCATGAAAACAGTCAACAGGACATACATCAACACAGTCAGTAAATTTACATTTAATACAGTTTTCAGTGACTACAAAAGCCATAATTTATTACCAGAGATTGTTAAGGGATTGTTTTTTATTTGTGTATTTTATCAGAAAGGATGGGTCGATAAAATACCAAGTTCTTATTTATTGCTGTTTGGATCAAATAAAGAAGCAAATAAATTATTACCACTACTTTCTTGAATTTTAATCGTATTTTTTAATGCTTCTCTTGCTAACTCTTTAATTTTATTGTCAGCAAATGACTGTTTCTCTCGCGCAGGAATTGAAAGAGTACGTTTAAAATACTCTTTTGCCTCATTGAACATATTTTTCGTTAATAAGAAGTCCCCATAATAATAGTTATTTTCAATTGAATAGGGATTTATCAGCAATGCTTTTTTTAGCATTTGTTGTGCTATTTTTTCATCGCCAAATCCAATTGGCCACTTAGGGGTCATATAATAAAGGGTTCCCAGTGTTAAGTATGCTGAGCCATCCATTGCGTAAGGATCTTTTTTGATTGCTTTTATCAATAAATCACGAGCTTGATGAATGGACTTAATCGCGGCAATGGCATTTTGGTTGTCGGCATTAGTCGCTTTTATTATAGCTTCCCAAATAATAGGTTCTGATTTTTCTGAGTGTTGGGTCGAAATCGTTTTGACTTTATCAATTAATTGCTCAAATGCAAATGATTGCTTTTGTTTGGGAGTGTTATAGTAAATTTTTGCCCATTCTGATTCGATGCGCAGAAGTGATTCATCGAGACTCTGCGCGATAGATTGGGTCGAAAGTAGCAATAAAGCAACAAAAGTTGTTTTTTTCATACTGCTGAATATAGAGCAATTTAACTCTCATTACAATACCTTATTTAATTTATGTCCTTAGTCCAGAGTGAGTATGGTTTATTTGCTAAATTGTTATTGTAATAGCGAAGATCATATGTGACTTCATTGCCCACCCAATCTGGTTTTGCATATGATTCATCTATTTTGGTTAATTCTATTTCAGCTACAATTAATCCTTCATTTTCACCGTGAAACTCATCTATTTCCCAGATGTGTTGCTCATGAGTTACGAAATATCGAGTTTTAGTAATAATAGGTTTTTTGCAAAGATTTTGAATAATTTCATTTGCATCATGAAATGGAATTTCATATTCATATTCATTACGACTTTCCCCTATAGTTGCACTTTTTATATTTATCCATGCATTATTATTGCTTATTCTTATGCGTATCGAACTGGTTGGTTGAGAGCTTAAATAACCTTGTTGATAATTAACTGAGTGTGTAATGTAGTTGCGCCAATTATTATTGGCAAGTAAGAATTTATGTTCAATTTCAATAGCCATTAGCTTCTCCTGCAATTATTACTATTATCACAATAGGGTGGAGATTGTGTTTCTGAACAACCGCATAAATGTATTGTTCCAGTTTCTTCGGCAATAAATTTAAACGATTTTTTATGTGATAATTCCCTGTGTGAATTATCACAAAGGGGCATCGCTTGGCTAAAGCCACAACTACACCATGAATATTTCAATCCTGTTTCAACTTTAATAGGTAATGGGGCGTTTGTTTTGATTGTCATGGTATAGTCGCTAAGTTAATG
>Ga0192647_102381_pt1 | contig 11728 bp, 9 predicted proteins | sample LauGreFa1BDMLBSN_2_FD_133046 | JGI IMG/M metagenome (GOLD analysis project Ga0192647, IMG submission 133046) | Freshwater lake microbial communities from Lake Michigan, USA - Fa13.BD.MLB.SN - reassembly | ecosystem: Environmental > Aquatic > Freshwater > Lake | place: Lake Michigan, USA...
ACCGATGTTCCGGCGGATTTTCACGCGCACAAAACAATTCTGCGGTTCCTCGAAAACCGTCGCAAGGCGATTGATACGGGCGAAGGCATTGACTGGGCGACAGGCGAGTCGCTGGCCTTCGCGCTCACGCTCAATGACGGCAATCGCGTGCGGCTTTCGGGGCAGGATGTCGAACGCGGGACGTTCTCGCAGCGGCATTCGGTGTTGATCGATCAGGAAAACGAGCGTCGCTACAAGCCTCTAAGCCATATCCGTGAGGGACAGGGCCGCTACGAGGTGATCAATTCGATGCTCTCGGAAGAGGCCGTTCTCGGGTTCGAATATGGCTATTCATTGTCCGAGCCGAATGCTTTGACGCTGTGGGAAGCGCAATTTGGCGATTTTGCCAATGGCGCGCAGGTTTTGTTCGACCAGTTCATTTCGTCCGGCGAACGCAAATGGCTGCGCATGTCCGGCCTCGTCTGCCTCTTGCCGCATGGCTATGAGGGACAGGGACCGGAGCATTCCTCGGCGCGGCTCGAGCGTTTTCTGCAGATGTGTGCGGAAGACAATATGCAGATTGCAAATTGCTCGACGCCTGCGAACTATTTCCACATTCTGCGGCGGCAGTTGAAGCGGGAGTTCCGCAAGCCGCTGATCCTGATGACGCCGAAATCATTGCTGCGGCACAAGCGTGCTGTTTCACGCCTTGACGAGATGGCGGAAGGGACGTCGTTCCACCGGATCCTGTGGGATGATGCGCAATATTTGAAGGGCGAGAAAATCAAACTCGCCAAGGACAGCAAGATAAGGCGGGTGGTTCTGTGTACCGGCAAGGTCTATTTCGATCTTTACGAGGACCGGGAGAAGCGCGGCATCGACGATGTGTATCTGTTGCGCGTCGAGCAGCTCTATCCGTTCCCGCTCAAGGCGCTGGTGAACGAGCTTTCGCGGTTCAAGAACGCGGAAATCGTGTGGTGCCAGGAAGAGCCGAAGAATATGGGGTCCTGGACATTCGTGGAGCCCTATCTCGCTTGGGTGCTGGAGCAGACCGGCGCGAAGGTGAAGCGTCCGCGTTATGTGGGACGCCCGGCCTCCGCGGCGACCGCGACGGGCTTGATGTCGAGGCATCTGGCGCAACTTCAGGCATTCCTCGATGAGGCCTTCGCGGCCTAATTTTCAGACGGCAAAGGATTGAAGACATGGCAACCGACATCCGCGTTCCCACCCTTGGTGAGTCCGTATCCGAAGCAACCATCGGCAAATGGTTCAAGAAGCCCGGCGACGCTGTGACGGCGGACGAGCCTTTGGTGGAGCTCGAAACCGACAAGGTGACGCTTGAAGTGAATGCCCCGGCATCGGGAATTTTGTCGGAAATTTCGGCAAAGGACGGCGAAACAGTCGGCGTTGGCGCGTTGTTGGGTGCGATTACCGAAGGTGCAGCAGGCGTTGCGGCGGCACCGAAGGCGGCCGAAGTGCCAAAGGCGGCGGCTACGCCCAGTGTTTCAGCTCCAGCAGATCATGGGCCTGCGGTTGCGCGGCTCGCGGCTGAGACGGGTATTGATCCGGCGAACGTTGCGGCGAGCGGCAAGGACGGGCGGGTGACCAAGGGCGATATGCTGACAGCCCAAGCCGCGCCTGCGGTGATCGCGGTGCCTGCTGCAATTCCGGCACCTGCTACCCCAGTTGCGGTTCGTGCGCCTTCCGCGCCTGCGGACGGGACACGCGAAGAGCGCGTCCGCATGACGAAACTGCGGCAGACAATTGCGCGGCGTCTCAAGGATGCCCAGAACACGGCGGCGATGCTGACGACCTTCAACGAGGTTGATATGGGCGAGGTGATGGCGCTTCGGAACAAATACAAGGACGTGTTCGAGAAGAAGCACGGGGCGAAGCTCGGCTTTATGAGTTTCTTCGTGAAAGCGTGCACGCAGGCGCTGAAAGAGATACCGGCGGTCAATGCCGAGATTGACGGCACCGACCTCGTTTACAAGAATTATTACCATGTCGGCATAGCGGTTGGCACCGACAAGGGGCTTGTTGTGCCGGTGCTGCGCGACGCCGATACGCTCTCGCTTGCGGGGATCGAGAAGACGATTGCCGATTATGGCAAAAGGGCGCGGGACGGGCAGCTCAAAATCGAGGAAATGCAAGGTGGCACGTTCACGATCACCAATGGCGGTATTTACGGCTCGCTCATGTCGACGCCGATTTTGAACGCGCCGCAATCGGGCATTCTGGGGATGCACAAGATCCAGGAACGGCCGGTGGTTGTGGCGGGGAAAATCGAGATCAGGCCGATGATGTATCTGGCGCTGTCTTATGATCACCGGATTGTTGACGGCAAGGAGGCGGTAACCTTCCTCGTGCGGGTGAAGGAAGCGCTGGAGGATCCGGCAAGGCTCGTGCTGGATTTGTGAGACTTGCCGACCATTGCCATCATTAACGGAGTGAGGCTCGTGATCTATCCAAAAGACCACTTGCCACCCCATCTGCATGCGATCTTTGCGGAAAATGATGCAATGATTTCAATTGCGACAGGTGATCTCCTTGAAGGAAAACTACCTGCTGCACGACTTCACGCTGTAAGGGCATGGCTTATTGCGAACCAAAAGCAGGTATCCTATGTTTGGGAAGAAATCCGTGCCGGGCGTTATTCGGGAGGCATGATCAAATGAAATACAGGGTCGCTTCAATAGACGCAGCGCAGTATCCCCGACTGCTGATTACTTTTGATGACGGATTTTCGGGTGCCTATGACTTTTCGGCGCTTATCCGGGAGAATGCGCTTTTCGCGCCGCTCAAAGATACGCACCTGTTTTCACAGGTTAACATTGATCAGGGTGGTCGCCGTTTCGGCTGGGCTCTGGATGATCCGGGGCACGAAATCGATTTGTGCGCCGATGCGACACGGATCGAACTGGAAACCCTGTCTGTGAATGCCATGGCCCGGGAATATGCAGCAAGTTTGCTCGCCGCCGAGTAACAGGCAGGAGAATTAGAAATGTCCTACGATCTCATCATTATCGGCTCCGGGCCGGGTGGCTATGTCTGTGCGATCCGCGCGGCGCAATTGGGGCTTAAGACAGCCATTATCGAAAAGCGCAAGACGTTTGGCGGCACGTGCCTGAATATCGGGTGTATTCCGTCGAAGGCGCTGCTGCATGCGTCGGATATGTTCGAGGAAGCGGGGCACGGTTTCGAGGCGCTCGGCATCAAGATCGGCACGCCGAAGCTCGATCTTGCGGCCATGATGAAGCACAAGGACGATACCGTTGCGGCGAATGTGCAGGGCGTGGCGTTTCTGCTGAAGAAAAACAAGGTGGACAGCTTTATCGGGACGGGCAGCATTGCGGCGCCGGGCAAGGTGTTGGTGACGGCGGCAGACGGGACGACGCAGACGCTCGAGACGACGAATATCGTGATCGCGACAGGATCGGACTCGACGCCGCTGCCGGGCGTGACGATTGACGAGAAAACCATCGTGACCTCGACCGGCGCGCTGACACTGGAGAAAGTGCCGGAGCGGATGCTGATTGTCGGCGCGGGCGTGATCGGGCTCGAGCTCGGCTCGGTCTGGCGCAGGCTCGGAACGGAGGTGACGGTGGTGGAATATCTCGACCGCATCCTGCCGGGGATGGATGACGAGATTGCCAAACAGTTCCAGCGTATTCTCGCGAAGCAGGGCGTGACATTCCATCTCGGATCGAAAGTCACCAAGGTGGAGACCGGGAAAAAGGGCGCGACTGTGACGGTGGAACCGGCGGCGGGCGGGGCTTTGAAGAGCATAGAGACCGATATCGTGCTCGTGGCGATCGGCCGGCGGCCCTATACGGAAGGGTTGGGGCTTGAAGCCGCGGGCGTGGCGCTGGAGCGCGGCAAGATTGTGATTGACGGGCATTTCCGCTCAAATGTCGCGGGGATCTATGCGCTGGGCGACGTGGTGCGCGGGCCGATGCTGGCGCACAAGGCGGAGGATGAGGGCTTGGCCGTGGCCGAGATCATTGCAGGCAAGGCGGGCCATGTGAATTATGATGTTATTCCGGGGGTTGTGTACACAATGCCGGAAATTGCGAGCATCGGCAAAACCGAGGAAGAGCTGAAAGCGGCGGGCATCGCCTATGCAGTCGGCAAATTCCCGTTCACCGCGAATGGACGGGCGCGGGCGACGCGCCATATGGACGGATTTGTGAAAGTGCTGGCGGACGCCGCAACCGACCGCGTGCTCGGCGCGCATATTATTGGCGCAGGCGCGGGTGATCTGATCCATGAAGTCGCGGTGCTGATGGAATTCGGCGGATCGTCAGAAGATCTGGCGCGGACATGCCATGCGCATCCGACAATGTCGGAAGCCGTTAAAGAAGCGGCAATGGGCGTCGAGAAGCGGGCGATCCATATTTGAGGGATCGGGTGCTATCGGAATTGATGACAGCCCGTTTACTCGTTGGCTGAAATCTTGGCCTTGAAGGCGCGCTGGCGTGCAGAAGTCCGCCAGCGCGTTCAAATTACGGGATCATCGTGTCGAGGCCGCGAGGGATGAGTTTTTCGGAGTCATAGAAGGGAAGTTCGAGGATCTCGCATTCGGCCCTCATTCCTCCGGCGGTCTGGACCGTCAGCTTGCGACCGGCCCAAGGGCCCGGCGCCTTGAAGCATACATAGCCGATACCGGACTTGAGGTAGGGTGACCAAGCGCCAGCGGTGACGTGACCGACCACCTTGTCGCCCTCGGTGACAGGCTCCTTGTAGCTCGGAATTCCCGTCAGGCACTTCAAGCCGAATAACCGCTTTGTGCCGCTCTGCCTCGATAGAAGCGCCTCGCGCCCGATGAAATCCGTCTTGTCGATGTCGATAAACGCGCCCAAGCCCGCATCGAAAGGTGTCATGGTGAGGTCAAAATCGGTTCCATTGTCGAGGATGCCGGCCTCGATACGGCGAATTTCCATGGAGGAGATCGAGCCAAACTTCATTCCGTGCGGCTCCCCGACCGCCATCAGATGATTCCACAGCTTATCGCAATCCGTCGCGGTGCCCTGCGTGTAAACCTCGTAGCCGCGCTCACCCGTCCAACCCGTACGTGAAACATAGACCTGCTGTCCCGCGATGGTGAAGAAATCCGAATGAAAATATCCCATTTTGTCCGTCAGTTTACCATCTGTCGCCGCCTGCATGATCGCAAAGGATGACGGCCCCTGGATTTGCAACACACGCGAGTGGGGATCGCTGACAGTGACGTTGAAGCCCTTGCTGTGGGCGAGAAGCCATGTCTCCAGCGCGCCATCGGGCTGGACATACCAATAGCGCTGGTCCGCCAACCTGAAGAGAACTCCGTCCATAAACAGGCCGCCATCGTGGCTGCATGCGATTGCATATCGACCACGTCCCTGCTTCAGGGTGGAAATGCGCCGGGAGAAAACATAATCGAGAAATCGCTCGGCATCCGGCCCGCTGATCTCGACCGGTCTTTCGGGGACATCATAGAGCACAGCCTTGCGGCGCAGCGTCCAATAGCCGTCCTCCACGTCCTCGCCGTTGAAAACGCTGTAGTACCGCCCGGCATAGACACCCATGATTGTCTCAGTATTGAGCCATTTTTGCTGAAAGGGCGAGGTTTCGAAACGGCGAGCGCCAACGCGAACCGTGTTCAGCCGATCAGAATGGATAGAATTTGTCATTTTTGTCTCCCGATGCACTCTCGTCGTTTCGCCGATGAGACCTTATCTTTGACTGCTCGCGCAATTCATTTGTCCTGACGCCAACCTTAAGCTAAACTAACCTTATGCCGGATTGGATGCCCTCTCTGAATGCCCTGCGCGCCTTCGAGGCAGTGTGCCGCCATCTAAACTTCGCCCATTCGGCTGCCGAGCTCCGCGTCACCCCCGCGGCGGTGAAGCAACTCGTTGGCAAGCTGGAGGAAGCGGTCGGACATTCCCTTGTGAAACGCAGTGGCCGGGGGCTTGCCTTGACGTCGTTCGGATTGTCGGCCCGCGAGGACCTTACTGCCGGATTTTCACACTTGGCAAAGGCCGTCGAGCGCATGCGCAAGCAGAGTGACAGGCAACGCTTGATCGTCTCGGCTGAACCCTCTTTCGCAACAGCGTGGCTCGTGCCCCGGCTCGATCGCTTTCGCGCGGTCAATTCCGAGATTGACGTCCTCATCAATTCCTCGCTGGAGATCACCAATCTGGAGCGCGGCGATGCCGATATTGCCCTGCGCTTCAGCAAGAAGCATGATGCACCGCTTGTTGCCCACCGGCTATTTGACGAACGCCTTGGTGTTTTTTGTAGTCCTGCTCTCGCAACAGGCAGGCCCCGGTTGAGCCAGTTGCAGGACCTCGAGAATGCCACGCTGCTGCATTGGGACATGTCGGCACTGAGCCCGACGTCGATGACACGCAAATGGATGAGCTGGGAAAGCTGGCTCGAAAGAGCGGGTGTGACAGCCGGCAACCGACGGAACGGCATTTTCTTCAGTGATTATAACCTGCTCGTGCAATCAGCCGTAGCGGGACAGGGCGTCATACTGGGGAGCCTGCCCGTACTGAATGACATTATATCAGCCGGGCTGCTGGTGAACCCTTTTGGTTTTTCTGTTGATACGGATATGGGATATGATCTGGTTTCGATGCCGGAAACCCTCGACCGCCCCGAAGTGAGGTGCTTCGCTGACTGGATTATAGCGGAAGCACGTTCATGCAAGTTGCCCCAAATGGACGTGATCTGACATCACGTGCCGCGTTTCAGTGGATTTCAGGTTCGGGGATGGGTTCTGTGCCTTCGAGGAAATCATAATCGCAGCCTTCGTCTGCTTGTGTGACATGGGCGGCGTGGAGGCGGATATAGCCGCGTGGGGTCGGGCGCGGGGTTGGTTGCCAGGCGGCGAGGCGGGCGGCGATTTCGGCCTCGGGAAGATCGAGGCGCAGAAGGCGTTGTGCGACATCGACGGTGATCAGGTCGCCCGTGCGGACGATGGCGAGGGGGCCGCCAATGGCGGCTTCCGGCGCGACGTGGAGAATGCACGCGCCGTAGCTTGTGCCGCTCATGCGCGCATCGGAAATGCGCACCATGTCGCGCACGCCCTGTTTGAGAAGCTTTTTCGGGATCGGCAGCATGCCCCATTCGGGCATGCCCGGCCCACCGACAGGCCCGGCATTGCGGAAGACCATGACGTGATCGGCGGTGACATCGAGCGTTTCGTCGTTGACGGCTTTCATCATCGAGTCGTAATCGTCGAACACGATGGCGGGGCCGGTGTGGCGGGTCAGTCGCGCCTCTGCCGCCGCGGGTTTCATGACGGCGCCGCGCGGGGCGAGATTGCCTTTGAGAACGGCGATGCTGCCGCCCGCCGCAATCGGCTTGTCGAGCGGGCGGATGACGTCGTCATTCCAGATTTTGGCGTCCGAATAGCGCGTCTTGATCGTCTCGCCAGTGACGGTGAGCTCGGTTTCGTGCAGGAGGGGCAGGAGCTGTTTGAAGAAGGCGGGGAAACCGCCTGCGTAGAAGAAATCCTCCATCAGGAACGCACCCGAGGGCCTGAGATTAGCAATGACGCCAACTTTGGTTGACAGGCGTTCGAAATCGGCCAGTTCGAGGGCGATGCCCGCGCGGCGCGCCATGGCGATGACGTGAATAATGCCATTGGTGGAGCCGCCCATCGCCATCAAAGCGAGGATAGCGTTCTCGAAGGAATTGCGCGTGAGGATGCTTTTCGGGGTGGCATCGCGCCAGACCATATCGACAATGTTGACGCCACATTGGACCGCCATGCGGGTATGGCCGGAATCGGCTGCGGGAATGGAGGCAGCTCCCGCAAGCGTTAGGCCGAGAATCTCGGCGATGCCGGTCATTGTCGAGGCTGTGCCCATTGTCATGCAGGTGCCAAAGGAGCGGGCGATCCCCTGCTCCATTTCGCGCCAATCGGCTTCGGTGATTTTACCTGCTTCCTTCTCGGCCCAGTATTTCCAGACATCGGAGCCGGAGCCCAATTCTTTGCCGCCCCAATTGCCGCGCAGCATCGGCCCTGCAGGTAAAAAGACGGCGGGAATATTCATGCTGGTTGCGCCCATGATGAGGCCGGGCGTGGTTTTATCGCAGCCGCCCATAAGCACCGCACCATCAACAGGGTGGGAGCGCAAAAGCTCCTCGGTCTCCATGGCGAGGAAGTTGCGGTAGAGCATGGTGGTGGGTTTGACCATGTTCTCGGAGAGGGAGAGCGCGGGCAATTCGACGGGAAACCCGCCCGCCTGCCAGACGCCGCGTTTGACCTCTTCCGCGCGGGTTCGCAGATGGGTGTGGCAGGGATTGATCTCGCTCCACGTATTGACGATGGCGATCACGGGCTTGCCCATGAAGTCTTCGTAGCGATGCCCCATTTGGAGCGCGCGCGAGCGGTGGCCGAAGGAACGCAGATCATCCGCGCCGAACCAGCGGTGACTGCGGAGTGTCTCGGGCGTCTTGCGGGTCATGGTGTCGTCCCTTGTTATGCGGTGACAGAGTGGCCTGCGGCCCAGGCGCGGATGCGGGCATCCATCCATTCGGTTTCGGGAACAGCTGCGGGAACCTGACCTACCCAGGCGTGGAATGCGTGCGTCATGCCGCGGGCGACGCGCCATGTGTGGGCGATATCACTTTCGGCGAGGCGGCGGGCGAAAAGGGCGGCATCATCGGCGAGCGGGTCGCACTCGGCGCTCAACAGGATGGTTTGCGGCCAATGCGCGGGAACAGGATGGCGGGCCGGTGACAATTCGGGGTGATCAGCCGTGACGCCATTGCCGAGATAGGCGTTGGTGAAGCTGGCAAGTGACGGCTTTTCGAGGAAATAGCCGGTGCCGAAAACATCAACCGACGGGAGGGTGCCGGTCATATCGAGCCAGGGGCTCATCAGGATCAGGAGATCAATCGGGGAACGGCCCTTGGCCAAAGCGCGCTGCGCCATTGCTACCGCAAGGCCCGCGCCGGCACTGATGCCGCCGACCGCGATACGCTCCCGCGCGAGGCCGGGAATGGCACCCTTCGTGATTGCGTCGAGAATGTCCTCGCCATCATCAATGCCTGCGGGCCACGGATGTTCAGGGGCGAGGCGATAGCTGATCGAGACGACATTGGCGGGAATGGACGCGGCCAGACGCAAGGTCTCGTGATGGGTGTCCTCGATGCCGCCGACGGCATAGCCGCCGCCATGGATGAAGATGATCGTCGGCAGCGACGTGCCAGAATCGGGCCGATAGACCCGGACGCGGCGTTCGCCGCCGCGCGCCGGAAGGGAGATATCCTCGAAGGTGACGCCTGCACGGGTTTCGATGGTGTTTTTCAGGGGCAATTGCGCCCTGCCCCAGCGGCGCATGTCCGCAAAACTTTGTTCCGTCCTTGGGGGAACCTTGTTATCAACGACCCACTGGCCTTGAAGCTTGATCAGCGCGGTAATTTCGGGATGAAGTGGCACTTTGGGCTCCGTCGAGTCGGGTTGTTTGAGAAATTCATGGATCAGTGCAAACAATAGAGAAGAGACGGGTTCAAGCAAGGTCTCCGTGTGCAAGTTTTTCGCGAGAGTTGAGTCGACAAGCGGGCGATGATCCTGTAGTAACCCGGCTTCAACTGAAAACAGCGCGCCGAAACGCTGGTTCAAGGATCACCGATCCGAAAGAGCCAAACGGCAGGAGAAGAACATGGATATTATTCAACAGCTTGAGCACGAACAGGCTCAAAAACTCGCCGCAATCCGTCCGATTCCGGATTTCCAGCCCGGCGATACGGTTCAAGTCAATGTGAAGGTTGTCGAAGGCGAGCGCAGCCGCGTTCAGGCCTATGAAGGCGTTTGCATTGCGCGCAATGGCGGCGGCATCAATGAGAGCTTCGTCGTTCGCAAGATTTCATACGGCGAAGGCGTGGAGCGCGTTTTCCCGGTGTATTCGCCGATGATCGACTCGATCAAGGTGATCCGTCGCGGCAAGGTGCGGCGCGCAAAGCTCTATTATCTGCGTGATCGTCGCGGCAAATCGGCCCGTATCGTCGAGCGCAAGACGGGACACGGGATCGAAGACAAGGCCTGATTTTTCGGCCCAAATCTCCCCGATTAGACGGCAGAAAAGCGCGGCGCATGTCGCGCTTTTTATTTTGTCGGCTTGAAATAGAATTTTTTGTTGAATAATCGGCCTGACCGATGGCATATCGCTGCAACAACAGGTTTCAGGGTGACATCATGGCCAATTCCTCCGCTCCGCGCACGCTTTATGACAAGATCTGGGACGACCATGTCGTCGATACCCAACCAGATGGCACCTGCCTGCTTTATATTGACCGGCATCTCGTGCACGAGGTGACGAGCCCGCAGGCGTTTGAAGGCTTGCGGATGACCAATCGCAAGGTGCGCGCGCCGGAAAAGACGCTGGCCGTTGTTGACCATAATGTGCCGACCTCCGACCGGTCGCATGGCATTTCGGACCCTGAAGCTGCGACGCAAGTGGCGGCTCTGGCGGAGAATGCGCGCGAATTCGGGATCGAATATTTCAACGAACTCGACAAGAGACAGGGCGTTGTCCACATTATCGGGCCGGAGCAGGGCTTTACACTGCCGGGCACGACGATTGTGTGCGGTGACAGCCATACTTCGACGCATGGCGCGTTTGGCGCGCTGGCGCACGGGATCGGCACATCGGAAGTGGAGCATGTGCTTGCAACGCAAACGCTGATCCAGTCCAAGGCCAAGAATATGCGCATCACGGTGGATGGCAAATTGCCGAACGGCGTGACGGCGAAGGATATTATTCTTGCAATTATCGGCGAAATCGGCACGGCGGGTGGTACGGGCCATGTGATGGAATATGCCGGCGAGGCGATCAGCGCGCTCTCGATGGAAGGCCGCATGACCGTTTGCAACATGTCGATCGAAGGCGGGGCGCGTGCCGGATTGGTTGCGCCGGACGAGAAGACCTATGCCTATTTGATGGGACGCCCGAAGGCGCCCAAGGGCATGGCGTGGGACATGGCGCGGACCTATTGGGAAACGCTTGTGACCGATGAAGGCGCGCATTTCGACCGGGAAATCCGGCTTGATGCGGCTGCATTGCCGCCTATCGTAACATGGGGCACGAGCCCCGAGGATGTTGTGTCAATCAAGGGCGTTGTGCCGCGTCCGGAAGACGGCCATTCCGACCAGAAAAAGGCGGCGATTGCCCGCGCGCTCGATTATATGGGCCTGAAGGGCGGCGAGCGCATGGAAGATATCCGGCTCGACCGGGTGTTTATCGGCTCCTGCACGAATGGTCGCATCGAGGATTTGCGCGCCGTGGCGCAGGCAGTTGAGGGCAAGAAGGTGGCCTCAACCGTGTCGGCGATGATCGTGCCGGGTTCGGGCCTTGTGAAGCAGCAGGCCGAGCAGGAAGGCCTCGACAGGATTTTCAAGGCGGCCGGGTTTGACTGGCGCGAGCCGGGATGCTCGATGTGTCTGGCGATGAATGCGGACAAGCTGGCTCCGGGCGAGCGTTGCGCATCAACCTCGAACCGGAATTTCGAAGGTCGCCAGGGCTTCAAGGGCCGTACGCATCTGGTGTCGCCGGTTATGGCGGCAGCGGCCGCGATTGCAGGCCATTTCGTTGATGTGAGAACGTGGTCGTAGAGCCAAACGAGGCATCGAAGCGGGCGCAGCGCGATCTAGCGCGCCTTGCCGCCGACCGCGATACGCTCGGCACATCGGCCATTGCGCGCATGGCCAAGCATATGTCGGGCGCTGATGCTCCCTCCGATGATCCGATCG
>Ga0192647_102382_pt1 | contig 11727 bp, 10 predicted proteins | sample LauGreFa1BDMLBSN_2_FD_133046 | JGI IMG/M metagenome (GOLD analysis project Ga0192647, IMG submission 133046) | Freshwater lake microbial communities from Lake Michigan, USA - Fa13.BD.MLB.SN - reassembly | ecosystem: Environmental > Aquatic > Freshwater > Lake | place: Lake Michigan, USA...
CTTCCGTAATGCACACAATCAGCGGCACTTCGGCCTGTATCGCCTCGCAAATCGCATCCGCCGCACCGGCAGGCGGAACATAGATCACAGACGCATCGGCACCCGTCGCCGCCCGCGCTTCGGCGACCGTATCAAACACGGGGAGCCCGAGATGGACCGAACCGCCCTTGCCGGGCGATGTGCCGCCAACGAGCTTCGTGCCATAGGCAATCGCCTGTTCTGAATGGAACGTGCCGGTTTTGCCGGTAAAGCCTTGGGTCAGCAGCTTCGTATTGACATCAATCAGAATAGCCATTAGCGCGCCTCCCTTACAGCCTTGACGATCTTCTGCGCGGCGTCGTCGAGGTCATCGGCGGCGATCACATTCAGACCTGATTTTGAAATAATATCCTTGCCGAGTTGCACATTCGTGCCTTCGAGCCTGACCACGAGCGGAACCTTCAGCCCGACTTCCTTGACCGCCGCGATCACGCCCTCCGCGATCACGTCGCACTTCATAATGCCGCCAAAAATATTCACCAGAATACCCTGCACATTCGGGTCCGCCGTGATAATCTTGAACGCCGCCGTCACCTTTTCTTTCGTCGCGCCACCGCCGACATCCAGAAAGTTCGCCGGAAATTCGCCATAGAGCTTGATGATATCCATTGTCGCCATGGCGAGGCCCGCACCGTTCACCATGCAGCCGATCGTGCCGTCAAGCGCGATATAGGAGAGATCATATTTCGACGCCTCGATTTCCTTCGCATCCTCTTCCGTCTCGTCGCGCAGCGCGACAATATCAGGATGCCGGTACAGTGCGTTCGAGTCGAAGGTGATCTTGGCATCGAGACAATGAAGATGCTGGTCCGCCGTAATGATCAACGGGTTGATTTCCAGCATGGCCATGTCTTTGGCAACGAAGGCGGTATAAAGCTGCTCGACGATAATGCCAGCTTCCTTCGCCAAATCTCCGCTCAATTTCAACGCCTTCGCAACCGCGCGGCCGTGATGCGGCATGATGCCGGTCGCGGGATCCACCGAGAAGGTGATGATCTTTTCAGGCGTTGCATGCGCCACCTCTTCGATATTCATGCCGCCTTCTGTCGAAACAACAAAAGCGACCCGCGCCGTTGCGCGATCCACCAGCATTGAGAGGTAAAATTCCTTGGCAATGTCCGAGCCGTCCTCGATATAGAGCCGGTTGACCTGTTTGCCGTTCGGTCCGGTCTGGATCGTCACCAGCGTATTGCCGAGCATCTGCGCGGAATAGGCTTTCACTTCGTCAATCGACTTCGCAACGCGAACGCCGCCCTTGTCGCCGGCAGCGGCTTCTTTGAACTTGCCCTTGCCGCGTCCGCCCGCATGGATCTGCGATTTGACAACCCAGATCGGGCCGCCCAGTGCCTTGGCCGCCGCTTCCGCCTCGGAGGCCTGCATGATCGCGCGGCCCTCCGACACAGGAACGCCGAACTCTTTCAGCACGGCCTTCGCTTGATATTCATGGATATTCATTCTCGAGGTCCCTCTCGGAAAAAGTCGCGCGATTTAAACCGTCATTGCGAGCGCAGCGAAGCAATCCAGTTGGTCGCTCAAATATTTCTGGATTGCTAATTCAAATCGTGCGCGCGCCATTCGCCAGTTACTTAAGTGCCGGATTGATCACCTTGCACGCCTCGATCAGCCCCTGAACGGACGCCACCGACTTCGCAAAGGCTTCCTTCTCGTCCGCCCTCATCCTGAGCTTCACAATTCGCTCGACGCCCTTTTCGCCGATCACAATCGGCACGCCGACAAACATGTCCTTCACGCCATAGCCGTTCGCGAGATGGGCCGCGCAGGGCAGCACCCGCTTCTGGTCCTTCAGATAGCTCTCCGCCATCGCAATCGCTGCTGCCGCTGGCGCATAGAAGGCCGAACCTGTCTTGAGCAGATTGACAATCTCGCCGCCACCCTTCCGGGTCCGCTCGACAATCGCATCAAGACGCTCCTGCGTCGTCCACTTCATCTTGACGAGATCAGGTAGCGGAATGCCGGCCACCGTCGAATACCGCACCATCGGCACCATATCGTCGCCATGTCCGCCCAGCGTCATCGCCGAGACATCCTTCACCGACACTTTGAACTCTTCCGCCAGAAAATACCGGAAGCGCGCCGAATCGAGCACACCCGCCATCCCGACAATCTTCTTCGGGCTGATGCCTGAAAATTTCTGCAGCGCCCACACCATCGCATCGAGCGGGTTGGTGATGCAGATCACAAACGCCCTCGGAGCATATTGCTTGATGCCCGCGCCAACCGCTTCCATCACCTTCAGATTGATGCCCAGAAGATCATCGCGGCTCATGCCGGGCTTCCGCGGCACGCCGGCGGTGACAATCACGACATCCGCACCCGCAATCGCCTCATAGCTCGACGCGCCCTTGTACGACGCATCAAAACCGTCAACCGGCGAGGACTCGGCAATATCCAGCCCCTTGCCCTGCGGGACACCATCCGCAATGTCGAAGAGGACAATATCACCCAGCTCTTTCAGCCCCGCGAGGTGGGCGAGCGTGCCGCCAATCTGTCCTGAGCCTACCAATGCGATTTTCTTGCGCGCCATGAGGTCGTTCCTTACACATGATCTCGACTATGATCCCGAACTGGCGTCCGGGCGATGGTTCCCGTATCTTGCCACGGTTTATGTTTCAAGTTCATGAATAGCCCTGAAATCGTTAAAAATGAACGCGGCGCCTTGTTCGAGATTTATAAAAAATAGATAATTATTTCGTATTTACAGTGATTTAAATCATTAAAATTAAAATTTTATCATTCAGAAATCCGATTGAAAAAATGGTTACAAATTTCAAATATTGTAATTAGTAACAGTATTTTATCCCAATTAGACAATTTTCGAGCGAAATGCCGAGAGAATGGCCGTCAGCGTTGTGGCCAATCGACCCTCAATACTCTTCCGGCTGATTCCGGCATCCAACCGGATCGCGGAGGGTTGCAAAAACCGGTACAGCCCGTCCAGCAAAAGCGTCATGGCGCGGTCCCGATGCTTGATCTGAAGCGCACCCGATGAAATACCTTCCTCGAGAACACGGTCGAGCAGGGTGCGGATCCGGCTTCTATGCTGCCGCGCAATTGCCCGGTCTTCGTCGAACGCATCGACAAACAAATCGAACAATTTCGGCTCCGTCTCCAGCCGGTCGCGATAGCTCCGCGCCAAAGCGATAAACAGCCGCTCCAATTTGTCGATCGCCGGATCAGGCGAATCGCTGACCTCCGTAATCAACGCCTCCAGCGGTCGCACCCACGCAGCCGTAATGGCATCCATCAGCGCCGTTTTCGACGGGAAATAGCGATACACATTCGCATGCGTCATCCCCGCCGTCTCCGCAATCGAGACCAAAGTTGACCGTTTCGCACCAAAACGGCGCACTTCATCCTGCGCAATCCCAAGAATACGGGCCGCTATCGAGTCTGTTGAGTGGTGAAGAGGCATGGGACGATTGACCAAACGGCGACAGGAAGAGCCCGACCACAGATCACATGGTCATACTCCGGAGAACAACAGTCTAGAAAACGGTACGCGATTGCTGCAAGTGGGTCTAAGGATAGTCCGTTCGGGCGATGGCGGCAAATGGCTGCGAGACGGGAGCACATGGCGCAGAAACCTCTTCCAAAACCGTCGGAACGTCCCGGCCTTGTCGGCTCGTTTCTACGGTTGCTCGGCCCGGGCGTTATTGCCGGTGCCGCAGATGATGATCCGTCCGGAATCGCTACCTATTCCCAAGCGGGCGCCCAATTCGGCTTCAACCAGTTGTGGACGGTTATTCTCACCTTTCCCTTTATGGTCGCGATCCAGCTTGTCGCCGCCCGTATCGGCCGCGTCACCGGCAAGGGTGTGATTGCCAATGCCCGCACACTCTATCCGACCTCCGTCGTCTCCGTGCTCGTCGGCATGATCGTCATTGCCAACACGATCAATATCGCCGCCGATCTCGCTTCCATGGGCGCTGCGGTCAATCTGGTAATCGGCGGTCCCATTGCTCTCTATGCGCTCGGCTTCGGTCTCTTCTGTCTCGTCGCAGAAGTGTTCATCCCCTATCGCCGCTATGCCCATTTCCTGAAATGGCTCACCCTTGTCCTCTTCGTCTATGTCGCTGCCGTCCTCACCATTAATGTGCCGTGGGGTGAGGCTCTGTCCGCGACACTCCACCCCGATTTCTCATGGTCCACCGATTACCTTCTAACCATCGTCGCCGTCTTCGGCACCACGATCAGCCCCTATGTCTTTTTCTGGCAGACCGCTCAGGAAGTCGAGGACATGAAGCTGAAGCGTGAAAAGCCCCTCCGCGATCAGGAGAGTGACACGGCGAACCATCTCCGCCGGATATCGGTCGACACAACAATCGGCATGGCCTTCTCCAACGGCATCGCCGTTTGCATCATGCTCACCACAGCCGTCACGCTTCATGCCGCCGGCATCACCGATATCAAAACCGCGGAGGAAGCGGCCGAGGCACTTCGCCCGCTCGCGGGCCCCTTCACCTTCGCGCTGTTTTCAATCGGCATCATCGGCACGGGGCTGCTCGCCGTGCCCATTCTTGCCGGCTCCGCCGCCTATGGTGTTGCGGAGGCACTTCACTGGCGCTCGAGCCTTGAAATGAAGCCACTTCGCGCCCGGGGCTTTTATAGTGTTATCGCGCTCGCCACCCTCATCGGTGCATTTGCTGGGTTCTCCAACCTTGATCCCATCAAAATGCTGTTCTGGGCTGCGGTTATCAATGGCTTCGTCGCTGTCCCCGTCATGGTCGCCATGATGCTGATTGCTACGAACAAATCCGTCATGCGGGCCTTCCGCCTCGGACCTATTGTTGCCATTGCAGGCTGGGCATCCACCGCGCTGATGGCAATTGCCGCCACGGTACTCATCTGGTCATGGCTGGCCTGAACCGACACCCCCGCGCCCATGCGGCAAAAGCCGGTACGCTTCGGATTGCATCTCGATCAACCGTGAAACGGTCCGCTCAAACTCGAAAGCCTCCCGCCCGTCCTCCGCCCGATAGAGCTCAGTCGGAGCGGCCTCCGCTGACGCGATCAGCTTCACCTGATGGTCGTAGAGCGTATCGATCAGCGTGATAAACCGCTTCGCCTCGTTCCGGTTCTCGGCATTGATCACGGGGATATCCTCCAGGATCAGTGTATGAAACCGCTCGGCCAAGGCCAGATAGTCCACAGCCCCGAAGGCCGATTGGCAGAGATAGGCATAGCCGATCCGCGCAACGCCACCCGCTGCCTGCGGAATTTCGAGCGAATGCCCCTTCACCGAAAGCGTCATCTGGCGCGGTGCAACACCTTCTGCGAGCATATCGAAAATCCTGTCGAGCGAGTCGCGTGCAAGACGATCCGGCGGCACATAATACACGGACGATCCGGCAAGCTTCTCGAACCGGAAATCGGTTCGCGCCATCACCTTGATCGCCTCTGTCCGCTCTTTCAGCAGCTCGATGAACGGCAGAAAGAGAGCGCGGTTCAATCCGTGTGCATAGAGATCATCCGGCGCCACATTGGACGTTGCCACAACAACAATCCCCCGCTCGAACAGCGCCGTAAACAGCCGCCCGAGAATCATCGCGTCCGCTATGTCGGTCACGGCAAACTCGTCGAAGCAGATCAGCCGCGCATCGCGTGCAAGCTCAATTGCCAAGGGCGGGATCGGATCACCATCGCGGCCATTGCCATTTTTCGCCGCTGTCCGGTGCGCATGAATCCGCGTATGGACATCGGCCATGAACGCATGAAAATGCACACGCCGTTTCGCCTGCACCGTCACAGCCTCATAAAACAGGTCCATCAGCATCGTTTTGCCGCGCCCGACGGCACCCCAGAGATACAGCCCCTTCACGGGCGGAGGTCGCCGAATTAACCATCCGAGCCCCGGCACACCGCGCTTGTCACGCGCCTCCAACGCGTCGGCAAGCTGCTGCAATCGCTCCAGCACGGCAAGCTGCGCCGGGTCACGCTCAAGGTCTCCCCCGGCAATCCGCGCCTCGTATCGATCCAGCAATCGGGGAGTATTCATAACCGGGCAGACACCACCAAACGCCTCAGGGGAGCAACCATCCGCTCATACAAAGCTCAGCGCGCATAAACAAGCGCATCGCCTGCAAATCGCGCTTTGGCCCCGAGGTGCGCCTCGATCCTGAGCATTTCGTTCCACTTCGCCGTCCGCTCGCCGCGCGAGATCGACCCCACCTTGAACTGCCCTGCATTCCACCCGACAGCCAGATGCGCAATCGTCGTATCTTCCGTCTCGCCCGAACGTGCCGAAACAATCGTGCCAAACCCGTTGCGCTTGCCGGCATCGAGTGCCGCCTTCGTCTCAAAGATCGTCCCTGCCTGATTGGGCTTGATCAGCACCGCGGTGCAGGATTTATCCGCCGCTGATCGCTCAACCCGTGCCGCATCCGTCACCAGAAAATCATCCCCGATCACCTGAACCCGCTTGCCTTCTCGCGCAACAAAGGCCTTGAACCCTGCCGCATCATCCTCCGCCACGGGGTCCTCAACCGAGATGATCGGGAACCTGTCGATCCAGCCCGAAAGTAATTGGATCATGCCTTCCGTATCAATCTCCCGTCCGTCGCGTGCCAACCTGTACCGGCCCTTCGCGCCAAATTCGGACGCCGCCACGTCGAGTGAAATCGAGACATCCTTTCCGGGTTGGAAATGCGCCGCCTCGATTGCTTTCACCAGCATATCGAGTGCTTCCTCGTTTGACTCGAATGCCGGCCAGAACCCGCCTTCATCCGCCACGCCCTGCAATAAGCCGCGTGCTTTTAGCAAGCCGCCCGCCGCGCGATACACTTCCGCCGTTCGGTCAAGCGCCTCGGCAAAACTCCCCGCTGTCGGGCAGATCACCATGAAGTCCTGAATATCGACGCGCCTTGCCGCATGCGCCCCGCCGCCAAAAATCTGGATTTCCGGCACCGGGATCGAAACCGGCCCGTCACCCGCCAGATAATGCCAAAGCGGCTTTTTCGATGAAAGCGCAGCGGCATGCAAAACCGCCATCGATGTTGCAATCATCGAATTTCCGCCGAGCCGTGCCTTGTTCGGCGTGCCGTCAAGCTTGATGAGCAGGGCATCAATCCCTGTCTGATCATGCGCATCCCGCCCATGCAGCGCCTTGGCAATCTCGCCATTCACGCTGGCGATCGCATGGCGGACATCGAGACCGCCGAAACTGTCCCCGCCGTCGCGCCGGTCAACCGCCTCGCCTGATCCCGTCGAAGCCCCCGCAGGCGCAATCGCACGCGCCACCGTTCCGTCAGCCAGCGTGATCTCCACCTCGATTGTGGGGCGCGCACGCGAATCCCAGACGCGACGACCCACCGTTGAAACGATACTGCTGCTCATCGTGATGCTGTCCTGTTCCATTCTTGGAGAGCCAGTCTCCATGCCTCCACAATCGCGTTCACACTGTCGACGGGGTTCGCCAGCAAAGGAAGAGCCGTCTTTCGTACAAGGTCGCGTTGATCGTCTTCCGTAATATACTCGACCGGAGATTTGCCATCCACCCGCGCCAGAAACAATCCCGGTAGCAGGGCCGCGATCCGCGCTTCAATCACACCCGCAGGTTCCCACGTCACAGCGCCCAGATAAGCCCCCGACAACGCGCTGAAGGCATCAAGAAATTTCGGAATTGCATGCGGTGTCCAAAGGCATTTCAGCAAAAGATGATTGAGACAAAAGGCAACGTCGAACGCCGGATCACCATACCACGCGCATTCGGCATCCAGAAACACCGGCCCCTTCGGTCCGCATAGAATATTCTTCGGCGACACATCGCCATGAACAAGCGCGATTTTGCGCCCCAGCGTCGCCAGTGAGAGCGCGCGCAACCGGTCAGCCACCGCCGGATGCTTGGTCGCTGTTGCCTCCAGATACGGTTCCAGTCGAATCGGGTGAAAAATATGGTCGGTCGAAAACTGCGCCCGGATCTCGTCACGCCCTGCCGTCGCGCCATGGATCATGGCGAGTGACTTGCCCACAGCTTCCGCAAAATCGGGAGAAACCATCCCGTCGCGAAGTTCCGCTTTCCAGACGGGATAGGACTCGGGCGCGAGATAGTCCATCGCAAACATCCCCGCTTCCGCGTCATGGCCAAGGAGGTGCGGCACGGCATCGGGCAGAATGCGTCCTGCTTCCTTCATCCAGGCATATTCGAAACTGTTCCGTTCCGTTGGCGCCCGCCAGTCCGCCGCCACCCGCAATTTCGCCAGCGCGCGCTTGAGCGCAAACGGCTTATGTCCCGCCACGTCCACCCTGAAAATGTCCGACGCCACCCCGCCGGTCAGCGGGGTCAATGTAACAACGCCATCGCCCGCGAGCCCCATCCGCTTCAGACCGGCGATCAATTCGTCTGAGGGCGGCGATAAATGTATGTCGGTCATGATCTCTCAAAAGGGGATAGAATTAAGTCTGATCAGGCGATACATTGCCGTGAGTCAATGATGCATAGCGCCACGTGAACTGCAAGTCTGGTTCGCTGTGGAGCCTATCCTCTACGCGTGAACCAATCGCGTCTGCCACGCGTAACCTGCTCGACCCCGGGAGATTTAAATGACGATTGCCTATTGGTGCCTGTTGATTGCCGCAATCATGCCTGTCGCTGTCGTTGGCTTTGCGAAAGCAGGCGGCGGCTACGATAACAATGAACCACGCGTCTGGATGCAGACGCTCACCGGCAAGCGTCGGCGTGCCTACGCCGCCCACATTAATTGCTATGAAGCACTGCCCTTCTTTCTGGCAGGTATTTTCGTCGCAAAAATGACCAACGCCCCCGCTGGCATCGTCGACATCCTCGCATTTTTCTACATCGTCATGCGGATCGGCTATGTGATCGCCTATTTTGAGGATCGCTCGACGCTTCGCTCGGTGCTCTGGAGCTTGGCGTTCTTTGCGGTCGTGGCCCTGTTCCTGAGCGGTTTCATTCCGCACAGCTGATCGGGCAGGGCATCAGGGGCGGATTTGTCCGTCCCCGTGCACCCGGTATTTGAACGTCGTCAATTGTTCCACACCCACCGGCCCGCGTGCGTGCATGCGGCCGGTCGCGATCCCGATCTCGGCACCGAACCCGAATTCGCCGCCATCGGCAAATTGCGTCGAGGCATTGTGCAGGACAATCGCTGAATCGACCTGATCGAGAAACCGCTGCGCCGTCGCCGCATTCGCCGTTACAATCGACTCGGTATGGTGTGATCCATAAGTCGCGATATGCTCGATTGCGGCATCCACATCCTTGACGACGCGCACGGCAATGATCGCGTCCAGATACTCCGTCCGCCAATCCTCTTCCGTTGCCGCACTCACCCTTGGATCAACGCGCTGCGTCGCGAGATCACCTCGGACCGCGCATCCCGCATCAAGCAGCATGGTCACAAGCGGTGCAAGATGGCTTGAGGCAACCGCCTCGTCCACCAGCAATGTTTCCGCCGAGCCGCAAACACCCGTGCGCCGCAACTTCGAATTCAGCACGATGTTGCGTGCCATGGCGAGATCAGCATTCCGGTCAATAAACACATGGCAAATGCCTTCGAGATGCGCGAAGACAGGCACCCGCGCCTCCGCCTGCACCCGTCCCACAAGGCTCTTGCCCCCGCGCGGCACAATCACATCAATCGCGCCCTCAAGTCCTGTCAGCATATGCCCCACGGCCGCGCGATCCCGCGTCGGCACAAGCTGGATCGCATCCGCAGGCAACCCCGCTGCGCGCAACCCGTCCTGCATCGCATGTGCAATTGCTTCCGATGTCCGGAAACTCTCCGAACCCGCCCGCAGGATCGACGCATTGCCGCTCTTCAAACACAGCGCACCCGCATCCGCCGTCACATTCGGGCGGCTCTCGAAAATCACGCCGATCACACCGAGCGGCGTCGCCACCCGCTCGAAGCGGAGCCCGTTCGGTTGCTGCCACGTCGCCAGAACGCGCCCCACCGGATCCGGCAAAGCCGCAATATCGGCAACAGCCTCCGCAATTGATTTCAACCGCACAGGGTCAAGCCGCAGGCGATCCAGAAACGAGCCCTTCGTCCCGCGCGCCTCCGCATCTGCAACATCCGCCGCATTGGCCGCCAGAATCACCCCTTCCGACGCAAGCAAGGCCTCCGCCGCAGCGCGTAACGCCTCGGATTTCCGCGCATCCGGCGTCGTGGCCAAAACCCGCGCCGCCCGCCGCGCCCGCACGCCGATCTCGTGCATCAACGCCGCCAGTTCATCCTGATCCACCTGTCCCGTCATCACGCCGCCCCGAATGCCATATCATCGCGATGGATCACCTCTGCCCGCCCGGCATAGCCCAGCAGCGTCTCGATCTCTTTGGACGACCGCCCCGCGAGCAATGCCGTCTCGGTCGAGTCATACGCGATCAACCCGCGCCCGATCTCGCCCCCGTCCGGCGCCCGGAGCACAACCGCATCCCCCTGCTCGAACAGGCCTTCGACACGTTTGATCCCGGCAGGCAGCAGGCTTTTACCGGAGCGGATAGCCACCGTTGCCCCCGCATCGACATGGAGCACGCCCTTCGGCTCCAACACCCCCGCGATCCAGGTCTTCCGCGCGGAGACAGGGTTCGATCCGGTCAGAAACCATGTGCAGGGCTTGCCCGAAGCAATCGCTCCGAGCGGATTGTCAACGCGCCCATCCGCAATAATCATATGCGTGCCGCCCGATGTCGCGATCTTGGCCGCTTCGATCTTCGTCCGCATACCGCCGCGCGAGAGTTCCGAGCCCGCGCCCCCCGCCATGGATTCAATCTCCGCCGTGATCCGCGGCACAACCGGAATAAGGGTCGCCTCGGGGTTTGTATTCGGCGGCGCCGTATAAAGCCCGTCAATATCGGAGAGCAGGATCAGCAGATCAGCCCCCGCCATGGTCGCCACCCGCGCCGCGAGCCGGTCATTATCGCCATACCGGATTTCGTTGGTCGCAACCGTATCATTCTCGTTCACAACCGGTATCGCCCTGAGATCAAGCAGACGACCCAATGTCGCGCGCGCATTCAGATATCTCTGGCGCTCTTCCGTGTCGCCGAGCGTCACGAGGATTTGTCCCGTCGTGATCCCCTTTTTGCCCAACACTTCCGCCCAGCTTTTCGAGAGCGCAATCTGCCCCACCGCCGCCGCCGCCTGGCTTTCCTCGAGTTTGAGAGCGCCCCGCGGCAACTTCAAAACACCCCGCCCAAGCGCAATCGCGCCGGAGGAAACCACAAGCACATCCTTGCCGCTCGCGTGTAGCCGCGCCAGATCATCCCCCAGCGCCGCAAGCCAGTCATGCTTCAACGAACCACTTGCGCCGTCCACCAGCAGCGACGAACCAACCTTCACAACAATCCGGCGAAAGCGATCAAGCGTCAGTGTCACGGATGCCACGCCTCGGCAGGTTGGGCCGCAGCCGCTTCCTCTGTGCGGGCCTTCGTGATGATCCCCATCAATGCCCTGAGTGCCTCGGGCACACCGGCGCCTGACGCCGAGGACAGCAGAATAGGCTCGCATTTCGCCGCCCGCTTCAGTCGCGCCTTCTGCTCTTTCAGAACTTCCGGCGTCACCGCATCAACTTTCGAGAGCGCAACGATCTCCGGCTTGTCTTCAAGACCATGGCCATAGGCAGTCAATTCACCGCGAACGATCTTGTAAGCCTGACCCGCATGTTCCGATGTCGCATCAATCAAATGCAGCAGCACCTGACAGCGCT
>Ga0192647_102385_pt1 | contig 11721 bp, 9 predicted proteins | sample LauGreFa1BDMLBSN_2_FD_133046 | JGI IMG/M metagenome (GOLD analysis project Ga0192647, IMG submission 133046) | Freshwater lake microbial communities from Lake Michigan, USA - Fa13.BD.MLB.SN - reassembly | ecosystem: Environmental > Aquatic > Freshwater > Lake | place: Lake Michigan, USA...
ATTGGTTCGTGCCGTGAACAATTCGTTTTCAGCGTTCAGCACATCCAGCAGCGATCTGCGCCCAATTTTGAATTGCTCTGCATAGGCGTTGACGACCTGTACCGAGCTGTCGACATACGCTTGAAAGGTATTGACCGACGCTTGGTTGGCCAGCAGTTCAAACCATTGCGTCTCCACCGCAGAACGCACTTTGTAAGTGGTCGCATCCACCGCACTTTCAGACGCGATGATGGCTTCTCTGGCAGCGCGGTTGCTGTGTTTGTAGCCGGGATTGACTGGCAGTGTCCATTGCAAATTGACACCCAAAGTGATGTTGTCTTGTCGTCCGGCGACAAAGCCGTAATTTTGTCCTGTGCGGGTGACGGCTTCGGCATTGATTTTCGGCCGCGTGGCACTTCGGCTGAGTTCCAAGCTGTGCCAAGACGATTTGACTTCGGACAAAGACTTTTGCAACTGCGGACTGTTGTTGATGGCTTCAGAAATGGCTGACTCCAGGTCAGGTGGCAAAGGCACATTGCCAAATTCAGCCATCAACTGATCGAAATTTCCCAGATCGGACAAAGCAGGTGGGTTCATGCCGCTGTGGTTGCGCCATTGCAAGCGGGCTGACTCCAAACGGGCCATGCGGTTGGTGAATGTCGATTCAGCCAGTGCCACTCTGGCTTGGGCCACAGAAAGGTCGGAGGCGCGACCCAAATCCGTCAAAGCGATCTGCTTCATCTGGCTGACATAATTTCTGTGCAACTTCAAATTTTGTCGAGCCAATTCGGTCAGCTGGTGCTGCCGAACCACTTCTATATAGAGTTCGACGGTTTTCAACACCAGCTGCTCTCTGACCATGACCAGCTGCCAATCCATGCCCAATGAACCCGCTTTGAACCGCCTGAGGTTGGCACCCAGTGACTGGTCAAACAGCGGTTGGGTCAATTTGAGTTGTGCTTGGGCTTGGTCTTTGAACACATTGGTGCGATTGCTCAAATACAGTTTTTGTTGTTCTTGCCCGTAACTGCTGCTGAAGCTGAGCTGCGGGTAACCGCTGGAACGTGCCTCGCTGACCCGGGACAAGGCCAAACGGCTTTCTGCTTCAGCTTGGCTGAGCTCGGGGTGGTTTTGCAGCACCAACAACACCAGTTCTCGCATGCCCGTGGGTTTGCTGACAACCGCCTGTGGGGTGGCCACAGCAACAGATGAGTTGTCCTCTGGGGTTTGTGCACTCGCACTGATACACAGTCCAGCAAACAACACCCAGACGGCAGGGCAAACGACTTTGGGTGGCATCGGCTTCATGGCAGGTCAAGCACTGGGGCAGCGGTTATTTTTTCGACAAGCTGTTTTGCTCTGGCATCAGCGAATACTCAATCACCAGCTCTTTGGGTGCGGTCAAATTGAGCTCTATCCAAATCACCCGACCAAAGCGTGCAAATTGGAATGACTGGTGCATGCTGACGCGTCGGTTAAGCAACATTTCCCAGCCCTTGAGCCTGGCGTCCTCCACCAAAGCATCTCGGGCGGCATCCAAACACGTGACGCTTTCACACACCACTTTGGCGGGTTTTGCAGCAGCATCTTTTTTTGTATCTGTTGGGGTGATTGGTGACAGTGGTGCATTGAGTTCGGCATCGGTTACCCGGCCTTTCCTGTTTTTCTTGTTGTCTTTGCCCGCAGGCCCCGCTTCCTTGGCAGCCGTTTTGGTCTCCACCACGGGTGCAGGCACGGCTACTGGCTCGGGCTTGTGGTCAAAAGAAATCTTGGCGTACAAACGACCGAGCATTTGCTCTCCAGCCCCGACCACGGTTTCCTCGTTGACCCGGGTAGGTTCAGCGCCTGGTATCCATGGAAAGTCGTAAACGGGTTGCTTTTGCCATTTGTTGGGGGCAGTGCCTTCTTTGACGCTGGGCAAATAGGGGGCAAACAACATGCTGTTGACTTTGGGCTCGGGCTCCTTGACGGGCTCTGGTGGGGCCGGTACCGGAACCGCCGGTGCCATCAATGCCGCCGGCGCTGGCGGCGTGAAAACTTTTTGTGCATTGAGCGCCTCTGGCGTCAGTGGCACACGCTCCGGGCGGTTACCTGCCAAATCCTTGGGAATGGTCAGTTGCCTGACCTCTCGCGGTGTGGGCGGTGGTGGCGTGTCGTCCTCCATGTTCAGCAATGTGGTGCAGCCCGTCAACGCGGTGCCCACCAATACAAAACCCATGGCGTTCAATAGGTGAAGTGACAATTTCATAAAACGTCCGATTCGGTTGGTCAATGGCGAAATGGGGGGTTGGCTTTATTCAGCAAGCTGCGCAGTCGCAGGGGTGGCAGCGTTGGCTTTCGGTTTGCCGTTGGACTGGTTCAAAACCACCGAGTAAATGGCATCCACACCCAGCGCAGTGTTGATCAGTCGAATATCCAAAATACGGGTGTCTTGTACAAAGGTCAGAACAAAGCTGGTACCCAGTCTGACCAATGAATGCAAAGCCCAACTCTTGAGCAACGCATCGTTGATCAATTCATTGCTGACTTGCTCGCTGTAGGTATCTCCCAGCGATGCGTAAAAAATGCCCGTTTGTTGGTTGCCTTCCCCTAGCAACACCGTTTGTTCGTGCCTGACCAGCTTCATATTGGGTATGTAGGGATACATATTGCTTTGCACCGCTGGCCAAACGGTTTGTGCCTGTACCCAGCCAGAACACAACAGCACCGTGCTGATAAAGAGTTTTTTGATCCACATACAAGCATCCCCTGGCAATGAATTGGTGAATTGGCAAAGTGTTTTGACGCATCCGGATCAGCACCCAGGCACTTCTCAAAGAGCACTTATACGCCCATTTTCTTCATTGGGAGTGTACTTAAATTTGTTATTTAATAAAAAAATTAGATCTTTGAAATTATTTAATTAAGCAAAAATCAAGATTAATTGAATAAAATTTGGGGAATTTTTCAAATTCACCCTTTAAATAAATACTAAATAACTAACGTATTGCGGGGCATTGGTTGTTTTTTTCAAAATTGTTGTTTTTGGACAAACCTCTGTCGTCCCCTGAAGCTCCCCCACTCCAACCAAGCCTACCCACGTCGGACCAGGGCCTGTTTGCACCGTCGCAAGGGATGCACCGGCTTCAAGCGCCGACGGCTTGTCCGTCGCTTCGGGGATCGGCGCCGCCGGTGCGCACACCCGATACCGGATCGAGTGTGATGCCGTGCGCATGACCCGCCAATTCGTTCCATGGTCCCCAGCGGTTGAGCAGATGGCCTCGCTGGTGCAGCGCAGCCAGGGTTGGCTCACCCAAGCGACTCTCCACATGCAAGGTGTCGCGGGCTTCGCCCAACGCAAACCGGCCTGACAACCAACGCGGTGATTGCACGGCTTGTTGAATATCCAAACCGTGGTCGACCATGGCGCTGTAGGTTTGGAATTGAATTTGTGGCTGGCCATCAGCGCCCATGCAACCCATCACACTCCACAGTTTGTTGGCTCTGATACCGATAGAGGCGATCAAAGTATGCAAGGGCACCTTGCCGGGCGCCAAAGCATTGGGATGACCCGGTGTCAAAGAGAAATACGCGCTGCGGTTTTGCAGCAACACGCCAGTGGTTTCGTCGACCATGCCTGAACCGAAAGCGCCATACAAACTGTGGATCAACGACACCGCTTGGCCTTGCGCATCCACCGCAGCGATATACACCGTGTCACCCGTGAGGCTGCCATAAGAAGGTACTTTGTCCCACGCCAAGGCTTTGTCTGGGTCTATCAATGCACGGCGCTCATTCAAATAGGCATCGCTGAGCAAGTGTTTCATAGGCACATCCACAAACGCTGGATCACCCAGCCATCGGTCGCGATCGTGGTAGCTGATTTGTTTGGCCTGAACCATGCAGTGGATGCGCTGCGGATCGTTCAAATCCCTGCGATGCAATTCAAAGGGTTCTACCAATTTGAGCATTTGCAAGACGGTGAAGCCTTGGGTCGGCGCTGGCGTTTGGTAGAGGGTGAGATCACGGTATTGACCCACCAATGGTTGGCCCCATGGAGCCTGTTGCTTCGCCAAATCGGACAGGTCGAAAAAACCACCGCTTTGTTGAGAAAAAGCCGCCAACGATTGGCCGACTTCTCCTGCGTAGAAAGCTTGCGCTCCACCCGCTGCCACCGCTTGTAACGTACGCGCCAGCGCAGGGTTGCGCAACGTACTGCCTGCCGCAGGCACTTGGCCTTGTGGCATGAACAGGTTGCGCCAGCCCGCAAAGGATTGCAAATCGCTATGGGTCAATTGAATCCAGCCCGCCAAGCGTTCGCTCGCGGGATAACCTTCTTTGGCATATCCGATCGCTGCGTCTAAGTTGCGCTGCATCGGCAATTTGCCATAGGCCGTATGCGCCGCGGACCAACTCGATACCGCCCCAGGTGTGGTGAGCGTGGCGGGCAAGATGCCGCGAAACGGCACCTCAGCCATGCCTCTGTCAGTGAAATAACCGATATCGGCCCGAGCGGCTGCGCGTCCACCGCCATCCAAGTAACGAACTTGTCCCTTGAGCGGGTCATGGATCAACCAAAAAGCATCGCCACCCATGCCGGTCATGTGCGGATAAACCACGGCCAGCACAGCCGCTGTGGCCAAAGCGGCATCAACCGCAGAACCCCCGGCGCGCAAAACTTCCGCGCCTGCTTCAGAGGCCAAATAATGCGGGGATGTGACCATGCCGCGCTGTGCGGTGACCGCGCTGCGTTCTTCAAAAGAAATCATGTGTTCTTTCAGGGTTGCGGACCGTCGTAGCCCTCGATGATCACCAAGTCGATGGTGGATACAGACTCGCGCAGCTTGATGGCTGCTTGGTATTGTGGTGAATGCCAGCAATCCAAAGCCGCTTGGTAAGAGGGAAATTCCAACACCACATTGCGAGTTCGGCTCTGTCCTTCTGGGTTTTCAAACACGCCACCGCGCACCAAAAATTTGGCCCCGTAGGTTTTGAACGCCTCGGCATTGGCGGCCACATACAACTTGTATTGCTCGGGATCTGACACATCCACCCGGCCTATCCAATATCCTTTGGCCATGTTTCCTCCTGTTGGCATGCCACCCGATTCTAGGCATGACGGCGCAAGTTGCCGCCAACCGTGTCGCTAGAATCACTCTCCATGTCATCCATGCCAATCACCGATACGCATTCATACCGCTTTGGCGGCGCGGTGTTTCTGTTGGCTGGCATTTCCACCAAAACCACGACCACCGGCTGACATGCCACGGTTCGTCGTGCCCTTCCCGGCCGAACGAGCCGGGGGTCAACAACACACTGACTGAAAGGGCAAAACCATGAAAAAAATAGGCAACCGCGTTGGGCTGGTCGGTTGGCGCGGCATGGTCGGCTCTGTCCTGATGGACCGCATGCGGGCAGAAAAAGATTTCGAGTTGATCGAACCGGTGTTCTTCTCGACATCCAATGCCGGCGGTGCAGCCCCAGCCATGGCCAAAAACGAAACCCGTCTGCTCGACGGCAACGATATCCAGGCACTCAAAGCCTGCGACATCATCATCACTTGCCAGGGTGGCGATTACACCAGCGAAGTGTTTCCCAAATTGCGCGCGGCAGGCTGGCGCGGTCACTGGATCGATGCGGCGTCTACCCTGCGCATGAAGGACGACGCGGTCATCATTTTGGACCCGGTCAACTTGCCCGTCATCGAAAACGCCTTGGCCAAGGGCGGCAACAACTGGATCGGCGGCAATTGCACCGTCAGTTGCATGCTGATGGGCGTGGGTGCCCTGTACAAAGCGGGTTTGGTCGAATGGATGAGCACACAAACTTACCAAGCCGCCTCTGGCGGCGGTGCCGCTCATATGCGCGAACTGCTGAACCAATACGGCGCACTCAACGGTGAAGTCAAAGCGCTGTTGGACGACCCCCAATCGGCTATCTTGGACATTGACCGCCAAGTCATTGCCAGACAACGTGCCATGGACGCCGCCGAAACCGAGCAATTCGGTGTGCCACTGGGCGGCTCGCTGATTCCTTGGATCGACAAAGACCTCGGGCTGGGTAAACAGCAAGGCGATGAAGGTTGGGGCACCAGCCGCGAAGAATGGAAAGGCATGGCAGAAACCAACAAAATTCTGGGCCAAGGTGCGGGTTTTTCAGCCCCTGCCGTTCCAGTGGATGGGTTTTGCGTGCGCGTCGGCGCCATGCGCTGCCACAGCCAAGCTCTGACTTTCAAACTCACCAAAAATGTGCCGCTGGCAGATATCGAGGCCATGATTGCCGCCGACAACCCTTGGGTGAAGGTGATCGCTAACACCCGTGAGGAGACCATGAAACATCTGACACCTGTGGCCGTGACGGGCACCATGGACATTCCGGTCGGCAGAATCCGCAAAATGGCGTTTGGGCCGCAATACCTGGGCGCTTTCACCATCGGTGACCAACTGCTGTGGGGTGCGGCCGAGCCGCTTCGTCGCATGTTGCGTATTTTGTTGCGCGGATGAGGCCATCGGCCTGACCCTCATTGATTCGTTTATGATCCAACCTCCTAAGACACTAGAGAATGTAATCGTATGTCTCTGTCGTTAAACCTTTTTTACCGTTCTGCCCTAATCCTTTTTGGACTTTCACTGACCGCCAGCGCTTGGGCGTTGCAAATCAGCCAGCCAGTGCTGATGTCTCGGCTGGGCGAACCACTCAAATTGCAATTCACCGTGACCGAGGTGTCAAGTTCTGAAGAACAATTGCTGACCATCGCTGTGGCTGAACCGAAAATTTACGAAAGCACGCAAATCAAACGCGTCAGCGGTTTGGACAACATCACCTTCGAGATCACCAAACAAGCCAACGGCAACTACTTGGTGCTGGCCAATGGCAGCCAGCCCATGGTGGACGAATACGCCGACTTGGTGATTGATTTCGATTGGGCCACTGGGCGGCGCTTCATCAACATTGGCTTGAACATCAAAAATGCGCCGCCACCAGCGGCCAGCATGGCCACCACCCCACCGGCACAAGCGGTCAACCAGCCCTTGGACCCCATACCCTCCAGCCCGGCAACCACGGCGGCTGCACCTGCTGCCAGCTCTGCGCCAGCAGCCGAATTGGCACCTGTTCCAACGGCCAGCAGCGAAGCGGTCAGCACCGACACGGCGCCTGCAGTCGCCCCTGCAGTCGCGTCTGACACGCCAGCACCTGAAGCGTCGGCCACACCAACAGCCTTGGAAGTGCGTAAAGGCGACACAGCCAGCAAACTCCTGGCCGGCTTGGTGAATGCTGACATTTCACTGGACCAATTGTTGTTGGCCATGCTGCAACAAAATCCCAAGGCATTCGTCAACAACAATGTCAACCGTCTCAAAGCGGGTGCGCTTGTCAATTTGCCAACACCGACAGACGCCGCCATTTTTGACCGCCAACAAGCTCGCGACGATATTCGTTTACAAGCTGCCGATTTCAAAGCCTACCGCGCGTCGTTGGCTGCCACCGCCTCGCTTGCCCCACAAACCCAAGGCAGCCAGCGCGAAAGCAGCGGCAAGCTCAAAGCCGATGTGGCCACACCTGCCAATGCCCCGGCCGACCAGTTGACCTTGAGCAAGCCCGGTGATACCGAGGCAGAAAAACTTGCCAAGCAGCTGCAGGCGGAAGAAAACGCCAAGCAAGCGAAAGAAGCCAGCGACAACCTCAGCCAATTGGGCCAGTTGTCACAAGCGGCTTCCCAGTTCAACCAAGGCTTGGCTGGGCGTTTTCCGGCTTTGAGTGCGAGTTACGAACAAGGCATGGCATGGGCCAAGCAGCATGTGTTCGAGCTGATCGCTGGCGCGGCTTTGCTCGCTGCTTTTCTGATCAGTTTTTCATTCATGCGCGATGGCCGTCGGCAAGCCAACAACCCAGCCGATGACGATGGCCACCCAACCGCTGCTGATCACAGCCAACATCAGCCCGATCACAACGCAGCCCATGACGACTCCAACCCACAAAGCCTGCATTTGCCGCCAGACTTGAACCTGGATTTGGACGACAGCCATGACAAGCCCGTATCTGCCTCTTCCCCCGCCCCCACACCGACCGACAACCCGCGTGGATTTCCGGTGGATAACCCGCCCGCCGTGATTCAACAGGTCGAAGACCCGTTTGTGATGCGCCTCGAACTGGCCGACGAATTGTGGAAACTGGGCCAAAAACAAACCGCGCTGGCGCTGGCGCAAGAAGTCGCCGACCAAACCCACGGCGAAACCCGTGACATGGCGCAGCGCTGGCTCAAAGACCGGTCTTGAGCGCCGTGCGGCGGCTGGCGCTGGGCCTGAGCTATGTCGGCCAGGCCTATGAAGGTTGGCAAAGCCAAGCATCCGGCAAAACCGTACAAGACCATCTCGAAAAAGCACTGGGAATTTTTTGCGGCCACCCCGTCAGCACCTTGTGCGCAGGGCGCACAGACAGCGGCGTTCACGGTTTGCAACAAGTGGTGCATTTCGATACCGAGCTAGACCGTGACATGTCCTCTTGGGTGCGCGGTACCAACACCTATCTGCCGCCCGACATCGCGGTGCAATGGGCGCGTGAGATGCCCCATGATTTCCATTGCCGCGCCAGCGCCATCGCCCGGCGCTACACCTATATATGCCTGGAGTCACCGGTTCGGCCCAGCCTGGAGCATTCGCGCGTGGGCTGGGTGTTTCGCCCCATGCAAACGGCACCCATGGAACAAGCTGCCGGCTATTTGCTGGGTGAACACGACTTCACGTCTTTTCGCGCCTCGAGTTGCCAGGCTTTGAGCCCGGTCAAAACCTTGCACCAGATTGCGATCCAACGCATTGGCAAACCCAGTCGCCACACTTATTGGCGGTTTGATTTTGCGGGCAATGCCTTCTTACACCACATGATTCGCAACATCATGGGTTGCTTTGTCGCCATTGGACAAGGCACCCAACCGCCCGAATGGATGGCCGAGGTGCTGGCAGCGCGCGACCGCAAGGCTGCGGCCCCGACCTTTGCGCCGGATGGTTTGTATTTCGTCGGGCCGGTCTACGATCCCCATTGGGGCTTGCCTGCGGACCCGCCCTCTTATGATTGGCTGCCAGGCCATTCACCATGAACCAGATTCCCATCAAAATTTGCGGGCTCACGCGCGAGCAAGACGTGGTCAGCGCCGCGATCGCGGGCGCCAACGCAATCGGCTTTGTGCTGTACCCCGCGTCGCCTCGCCATGTCAGCGCAGAGAGGGCGGCCGAATTGGCAGCCCTTTTGCCAGCTTTTGTCACGCCCGTGCTGCTGTTTGTCAACGCCACCGAACAAGACATCCGCCAAGCCGCTGAACGCGTACCCGGCGCCTGGCTGCAATTTCATGGCGATGAAACCCCCGCATTTTGCGAAAAAACCGCCCAATCACTGGGCAGACGCTGGATACGGGTCGCCCGCATCCCGCAGGAAACCCCTGAGGGCGCCGCCCCATTTGACCTCGTAAACTACGCTTCTCTTTACCAACAAGCCAATGCGCTGTTGCTCGACACCTTGGTTGATGCATACGGCGGCAGCGGCCACCGCTTCAATTGGTCACAGCTTCCAACAAACGTCAATGCTCACCTCGTTTTGTCTGGTGGACTCACACCTGTAAACGTGGCCGATGGCATTCGCGCCGTGCACCGGCGCGGTTTGTCGTTGGCGGTTGATGTGAGCTCGGGCGTCGAAAGCGCCAAAGGCATCAAAGACCCCGACAAAATCCGCGCCTTCGTGGCGGCCGTGCGCAACACCACGCTCGCCGATTGACTTATTTAGCAGCCTATCGCTGCATGTTTAAAGAGATACAACATGTCGACTTACCAGCAACCCGATGCCAGCGGGCACTTTGGCCAATTCGGTGGCAGCTTTGTCAGCGAAACACTGACGCACGCGATCGAAGAACTCAAAGAAGCCTACGCAAATTACCAACACGACCCGGCCTTTATCGCCGAATTCAAATCCGAATTGGCGCATTTTGTCGGCCGCCCTTCCCCCATCTACCATGCCGCTCGCATGAGCCGTGAAATGGGCGGCGCACAAATCTACTTGAAGCGCGAAGACCTCAACCACACCGGCGCCCACAAAATCAACAACACCATCGGCCAAGCCATGTTGGCCAAACGCATGGGCAAGCCTCGCGTGATCGCTGAAACCGGTGCCGGACAACACGGCGTTGCCACCGCCACCATTTGTGCCCGCTATGGTTTGGAGTGTGTGGTGTACATGGGCAGCGAAGACGTGAAACGCCAAAGCCCGAATGTCTACCGCATGAAATTGCTGGGTGCCACTGTGGTGCCGGTCGAATCTGGCAGCCGCACCTTGAAAGACGCACTCAACGAAGCCTTGCGCGATTGGGTGACGAATGTAGAAAACACTTTCTACATCATCGGCACCGTGGCCGGGCCGCATCCTTATCCGATGATGGTGCGCGATTTCCAAAGCGTGATCGGCGAAGAATGCATCGCACAAATGCCGGGTATGCATTTGGGCGGACAACCCGATGCCGTGCTGGCGTGTGTGGGCGGCGGCTCGAATGCGATGGGCATTTTTTACCCCTACATTCCCTTCGAGAAGACACGACTGATTGGCATTGAAGCCGCTGGTGAAGGCATGGACAGCGGCAAGCACTCGGCGTCTTTGCAGCGCGGTGTACCCGGTGTGCTGCACGGTAACCGCACCTATGTGCTGCAAGACGCGAATGGCCAAATCACCGAAACCCACAGCGTGAGCGCGGGCTTGGACTACCCCGGCGTCGGTCCCGAACACGCGTTTTTGAAAGACATCGGTCGCGCGGAATATGTCGGCATCACCGACCAAGAAGCGTTGACGGCATTCCATTATTTGTGCCGCACCGAAGGCATTATTCCGGCGCTGGAATCCAGCCATGCGGTCGCGTACGCGATGAAACTCGCCAAGACCATGACGCCGCAACAATCCATATTGGTAAATTTGTCCGGGCGCGGCGACAAAGACATTGGCACCGTGGCCGATTTGTCGAATGCCGATTTCTTCTGCCGCCCCAGCTGCCAAGGCCAAGCGGTCAAAGGCGAACAAGCCATTTCGTTGGCTGCATTGAACAAGGTGACATCATGAGCCGCATCACCACCTCCATGGACACCCTGAAAAGCCAGGGCCGACAAGCGCTGATTCCGTATCTGATGGCTGGTTATCCTGAGCCCAGCCACACCTTGTCGTTGATGCATGCACTGGTCAAAGGCGGTGCCGACATCATCGAGCTGGGCGTGCCTTTCAGCGACCCGATGGCAGACGGTCCGGTCATTCAAAAAGCTGGCGAGGCCGCCCTGCGCCATGGCGTGGGCATGGGCGAAGTGCTGGCCATGGTGCGCGAATTTCGCGCGACTGACACAGCCACACCGATTGTGCTGATGGGCTATGCCAACCCGGTAGAAAACTACAACCTCAAACACGGAGCCCACAGTTTCGTGAAAGACGCTGCAGCTGCGGGTGTGGACGGCGTGTTGGTGGTGGATTACCCGCCGGAAGAATGCGTGGATTTCGCCGCAGCCCTGCGCGCCCATCAGATGGATTTGATTTTTCTGTTGGCCCCGACCAGCACCGACCGCCGCATGCAACAAGTGGCTGAAGTCGCCAGCGGTTATGTCTATTACGTTTCACTCAAAGGCGTCACCGGTTCGGGCGCGCTCGACACCGATGAGGTAGAGGCCATGTTGCCGCGCATTCGCCAATTCGTTCATATTCCGGTGGGAGTGGGTTTTGGTATTCGCGATGCGGCAACCGCAAAAA
>Ga0192647_102387_pt1 | contig 11718 bp, 10 predicted proteins | sample LauGreFa1BDMLBSN_2_FD_133046 | JGI IMG/M metagenome (GOLD analysis project Ga0192647, IMG submission 133046) | Freshwater lake microbial communities from Lake Michigan, USA - Fa13.BD.MLB.SN - reassembly | ecosystem: Environmental > Aquatic > Freshwater > Lake | place: Lake Michigan, USA...
TCTTTGCGCGAAAGATCTCATAGAAAGTGTTGTCTGGCTTGATTATGGCAAACCCGACTTGGAGAAGTTTTGATTTCTAGGAACAATGTGAATGTTTTAAATTTTTAAAGGTTGGCCATGACTGATCGCAGATCCGCAATTTTGAAAATGACGCTATTGAGTTTGGGTATGTCTTTCACAGCACAAGCCATTGCGCAAGACAAATTTCCTTCTAGACCGGTCACTGTAGTGGTGCCTCAAGCGGCTGGTGGTGCCAATGACGCCATTGCTCGCGTCATAGCGCAAAAGCTATCGGAACTATGGGGTCAAACGGTGCTGGTTGAAAATCGGCCAGGTGCAGGCGGCAATGTTGGCACAGCATTTGCCGCCAAAGCCAAAAATGACGGTTACACCCTGTTGGTGAACGCAGACAGCGCGCAAGTGATCAACCCTTCTTTGTATGCCAAAACTGGATTCGATCCCATTAAAGATTTTGACCCCATTGCACCCTTGGCCAAAGCAGGTTATGTTTTGGTGGCCAACCCTAGCGTGCCAGCCAACAATGTGGCTGAGCTCATTGCCTTGGCCAAATCGAAGCCTGGTTCTTTGTCCATCGCCTCTGCAGGCAACGGCACATTGAACCATCTGATTGGTGAAATGCTGCAAAAGGCTACCGATATTCAGCTACAGCACATTCCCTACAAAGCCGCCGCCGCCGCCGCCACGGATGTGGCTGGTGGTCAGGTTCCTTTGTCGGTTCAAAGCATGCCATCCTCCATTGCCTTGATTCGATCTGGCAAGCTCAAAGTATTGGGTGTTGTGAATGAAAAACGTCTTGCGGCCTTGCCAGATTCGCCCACCATTGGAGAGACCGTGCCTGGTTTTGGTGCAACCCCTTGGTATGGCATGTTTGCCCCAACTGGCACACCCAAAAACATTTTGGTTCAAATTCAGAATGATTTGGCCAAGGTACTAGATGCCAAGGAAGTTCAAGATCGTTTGGCGACCTTAGGTTGCGAGCCCTTCAAAGGCACATCCGATCAGCTGGCACAAATTGTGAGAACTGATTTGGTGCGTTGGGCCAAAATTGTGAAAGATTCTGGCGCCAAGATTGATTGATTTTGATTAAACCCCGCCGTGTGGATGGGTGGGGTCAATCCACAGCACCTGCTCAGGTTTTTCGATGGGCTCAATGTCGAGGTTGACCGAGACTGCCTGTCCGTCACTCCTGCACAGCACGCATTCCAATACTTCTGTAGGGCTGGCGTTGATTTCTTGATGAGGCACAAAGGGTGGCACATAAATGAAATCGCCGGGGCCTGCTTCGGCAGTGAACTCCAAACGATCACCCCATCGCATGCGGGCGCGTCCCTTGATCACATAAATCACGCTTTCTAGTGGGCCATGATGGTGAGCACCCGTTTTGGCATTGGCATGAATGGTGACGGTGCCAGCCCAGAGTTTTTCTGCGCCAACCCTGGCAAAGTTGATTGCCGCTTTTCTGTCCATACCTGGGGTAGAGGGAACATTCCCATCCAATTGATTGCCAGGCACCACACGTACGCCGTCGTGTTTCCATGCAGCTGTTTGTGCTTTGTCTGAGTCTGAATGATGATGGTTTGTCATGGTAACTACCTGTTATTAAACATATTGTTTGTCAACTATAGGTTTTTAAACAATATGTTATAAAAAATGAAATGGTTTTGGTGTGAAATCTGTGCCTATTTTGCTTCAGCCATTGCGTGTTTGTACAGTTTTATCGCACCAAGATAGGCATTTTGCGTTAGTCTGACATTTTCTAAAAACATCTTGAAAATGACCAGACAAGCTGCCATCGATCGAGCGTCCGAAGAATTTGACAATGGTTCCTTTCGTTCAACTCTTCAGAAAAGAATTTCTAGGCCCACGGAGAGCCAAAATCCAGCCAGATCTGCCGAACTTCTGGCTTATTTAACTGAGGAACTCCAGCCCGCTTTGCTAGACATGGGTTTTGAGTGTCGCCTCATTGAACACCCAAAAGCAAAAGCGCCATTTTTGTATGCCGAGCGCTTGGAAGACCAAGCTTTGCCAACCGTTTTGGGCTATGGCCATGGTGATGTCATTCGCGGGCTAGAGTCTGAATGGCGAGAAGGTGTTTCACCTTGGACCTTGACTGATTTAGAAGGGCGCTGGTATGGCCGTGGCATTGCAGATAACAAGGGCCAGCATTCTGTTAATTTAAAGGCGATGGCCTGTGTGCTGGCTGAGCGCGGTTGCTTGGGCTTCAATGCCAAATTCATCATTGAAATGGGCGAAGAAACAGGTTCTCCCGGTTTGAGAGACGTGTGCGCTGAGCATGCAGATTTACTCAAAGCAGACTTGTTGGTGGCGTCCGATGGGCCTCGGCTGAGAGCAGACCGACCCACCATCTTCTTGGGATCGCGCGGTTGTATCAATTTTGACCTCAGCATCGATGCCAGATCGGGCGCACATCACTCGGGCAATTGGGGCGGTCTGATCTCCAACCCAGGCATTCAACTGGCCCATGCCATAGCCTGTTTGGTCACAGACCATGGTGAGATCTTGGTGCCCGAATGGAAGCCAAAGTCATTGCCCGATGCGGTGAGGCGCGTATTGGCTGACTGCGAAGTCGATGGCGGCGCCAATGGCCCTCAAATTGAGCCTGATTGGGGGCAACCAGGCCTGAGTCCAGCCGAGCGCGTTTTTGGCTGGTGTTCGTTCGAAGTGTTGGCCTTCAAAACGGGCAACCCTGACAATCCTGTGAACGCCATTCCGCCCAGAGCCAAAGCCACGTGCCAGTTGAGGTTTGTGGTGGGCATCGACAGCACAGACATATTGGACGCTTTGCGCAGGCATTTAGACCAGCATGGTTTTTCTTATGTGCAAATTACGGCAGCGCGCGATGAAATTTTCAAAGCAACACGCATTGACCCAGACGATGCTTGGGTGACATGGGCCGCCAATTCATTGCAACAGACCACCCACAAAACGCCTGCTATTTTGCCTAATTTAGGGGGCTCCTTGCCAAACGATATCTTTACAGAGGTGTTGGGCTTGAAGACCATTTGGGTGCCCCATTCGTATCCTGGTTGCTCTCAACATGCCCCCAATGAGCACCTTCCTCCGGAGCTTTTGAAAGAAGCTCTCCAGGTCATGACTGGTCTTTATTGGGATTTGGGTGCAGGCAACACCCCTCATGCCAATTAAACTGGTGGAATGGTTTCAAACTAGAGATTCAAAGGACACACCATGAACGCTCGTTACGATTGTTTTTGTAAATTGACAGATCTGCTTGATGCCCAAGAGTCCTTGAGTGAAGCCAGGCGCCATCTGCACAGATACCCTGAACTCTCATTTCAAGAAAAATCAACGGCACAGTGGGTGGCTGACAAGCTCCAGGCTTGGGGTTATGACGTCACTCGCAATGTTGGCGGCCATGGCTTGGTGGCCACTTTAAAAAATGGTGAGGGCAAAGGGATTGCATTGCGTGCAGACATGGACGCGCTCCCCATACAGGAGGAGACCCAAAAGCCCTATGCCAGTGAACATACCGGCACCATGCATGCTTGTGGTCACGATGGCCACACGACCATGTTGTTGGGCGCTGCTCAGCAATTGGCCAAAACGCGTCAATTCAAGGGCACCGTGCACTTGGTTTTTCAACCGGCAGAAGAGGCCGGTAAAAACAGTGGCGCACAACAAATGATTGCCGACGGCTTGTTTGAACGTTTCCCTTGTGATGCTATTTTTGGCCTTCACAACCATCCGGGCGTAGACGTTGGCACTTTCATGTTTGGCACAGGCCCTTTCATGTCTGCCTCCGATACCTGCAAAATCAAAGTCAAGGGCAAGGGTGGGCATGCCGCCCGTCCGCACCAGACGGTCGACCCTGTTGTCATCATGGGCAGCTTGATCATGGCCTTGCAATCCGTGGTGTCTCGCAACATTGATCCCCTGCAAACCGCCGTGGTCACCATTGGCACCGCCCATGCGGGCAGTGTGTCCAATGTCATTCCCGATTCAGCCAGTCTGTCTCTCAGCATTCGCTCTTTCAGTCCCGAGGTGCGTGAATTGTTAGAGCAGAGAATTACAAGCTTGGTGCGCTCGCAGGTTGAGTCCTATGGCGGTGACGTTGAAATCATTTATGAGCGCGGTTATCCAGTTGTGATTAACTCGGTTCCCGAAACTGAATTTGCGCGTCAAGTGGCCATTGAATTGGTTGGGGAAGAGAAGGTGGTTTTCCCATTTGGACCCGTCACGGGCAGCGAAGATTTTGCTTATTACTTGATGCACAAACCAGGTTGTTTTTTAAGGCTAGGCAATGGTCGCGACAGCGCTTTGTTGCACAACCCCAAATACGATTTCAACGATCAAAACTTGTCCTACGGCGCTGCCTACTGGACTCGGCTTGTAGAGCGCTTTTTAGAAGAAGCTTGAAAAAAATTTCATTTATCACTGACCCATCGGAGACCCCATGACCCTGTCTATGTTCCAAGCAAGCGTGCCCCGCTTGATCAATGGATTGACCAACTTATCTAACATTTTGGGCAAGGCCCAAGCGCATGCAGAAGCCAAAAAAATTGACCCCACCGTCTTTGCTTCGATGCGTCTTTACCCTGATATGTTTCCCTTGAGCCGTCAGGTTCAAATTGCGTGTGATGTGAGCAAGGGTCTGGTGGCCAGGCTTGCGGGGGTTGAGATTCCTAACCACGAGGACACTGAAAAAGACTTGAAAGACCTGCAAGCTCGAATTGCCAAAACCATTGCTTTCTTGGAAACCTTTAAGCCTGAGCAAATTGATGGCACCGAAGACAAGGACATTGTGGTGAAGCGCGGCGATAAAGAAGCCCATTACAAAGGCATGCAGTATTTACTGGGCCATGGCTTGCCCAATTTGCATTTCCACACCACCACCACTTACAGCATGCTAAGGGCGAGTGGCGTAGAACTGGGCAAGTCCGATTACTTGGGAAAAATCTAAGGCTTCCTTAATCAGCGCTTTGGCATAAACGATTCAGTCGTCTAAGCCCGACATGCCAATTCGGTGTGCCAAGGGCTTGGGGCCTGCAATGCGGTACATCACTTGTCCTGGCCAAGACAAATAGCCGTCGAGCCTGCGAGAGAACAAGACGCCATCGGTTTGGCTTTTGTAGGTGGTTCGTGCTTTGGGTCCATTGGGGTTGGCTGGGTCGATGACGTCGCATATGGCTTGTCCTTTTTTGACCTTGGCACCAGGTTTGACATGAAACACCAGAAAACCTGTACCGCTGCTGTATCCCACGTCCATGCCGCTAATAGGGGAGGCAGGCGTTTTCATTTTGGACAGTGGTGCGGCTTTGCCTTCCAGTACCCCTTGCCTTACCAGCCAGCGATAGAGATTTTTAGCATCAGATTGGCCAAGTGCATCACTCACATCGTGCTGACTGCGCATTTCCAAGGTAACCGACATGCAAGCTTGGGGAATTTGGGCGTGTGGAAACTTGTTTTGGAGTCGGGCCCACAACGCGCTATTGACACCTGAAAAGGTGAGGGTGCTGGGGTAGGGGTCGTTGTAAAGGGTGGCCTCAACGCCCAAATCGGCTGCCAAAGCAGCCAAAGCACCTTGATTGCCCAGGGGGCCTGTGGGGCCCTTCAGCCAGTCGTTCTTCGCTGTAAACAAGTGCAGCGCCGCATAAATGTCGCAATGCAAGTCGAGAACATAGTCGGCATCTGTGCTGAGCTTTTGCATTTCAACGCGCAAGGTCTGAAGCTCATTCACGGGCTTCATCTCGTTCAGGGCTTGCAATGCGGCCTTTCGAATCATCTTCACATTGGCTTCAGGATGGGTGCCAATTTTTTTCCATACTTTTTCTGCAACAGGTTCTGACAAATCAATCCAGTTTCGATTGAAGTTTTCAAGACTGAGGTGGTTGTATCTACCGGCATGCGAGTTGCCGACCAACTGGGACTGGCCAATGGGGTTGACGGTGGGCACCAAAACAATTTCACCCTTGATCAAGCCTTTTTTGTCTGCTTCGGCCAACATGGGCATCAAATGGTGCAAGGCCATGGTGCCAGGCATTTCATTGGCATGAATGGCAGCTTGCATATACACCTTGGGGCGAGCTCCAGCCTTGCCAAAGCTCAGCACGGTAACGGTGCGATTGGTGCCGGGCGTCATGCTTGGCAAATTGATAACTTTCTTTTTGATGGCCATTTGTGAACCTTGACTTGATGCGAAAGAATTTAGTTTATGCCGATTTCATCTAAATCAAAACCCTAATACGCAATTGATGAAATAGAGTTAGTGTGTTGTCTATCTTCATTTTTCATTTTTCTGAGGGGAAGTTCATGAACGAAATTGATATCAACAGCCTGATTGACAAAGTTCGCGGCCAAGAAATGACTCGCCAACAATTCATTCGGCGGATGGTGGGTGTTGGTCTCAGCGTTCCGATGGCGGCTCAAATGCTCCTCACATCAGGCTTAGCCCAAGCTCAAACAAGTTCTAGCTACAAGCCAACCAAACGTGGTGGTGGTGGTGCCTTGAAACTATTGTGGTGGCAAGGTGCCACCCTGTTGCAACCCCACTTTGCCAGCGGAACCAAAGATCAAGAGGGATCGCGTATTTTTTACGAACCTCTGGCCGCCTGGGATCACGATGGCAACATGGTGCCTATTTTGGCGGCTGAGGTGCCAAACTCCTCCAATGGCGGTGTATCTCGCGATGGCAAAACCATCACTTGGAAGCTCAAAAGAAACGTGCTCTGGCACGACGGCAGACCTTTCACAGCAGATGATGTGGTCTTTACCGCTGCCTATGCGGCCGACCCTGCAACATCCGCTTACACCAAGGGCTCTTACAGCGATGTCAAGGTTAGCAAAGTAGACAGTCATACGGTGAGAGTCGAGTTTCAAAAAGCCTCACCGTTTTGGGCCGATCCCTTGGTCAGCGCAGCGGGAATGATCATTCCTAAGCATATTTTTGAGTCTTTCAAAGGCGCAACTTCGCGCGATGCACCTGCCAATCTGCGGCCTGTGGGCACGGGTCCTTATAAGTTCACCGACTTCAAACCAGGTGACATGTTGCGGGGTGTAATCAACAACGACTACCACGAACCCAATCGTCCCTACTTTGACAGCATTGAAATGAAGGGCGGCGGCGATGCGGTTTCGGCTGCCCGTGCTGTCTTGCAAACGGGTGAATACGACTATGCATGGAATTTGCAAGTAGAAGATGAGTTGTTGTTGCGCTTAGAGCAAGGTGGCAGAGGACGCACCAGCATCACGCCTGGCGGCAACATTGAATTTATCCAATTGAACATGGCTGACCCATGGACAGAAATTGAAGGAGAGCGTGCTCACCCCAGCTCTAAACACCCCATTTTGTCTGACAAGGCTGTGCGAGAGGCCATCAGCTTGGTGGTCGATCGGGCGGGTGTTCAAAAGTTCATTTATGGTCGCACTGGCATCGCCACATCCAACTTCCTGAACAACCCAAAACGCTTTGTATCTCCCAATACAAAATTTGAATTCAATCCTGACAAGGCAGCCCAAGTTTTGGAAGCAGCAGGTTGGAGAAGAGGCTCTGATGGCATTCGCGAAAAGGGTGGTAGAAAACTGAAGTTGGTGTTCCAAACCTCCATCAATGGACCTCGCCAAAAAACACAACAAATTATCAAGCAAGCCGCTCAAAAGGCCGGCATTGACTTGGAGTTGAAGTCGGTTCCTGCGTCGGTGTATTTCTCATCGGATCCAGCCAACCCCGACACTTACACCAAGTTTTTTGCTGATATTCAGATGTTCACGACCACCATGCCACAGCCTGACCCCGAAGTGTTCATGAACCAGTATCAGAGCTCACAATTTGCGACCAAGGCCAATAAGTGGTTAGGTCGCAATTCAACTCGCTACAACAACCCCGAATATGACAAAGTGTATTTGGCGGCTCAATCTGAAATGGACCCCGTCAAGCGCGCGGCCATGTTCATCAGAATGAACGACATGCCTGTCAATGACATTGCCATCATTCCTTTGGTCTATCGACCCAGAACAGCCGGTATTGTCAACAACTTGGTTGCACCGCTGTCAGGTTGGGACAACGACTTGTGGCTATTGAAAGACTGGTACAAAACCACTTAATTCAGACGCTATGTTTCGTTATATTTTGCGGCGATTGATGATCGCTGTGCCCAGTTTGCTGGGCATCAGTTTGGTGTTGTTCACGGTTTTGGCCATGGCGCCAGGCGATCCATTTTCGGAATTGGTGTCCAACCCCAACATCCCACCCGAAGTGGCTTTGGCCCTGCGTCAGAAGTTTGGCTTAGATGACCCGCTCATGGTTCGCTATTGGAATTGGCTCACAGCCATGCTTCAAGGCGATTGGGGGTATTCTTTCATCAGCCGGATCAATGTCGAAACGCTCATCATGCAGCGTATTCCCGTCACCTTGCTGGTCATTGGGTCTTCACAGTTGCTGGCCTTGTGCATTGCCATTCCGGTTGGCGTTTATGCGGCAACTCGTCCATATTCCATCTTTGACCAAATTGCCAGTACCTTGGCCTTCATTGGTTTTTCACTGCCAACGTTTTTCACGGGTATTTTGCTCATTCTGTTTTTCAGTATCCATTTGGACTGGTTGCCTTTTGTTTACCGAGCCGATATTCCAGAAACAGGATGGCGATTTTTCTGGGAACATTTCAAGCAAATGATCATGCCTGTTGTGGTTTTGGGCATGTTCCAAGCTGGCGCTTGGACCCGGTATGTGAGGTCTGCTGTGTTGGACGTGATTCGTTTGGATTACGTCACCACAGCGCGCTCCAAAGGCTTGTCCGAAAAAGTGGTCATCACAAAGCATGTGCTCCGCAACGCTTTGATTCCGGTGGTCACTTTGGTTGCGCTGCAAATGCCAGCCATCTTTGGTGGTGCCATTGTCACGGAGCAAATTTTCCGAGTGCCTGGTATTGGCTCTCTCATTATCAGTTCCATGTTGGCCAACGACACGCCTGTCGTCATGGCCGTCACGTTTGTGTTTTCCACGTTGGTGATCGCGTGCAATCTTTTGGCAGATATTTTGTATGGCTGGCTCGACCCTCGCATCTCCTACAACTGAAGGCAAGTTGCCTGCGGTTGCTTCATCCAATCACTCGCCTGGGCGAGAGGCTTGGCGACGTTTTAAGCGTCACAAATTGGCAGTCTTTTGCAGTGTTATCCTTGGTTTCATTGTTCTGGCGGTTTTGCTGGGACCTTGGATATGGCGTGTTCCTATCAATGAAATTGACTTCAATGCGCGAATGCAGGGACCATCATGGGCCCATCCACTGGGTACCGATGATTTAGGTCAAGATTTGCTGGCTCGCATGCTTTACGGCGGGCGTATTTCTCTGGCTGTTGGTTTGGCCGCCATGCTCATTGCCATCAGTGTGGGGGTTGTGGTGGGAGCTGTTGCGGGCATGTCCAAGGGGCCCGTTGACGCATTTCTCATGTGGGTCACTGACCTTTTCTTGTCTTTGCCACAACTGCCACTGTTGCTGCTGATTTTTTACCTTTTCAACGACACGCTCAAAAAAATGATCGGACCCGAAGCGGGTGTGTTTGTTTTGGTGGTTGCGGTGATTGGGGGCTTGCGTTGGATGCCTGTGGCCCGCTTGGTTCGTGCTCAGTTTTTAACGCTGCGCGAAAAAGAATTTGTGGAGGCTGCGCGCGCGCTGGGAGCGAGCCCTTGGCGCCAAGTTACAGTGCATATTTTGCCCAACGCCATGGGGCCTGTGATTGTGGCCGCCACCATCGACGTTGCTGCGGCCATCATTGCAGAGTCCACTTTGTCCTTTTTGGGGCTTGGCTTCCCGCCCGATATCCCAACTTGGGGCCGTATTTTGTTTGATGCCAAAGATCACATGGACGTGGCAGTCCATTGGGCGCTTTTCCCTGGTGCACTGATCTTCATCACGGTGCTCACCATCAATTACATCGGTGACGGTTTGCGTGATGCCTATGATCCACGCCGTGTGCTTTAAAGAGATTTCTGAATGAGCAACCCCCTGTTGAGAGTTCGTGACCTGCAAGTTCATTTCGATACCGATGCAGGTGTGTTGCATGCTGTCGATGGTGTTAATTTTCACATCGATCGCAGCGAAACCTTGGGCGTCGTGGGTGAGTCAGGCTGCGGAAAAAGCGTCACGGCCATGACCATCATGAAACTTTTGGCAATGCCACCCGGACGCATTGCCAAGGGCCAAATATGGTTTGAAGAGCAAGACTTGGTGCAAGCGGATGCGCAAACCATGCGCAATTTGCGGGCAAAAGAAATCGCCATGATTTTCCAAGAACCCATGACTTCGCTCAACCCTGTCTTGAGTGTTGGCGAGCAAATTGCAGAATCGCTGCGATTGCATGAAGGCCTGACCCCCAAACAAGCGCTGGTCAAAGCCATTGAAATGTTGCGCATGGTGAATATTCCAAAACCAGACCAGCGGGTGAACGACTATCCACATCAATTTTCTGGTGGTATGCGCCAACGCGTGATGATTGCCATGGCCTTGGCTTGCAAGCCCAAATTGCTCATTGCTGATGAGCCTACCACCGCATTGGATGTGACCATTCAAGCGCAAATTCTGGATTTGTTAAACGATTTGAAATCTCAAATGGGCATGTCCATCATGCTTATCACGCACGCCATGGGGGTGGTTGCCGAAACAGCTCAGCGTGTGGTGGTGATGTATGCCGGACGTGTTGTTGAGGAAGCCAGTGTTGAAAAATTGTTTGCAACACCCGCACACCCTTATACAAAAGGGCTAATTCGATCTATTCCTCGAATTGACTTTGACAGTGATCACAAGCAGCGTCTTGAAGCGATTCCTGGGTCAGTTCCCAAATTGATCAATCCCCCCATAGGTTGCCGTTTTGCACCACGTTGCCAATACGCCAACGATCGTTGTACGCAAGAAATGCCCGAACTGCGTGAAATTTCGGCGGGCCATTCAGTGGCTTGTCACTTCTCTCTCTAAATCACATGACCGATACGCCTTCAATGACCGCCAGTTCTGCACCGCTTTTAGAAGTTAAAGGACTGACCAAGTACTTTCCCATCAAGGGCGGTATCTTCGGTAGAGAAGTAGACCGGCTGCATGCTGTCGACGGTGTCAGCTTTAACATTGCGGCGGGTGAAACGCTGGGCATGGTGGGGGAATCTGGCTGCGGTAAATCGACCACAGGGCGGTGCATACTTCGACTGATTGAGCCCAGCTCGGGAGAAGTGCATTTTCAAGGTCAAAACGTTTCCACCATGGGGTCAGATGCCTTGCGCGAAGTGCGTCGAGACATGCAGATTATTTTTCAAGATCCGTATGCGTCCTTGAATCCGCGCATGACCGTAGAGGCCATTATTGGCGAAGCCCTGACCATTCACAAACTCACGCCTTCTCCTGAAAGTTATCGCGCACGCATTGTCGATTTGTTGGAAACCGTTGGCCTGAATGCCGATCACATGAAGCGTTTCCCCCATGAGTTTTCTGGCGGACAACGACAGCGAATTGGCATAGCACGCGCGCTGGCTGTATCGCCCAAACTCATTGTGTGTGATGAACCCGTTTCGGCACTCGATGTTTCCATTCAGGCACAGGTAATCAACTTGCTGGAAGACTTGCAAGCCAAGATGGGCTTGACCTATTTGTTCATTGCACACGATTTGTCGGTGGTTGAGCACATCAGCAATCGGGTGGCGGTGATGTACTTGGGCCGCGTTGTTGAAATTGCGCCATC
>Ga0192647_102390_pt1 | contig 11711 bp, 6 predicted proteins | sample LauGreFa1BDMLBSN_2_FD_133046 | JGI IMG/M metagenome (GOLD analysis project Ga0192647, IMG submission 133046) | Freshwater lake microbial communities from Lake Michigan, USA - Fa13.BD.MLB.SN - reassembly | ecosystem: Environmental > Aquatic > Freshwater > Lake | place: Lake Michigan, USA...
TCGTGCTCGAGCCGGTCGGCACCTGGTCGAGCGACGACCCGCGGCAGGTGCCGCACGAGCTCGTCGTCGGCGACCTCAACGGCGACGGCTACACCGACGTCGTGGTGCTCGACGGCGGCGAGCAGATGGCGGACATCCTCACCTTCAGCCAGGCCGAGCGCGTGGTGCCCGTCCTCAGCTTCAAGGTGTTCGAGACGCGGATGTTCACCGGCGGCGAGCGCCAGGAGTTCGAGCCGAGCATGGGCGAGATCGCGGACGTCACCGGCGACGGGCTCGACGACCTGCTGCTCCTCGCGCACGACCGCGTGCTGATCTACCCGCAGGCAAAGGGCGGCGAGGGCGCCGCGGCGCCGTCCGCGCCGAAGGGCTGAGCGTGGCGGCAGCCCCGGACGAGGCCCGTCGGACCGACAAGCTCCTCGAGCTGTCCCGCAGGCTGGCGGAGACGGGCGACCTGCCGTCGATCCTCTCGCTCGTCATCGACGCGCTGCGCGACCTCCTCGACGCGGACCGCGCCACGGTGTTCGAGTACGACGCGAAGACCGACGAGCTGTTCACGCAGGTCGCGCACGGCATCGGCGGCGCCGGCGACGCGCCGAAGGTGATCCGCATTCCCCGCGCCGCGGGCATCGCGGGCGCGGCGGCGACGTCGAGGCAGATCGTCAACATCCCCGACGCGTACGAGGACGCCCGCTTCAACCGCGCCGTCGACCAGCGGACGGGCTACCGCACGCGGACGATCCTCGCGATCCCGCTCCTCGACCACGACGGCCACCTCGTCGGCGTCGCGCAGGTGCTGAACCGGCGCGAGGGGGCCTTCGACGCGGCCGACGAGCGGCTGGCCTCGGGCCTCGCCGCGAATGCGGCGGTGGCGATGAAGCGCGGCCGACTCATCGAGGATCGCATCGAGCGTGAGCGCCTCGAGCGCGAGATGGACGTCGCCAAGGACATCCAGGCAGGGACCTTCCCCGGGGAGATTCCCCAGGCGCCGGGATGGGACATCGCGGGCGAGAGCCAGCCCGCGGAGTTCTGCGGCGGCGACGCCTACGACGTGATTCCGCTCGTCGACGGGTCGATCGCGACCGCGGGTGCCGAGCCCGAGGAGTACATCCTGACCATCGCCGACGCGACCGGGCACGGCGTGGCGAGCGCGCTCTCGAGCGTGCAGATGCGCGGGATGCTCCGCCTCGGGCTGCGCCTCAGGCAGCCGATCGTGAAGATCGCGGAGGAGGTCAACGCGCAGCTCTCCGAGGACCTCCCCGACGGCAGGTTCGTGACGGCCTGGATCGCGCGGCTCGACTGCCGCACCGGGGCGGTGCACACCGTCTCGGCCGGCCAGGGCCCGATCCTCACGTACCGCCGCGCCACCGACGACTTCCTCGTGCACGGCGCGGACATGCCCCCGCTCGGCGTGTTCGCCCTGCCCTACGCCGACGAGGACAGCCAGCGCTTCGCGCTCGAGCCCGGCGACATCCTCGTCGCGATCACCGACGGCTTCTACGAGGCGCCCGACGCGAACCGCGACCGCTTCGAGGAGGAGCGCGTGAAGGAGCTCGTCCGCGCGAACCGCGACCGCTCAAGCCGTGAGATCCTCGATGCGATCAAGGCCGCGGTCCACGCCTTCAGCGGCCACGCGCCGCTCGAGGACGACCAGACCGGCCTCGTGATCCGCCGCGAAACCCGTTCCAGGTAAAGGTGCCCGGGTTTCCGCGCCGGGCGCGTCACTTCGCCCGCAGGCGCAGCACGCCGTCGCGCCGGTCGTCCTCGTCGGCCATCGCCTCGCGGAACGGCGCCGAGATCTTGGTCGCGCCGAATCGCGCCTCGTGCGAGTCCCATGCCGCGCCGCACGCGGGGAAGTCCGCGCGGGCAAAGGCATCGACCGCCCGGCCCATGCTCTCGATCCAGCCCTCCGCCGGGTCCTCCACGAGCATCGTGAAGAGGTCGATCGGGACGCTCTGCCCGACGACGACCACCTTCCCGAGCGGCACGATCGGAAGCCCGCCGGCATCTCGGATGAGCTCGCGCGTGCGGCCGTCGAACAGGATCGCCGTGCCGAACTGCTTGTTCGCGCTCTCGAGCCGCGCGGCGAGGTTCGCGCTGTCGCCGATGACCGTGTAGTCGTTCAGGTCCGGGGGCGCGCCGCAGTCGCCGATCGTGACGACGCCCGTCGCGACGCCGAGGCGCAGCGAGACCTTCGGCAGGTCCGCGCGGTCCGGGCGCATGCCGATCTCCGTGACCACGCGCTGGCAGGCGCGGCACGCCTCCGCGGCGAGCTGCCCCTGCTCGGGCTCCTTTCCGAAGGCGCTCCAGAACGCGAGCAGGCCGTCGCCGAGGAACTTGTTCACGTACGCGCGGCGGTTCGTGAGCTCCGTCGCCATCGCGGACATGTAGAGGTTCAGCGTCGCGACCACCGCCTCCGAGCCGAGCTTCTCGCTGATCGTCGTGAAGCCCGCGAGGTCGCCGAACAGGATCGTCGCCTCGCGCTGCTCCCCGCGCATCGAGAGCGCGTTCGGGTCGGACGCCAGCAGGTCGACGAGCTGCGGACTCACGCGCGCGCGGAACTGCCGCGTGATGCGCGCCTTCTCGCGCTGGTTCACGACCGCGGCCGTCGAGATCCCGACCGCCTGCGCCGCGAGTGCGCCGAGGACGGGGATCGCGACCGGCACCAGCGTGTCCGTCGCGGAGAAGGCCATCCCGGCAACCAGCAGCCACGCGCAGCACATGGCGAGCCCGATCGCGGCGCTCGCGCCCGCCCCGCGCCGCCACGCGACGAACGCGCACATCGCACCGAGTGCCGCGCCGACCGGGTACGCGGTCCACGGCGGCCACACGGCGACGGAGTGCCAGCCGATCACCATGTCCGCGACGGCCGCATGGACGTACACGCCGGGCGTGCGGGGCCCGAACACGGTGTTGATCATGTCCGCCATCGCGCCGGTGGCGATCCAGCCCACGAACACGAGCCGCCCCTCGAGCCGCTCGCGAACGTACTGGGCCGCCGCATCGAGACGCGCGCGGGCCGCGGGCAGCTCGCGGTCGAGACGCCACCACTCGCGGTAGAGCCCCACCGTCCGCCGCTCCTCGTCGGTGGCGTCCTTCAGGTCGTCGGTTCCCTGCGCATCGAGGCTTCCGGCGAGGAACTCGCCCTGCTCCTTGATGGCGGCCCGGGTCGGCTCATCGACCGGTACCTTGGCCGCCGCCTCCGGCGTGAGCCCCTGGAGCGCGGCGATGTCCGAGAGCAGGTCCCGGTAGCGGCGCTCCTGGTCGGCGAGCACGGTCCGCTGCCGCCCGAGATCGACGAGCGCGCCGATCGCGACGACGCCGGTCTCGCCGTCCCCTCGAAGCCGCTGCGGGTCGCTCTCGAAGACCGAGGTCGGCCAGTCGACCCGGATGTCGCGGCCTTCGAGAGGCATCCGCCGGCCGTCCGGGAAGACCAGCGCGCCGCCCTCCACCTTGACGTCGCGCGGGGCGATCCCCAGCTGCAGCAGCCCTGCCGCAAGCCCGAACTGCGGGAGCGCGCCGTACGGCGTCGCCCAGAACGGGGGCACGCGGCGATGCTCGCCGTCCCAGTCGGGCCTCGAGTTCACGAAGCCGACGCCGGCGGCGCGCTCGGCAAAGAGCGCGAGCGGCGGCGCATCGAGCGCGGAGCCCTCGCCGGTGCCCGGCGCCATGAACCGCGCGACCGACGCGAACGACCGGTCGCGCTCGAACGCCTCGTCGAGGAGGAGCCGCTCGGGAAACCGGTCGAGCGACGCGTCGCCCCCGGTCAGCGCGAGGCGGAACGCCGCACCGTCCGCGGGCGCGCGCCCGTCGCTGCGCATGCGGACCAGGCTCTGCCAGGCGATGTGCTTCTTGAACTGCGACGAACGCTCGAGGAACCGCGTCCGCCGCACGCCGGTCAGCCCGGCCTCGTCGGCGAGGGCGGCCGGCTCACGGGTGATGTCGTGCGCGCCCGCCCGAACCAGCGCGTCGAGCCACGTGCGGCCCTCGGCGGACTTCCAGAGCTCCGGGTCGAGCCGCCCCTCGTCCATGTTCACGGCCAGCACCGTGGGAGTGCGGGCGATCGCGTCCGCGAGCGCCGCGTCGGGGCCGGGCGCCTGCGAGTCGGTGAACAGCACGTCGGTCGCGACCGACTTCGCCCCCGCGCGCGCGATCTCGTCGAGCGCAGTCGCCACGAGCTCGCGGGACCACGGCCAGCGGCCGATGGTGTCGAGCGCTCGGTCGTCGATCGCGACGAGGCAGACGCGGTCGCCCATCGGCTCCGCGGTCCGGCGCGCGTTGAGGAAGCGCCTGTCCTGGGCCCACCACTCGACGCCGTCGAGGATCCCGGCCATGCCGAGCAGGAGGACCGCCGCGGTCGCGGCGAGGCCGGCGAGGAGCACGACGCGGTTCGAGGACTTCACGCGGCCGAGTGTAGCCGCGGGCCATGCGACGTCAGTTCGCGGCCGACCCGCCGCGCCCGGCGTTCACCAGCGAGGCCGCGGTCGAGGCGCTCGCCTCGGCCCGATTCGCCGCGCCGTTGGCGAGGATTGCCTGCGCCTCGGCGGCGTTCGCCGCGGACTGCGCGCGTCCGACGTACTGCGAGACGCTCCGGCCGAAGAGCCGGCCCGCGTTGGTGGACGCGGTCTGCTCCATCGCGGCGGCCTGGCTCGCGCTCGAGGCGAGCTCGGCGGCGATCGCGATCGCCTGCGCACGCGCGGCGGCGCTGCCGCTCGCGTTCGCGGCCGCGGTGCCGGTGCCGGCGCGCTCGGCGAGGGCCTGCGCGACGTCATCGTAGAACTTCACATCGGCGACGAGGTCATCGCCCGCGACGCGCGAGGCATCGACCGCGTCGCGGCGGGCCGCGGCCGAGGACTCGAACGCGTTGCGGTTGTTGCCGAACGCAAGGACGTCCGGCGACAGGCGGTTCACGTCGGCCTGGAATCCCTGGGCGATGACGACCTGGTCCTTCGCCACGTCGGCGTGGCCCGCGGCAGAGGTGGCGGACGCCCGGGCAGCCGCGGCGAACGTGCCGGTCAGCGCGCTCTGCGTGCCGGCGCCCGCGAGGTCGCCGGCGTCCACGAAGAGCTGGGTCCGCAGCAGGCCCCCCGCCGCGCCGACCTCGTTCGCCTCCGCGTCGACGCGCATCGCGGTCGCGTCGGTGAGTGCGCGTTCCGCGGCATTCGCGGCGCCCTCGGCGCCGTCGAGCGCGGTCACCATCTGCGTGCTCACGGTCGCCATCTGCGTGAGGCTCTCGAGCTGGCTGGACGCGGATGCCGCGAACGGCGACATGGCGTCGGCGGAGTCCTGCGCCATCAGGCGGAAGGTCCCGCTGCCGAGCTCGTTCGTCGCGACGTAGGCGGCGTCGGCCCGCTCGAGGAGCGCGAGCCCGCCGGTCGAGCCCCAGCCGCGCGCGTCGGCAAGCGCCTGGATCCGGGCGAGCCTCGAGCCGATCTCCTCAGATCGCGCCACCGCGACGAGGCCGGCGATGACGTTGCGTGCCGAGGCGGCGCGCTCCGCGGAGGACCCCGCCGATCCCGCGAGCGCGGCGATCGCCGCGGCGGCGTCGGCCGCGAACGAGTCGGAGATGCCGAAGCGCTCCCGCAGCTCCGCGGCGACCTGCGCGAGATGGTCCGCGCCGGCGCCCGCCGCGAGGGCGGCCGCGTGCGCGGAGCTGCCGAGCGACGCGAACTCCGAGGCATCCGCATGCGCGGCGAGGATGGCGTCGAGCGCCTCGGAGGCGCGCGCCGCGAGCGACGCGACGTCCATGCCGCCGAGTCGGTCGCCGAGGTCCTCGTCGATCAGCGCGGCGGTCGCGAAGGCGCCGTCGAGCGCGGCGTTCATCGCGTCGAGCGACTCGATGGCGCCGTCGACGAGCTGCAGGCGGTCGGCGAGGCTCGCCGCCGCCAGCTCCGCGAGCCGTTCGCCCGACTCCGCCGCGAGATCCTCGACGTCCGCGACGCCGAGCGCGAGGTCCTCGAGCAGGCCGGCGTCGTCCATCGCACCGGTGCGATCCGCCGCCGCGAGCTGCGCGTCCTCGAGTGCGAGCTCCGCGCCATCGGCGAACGCCCCTGCCGCGAGGTCGGCGTCGAGCGCGCGAACGACGAACGCGTCGCCGACGCCGCCGAGCACCTCCTCGGCGTCCGCGACGGCCGAGTCGAGCTGGTCTCCGCGGCCGTCGATGCCCGCGTTGATGTCCGCCCATTCGGCCAGGACCCGAACGCGGGCCGCCACCAGGCGCTGGTAGAGCGCCTCGACCTGGCCGAGCGCCGCGGCCCGCTCGTCGCCGGTCACGGACGAGCGTGCGGCGCGGATGGCCTCGAGCGACGCGACGGCGCGACCGAGACCGGCCGCCGCGGCATCGAGCCGGGCGAGGGCCGTGCGCGCCGTGGCGACGGTCTGCGCGGTCGGCGACTGCACGGCGAGCGTCGCGATCAGCGACTGCAGGTTCGCGACCGCGCGCCTCGCGGCATCGGCCACGGCAGCGGCACCTTCGCCGGACTGCAGGGCCGAGTTCAGCTGTGCCACCGCGGCGTCGTACGCACGCACGGCGGTGAGCGCCTGCGCGCGAGCGCCCGACTCGAGCGTGGAGACGAGCTGCACGAGCTCCGCGCGGTGCTCGGCGATCGAGTCGCGCGTTCCCTCCGCGGACGCGTGCGCATCGTCCATCGCGCCGAGGGCGGTCCGAAGCGCCTCGACGAGCACGGAGAGCTCGTCGTCGGGCACCTGGCCGCCGCCGCGCTCGGCCCCGGAGACGATCGACACGACGCCGCCCGTGTCGATGGGCCCGCCGCCGCTGCCGCCGTTGCCGTTGCCGTTGCCGTTGCCGGCGTCGAGGATGATGCGGATCGCGTCGAGCGCGTCGTTCGCGTTGGCCAGCTGCGAGTCGAACTCCTCGAAGTCCGCGCCGATCGCATCGCGGCCGGCGTCGAAGGCCCCGATCGCCGCGTCCGCGGACGACCCGAGCGCGAGCGCGCCCGGGAGGAGGGCCTCGTGCGACTGGAGCGCCGCGCGCGCCTCGTCGCGCCGGGCGACCGCGAGCGTCTGGAGCGCCCGGAGCGCGTCGCGGCGCGCGAGCACCGTGTCGAGCTGGCCCTCGGCCTGGACGAGGTACTGGACGGCCTGATCGGCCTTCTCCCTCGCATCGCTGACCTGTTCCTGCACCCGTCGCACGATCGAGGCGGTCCCGCCGGCGTTGCCGGAGGCCTTCTCGGCGCGCGCGGTCGCCCTGTTGCCGGTCACGGCCTGCGCCGCGCTGCCGGAAGCCGCCGGCGACTCGCCCGCGGCGGCGTTCTGCACCGTCTCGCCCTGGGTCGTCGCCGGCACGCCTGCGGCCGCGGGGGTCGGCGGCGCGGCGGCGACCACCGCAGCGTGCGCCGGATGGCTCACCGAGGACGAGCTCGACGCGGAGCCCGACAGCTGGACGGTCGTGTTGGTGAGCGCGTACTTCAGCTCGATCGCGTTGATCGCGTTGCGACGCGCGCCGACGACCTCGACCTGCTTGAGCGGTCCGGTCGAGATCGCGAACTCGGTGCCGCGCACCGCGAGCGTGGTGCTCGGCGTGACGACCTTGAAGTCGTTCGAGAGACCGACCTTGTCCACCTTGAAGTCGGCGCGCCCGTGGGTCACGGCGGCGGTGGTCCGGAGCGTTTCGCCGTCCTTCACCATCGTCGGGATCTGGAACCGGGTGCCGGCATCGACGAGCACGGTGGCGTTCTTCAGGCGGAGCGCGGCATGCGACCGCGTCCCGGTGCGGACCTCGACCCCCGCGTCGACCACGTCATCGACCTTCGCGTCGCGCCACTGGTCCTTCTCGCCCGCACGCCACTGGACCTTCCCCGACACGTCGATGAACACGGCGCGCAGCGACGCATCCCCAGAGGGGGCAGATGCGGCGACCGCGCCGGCGTCCTGCGCGCACACGGACGGCACCGACCCGAGCGCCAGCAGCATCGCGGCGATTCCGCCGCTGCGCAGCACCACCGAGGTCGTCGCGCGCACGCGGTGAGACGGCAGGTTGGGGCAAGTCATGTCTGCAGTGGCCTTTCGAATGGTTCCAACCAGGGACAGATACGGCACGTACGAACGAACAGCGCGCCAGGTGCGCAGGGGAACCTTCCTCACATTCGGATTCCCGCGACCGAAAATCAAGAAAACAGACCGCACAGACGGAACGACCGAAAGTCTACCCCCAACGCAACTCTTTGCCCTGAAGGCTGTTGCAATCTTCACCTCAGGGCTGCTCTGTCGGTGCCGGAGCCTTCGGCTGCGGCATCGAGAATGCGTTATTGGGCAGTCCGAACTCCACCGAACTCTGGTCGAGCAGCTGGTTCGGCGCTCCTGCCGGGATGACTCCCTCGCCCGACTGCGACTCCTGCTCGCGAGCGAGGGCAAGCGCACGGCCGCCCCGCTGGAAACGGTTCAGCCGGTTCAGGAAGTCGACGAACTCCTTCCCGCTCAGCGACTGGTTCTCGGTTCGCAGCGGCAGCACGTCCATGAAGACGAGCTCCTTGGTGGCGTAGCGCGGCGTCGGGCCGGTGAGGCGCATCGTCAGGCCGCCCTTGATCTCGAGCACCCGGCACGCGGCGACGGCCATCCAGCCGACCTGGGCGCTCTCGTCGGCGGGGCGGCTCCAGTCGGCGGGGATCCACCGCTTGCCCTTGGCGATCTCGACCCGTCCCTCGTAGGTGCTCGAGAGGTCGGCGCCGTCCGCGAAGGTGATGAGCCCATGGAGCGCATCGTCGTTGGTGACCACGACCTGCGTCAGCAGCGCGTCGAGGAAGTCGAGCTCCTGCGCGGCGCGCGGGAACCGATCGACGGCGCTGTCCTCGACGCGCGAGCGCTCGCAGCCGACGACGGCCGCGCCCGCGAGCGCGAGGGCGACCGCGAGTGCCGGGCGGGCTGCCGCTCGAAGCTCAGAACGCATAGGTCGCCCCCACGTAGAAGAACTGCCGCGGCTCGCTCTCGACGTCGGTGAACAGCTCGGTGTTCGGCACGAAGACGCCGTAGCGCATGCTGATGTTGAGGTCGCTCCAGATGCGCCAGTCGACGTTGAAGTCGTACTCGCTGCCCACCAGGTTCGACCCGCCGGTGTTCACGGGCACGGAGATCGGCGCGTCCGCGTCGAGCCGCGCGTAGAGGAACGCGTTGACGCTGAAGCGCGTGTCGCCGAAGACCTCGTTCCCCTTGAACGGGCTGAACGAGAACGCCGCGGACGGGATCGCCATGTTCGACGCCTCGGGCGCGAAGACGAGGCCCGTGTTCACGTAGCCGAGCGAGTTGAACGAGGTGTCCGTCGTGCCCGGGTTGATGCCGCCGTAGGTGTTGCCGGAGTCGAGCCGGTTCGCGGAGCCCGAGCCCGAGAGGAACTGAAGGTCGATGCGCGCGTCCGAGGCGTCGCGCGCGAGCCACGACGCGCCGAGCAGCCCTGCCCCGGCGAGGATCGGCGTGGAGAACTGCGGCCGGCCGAGCTGGTCGGGCGGCAGGTTCGGGTCGTGCTTGATCGGGTCGGAGAGCGTGGTGCCCGTCTCGATCGCGAACTCGACGCGGTAGACCCACTGCGAGTCGAAGGCGCCGTTGATGCCGCCGCCCCAGTACTGGCTCTCGTAGTCGAAGCGGGTCTCGACCTGGAACGCCGGCGGCACTCCCTCGGGGAGGAGGTCGGTCTGGCCGGAGTTCTGGTCCCATTGCGCGAGCGCGTAGAGGAACGGGACGTGCGCCCCGAGGCGCGCCTCGAGCTTCCCGCCGAGGTACAGGCGATCGGTGTTCGTGCTGTAGCCAGGCCGCGAGGTGTCCCAGTCGGTCGTGTCGTGGCCGGCGGTGATTCCGACGAGGCCGCTGAATCCCCAGATGTCCGCCTGCGCGTCCGCGGTCGCCGCGTACATGTAGGTCGCGAGCGAGAGGCCGTTCGCCCAGAACACGAACTGCCGGCCGATCCTGGCCTTCGCGCTCCACGAGCGCGTGAGGCCGTCCTGCGCGGCCATCCAGTTCCCGAAGTCGAGCTCGGCCCAGTAGATCTCGCCGATCGGCACCTGCCAGCCCTCGCCGGAGGGCGCGAAGTCGCCGATGGTGTTCCAGTCGTTGTACTCGACCCGCAGGCGACCGAAGAAACGCGCGAACCCGTCGAGCTCGGCGCGCGCGTAGAAGCGCGCGTCGTAGGTGTTGAGGTACTGCGAGCGGCTCTGCGAGTCGTCGATCGCGCTGAAGCCGTACCGGAAGAACCCGCCGTAGTCGAGGAGCATGCGCTCCGCGATGGGGGTGTTGCCGAAGTACTGCCGGCGATACTCCGCGTCCTGGACGTTGAGGAGCGTCTGCAGCTCCTGCGCCGGGTCGGTCGCGGGTCGGAGGGCGTTGGCGAGCTGCGCCGGAGTCTGCCCCCAGGCGACGGACGCCAGCGACAGCGCGACGGTGCCGACGGCTCCCGTCCGGGCCACAGGTGCGCGCGAGAGGGGACGCCTCCGCTCCATTCGGGGAATCCTACCCGTGGACAGGGGCGCGCGTCCGGCCGCCGCATGCGCGCGGCGGTACGCTGAGACGCCATGGAATTCGTGGTGCTCGGCACCGGCGACGCCTTCTCCGCCACGCGCTTCGGCTCGTCGGCGGTGGTGCTCGGGCCCGAAGGACACGTCCTCATCGACGCACCGGACGCGATCATGCGCGCCCTCGCGCACGCGTCGCTCCGCTCGGGCGTCGAGGTGTCGCCGGCGACGATCGACGACATCCTGCTCACGCACCTCCACGGCGATCACGTGAACGGGCTCGAGGCGTTCGGCTTCCTGCGATGGCTCGAGTGGCGCCGTACCGGGCGCCCCCTGCCCCGGCTGCACACCACGACGCATGCGGCGGACCGGCTCTGGGCGCGGCTGGCGCCGGCGATGGACCAGGGAGGCACCGCCAACCTCTCCGACTACTTCGAGCTGCGCGTCCTGCCGAAGTCGGCGCCCGCCTCGATCGCGGGCCTCTCGGTGCGCCACCGCATGGGCCGGCACACCGTGCCCTGCTGCGGCTTCCTGATCTCGGACGGCAGTCGGACGCTCGGCTGGAGCGGCGACACCACCTGGGACCCCGGGCACGTCGAGTGGCTCTCGGAGGCCGACTTCGTGGTGCACGAGACGAGCCCCGCGCCCGCGCACACGCCGGTCGAGTACCTGAACGCGCTCCCGGCGGACCTCCGCGCGCGCATGGCGCTCATCCACATGGCGGACGACTTCGACCCGTCGTCGACGGGGATCCGCCTGCTCGCCGACGGCGAGCTCATCCGGTTCTAGGCGTCCCGCGACCGCCGGTCGGCGGCTCGGGATCGCGACCCGTCATCGGCTCCCGATCGCAACGTAATCGAGGCCGTGGGGCCCCGTGTACTCCGCCATCGGCCGGATCAGGCGATTCGCCGAGAGCTGCTCCATGCAGTGAGCCGTCCAGCCGCTGATGCGGCTGAAGGCGAACATGCAGGTGAAGAGGTCGAGGTCGATGCCGATCGAGTGGTAGGTCGTCGCGCTGTAGAAGTCGACGTTCGGGTAGATGCCCTTCGCGGCGACCTCGGCCTTCATGATCTCCTCGATCCGGGTCGACATCTCGTAGAGGCCGAGGTTGCCGGTGTCGGAGGCGATCTGCTTCGCGAACGTCTTCAGGTAGCCCGCGCGCGGGTCGTACGCCTTGTAGACGCGGTGACCGAAGCCCATGATGCGGTCCTTGCGGGCGAGGCGGCCCTTGATGTAGGGCTCGACCTGGTCCATCGT